>VOFH01000947.1_pt1 | contig 14001 bp, 21 predicted proteins | sample 5384091 | NCBI WGS metagenome assembly VOFH01 (sample SAMN12384727, study PRJNA508395) | human gut metagenome | isolation source: healthy gut G | host: Homo sapiens
AAGCGTACTTTATCTCCTATTTTCATTGTTGCATATTCAATTTAAGTCCAAACTAAAAAATGAGTAACAAAGATAGAGATTTCTATTCAATTAAACCGGGATTTGATTCTAAAAACAAAGAACTCGCCCTTATTCGTCTTTTTTATTGTAACTTTGCCCAACGAAATACCCAACATATTATTTAAGATTTCCTATTAACGACGAGAACCGATGAAAGAACTTATTAAAGTAATTGCCTTTGATGCAGATGACACCCTGTGGAGTAACGAACCTTTTTTCCAGGATATAGAAAAACAATACACAGACCTGTTAAAGTCCTACGGAACTCCCGAAGATATTTCGGCCGCTTTATTTCAAACAGAAATGAACAACCTGAAATGTCTCGGATATGGCGCCAAAGCTTTTACCATTTCTATGGTCGAGACGGCTTTGCGAGTTAGCGGACGAAAGATTTCAGCCACAGATATCCAACATATTATTGAGTTAGGAAAATCATTATTAAAAATGCCTATCGAACTGTTGCCGGGAGTCAAAGAAACCCTGAAAACACTAAAAAAAACAGGAAAGTACAAACTGGTGGTTGCTACTAAAGGCGACCTGCTCGATCAGGAAAATAAACTGGAACGTTCCGGCTTAGCTCCCTATTTCGATCACATCGAAGTTATGTCCGATAAAACAGATTCGTTGATCTGCAGACAAGGTATAAAGACAAAAATCAACCATACACTTCCGGAAGGAGTATTTTCCATTATCTGCACTAGGTTATCAATATACTGATAGACTCCTTTCTCATTCATCATACGTATTCTGCATCTTCCCCGGTACTTCAACCGTTCTTCGGAAGACATCGAAAAGGTCTTCTGAAAAAACTGATACTCAATAACCGCTTTTTCTACCAAGTCTTCAGGATGAATACGCCGATAAATACAATCTTCATCCATAGAATCAATCACACTCAAAGCAGCTTCTTCGGGAGTTAAGCCTAGAAAAATGCGCCCAAGGATGAACGGCAATATAACTTTTTCCTATTCGAAAGATCGGAAATGACAGCACACCCTCCATTAACTTCCGTCAATGAATGAATAAAGCGTTGATGTTGCTCTACAACTCCATTGTCCAATATTTCATCGGCTATCAGTTGTGTCGCATAAACTTCATCTATTTCCTTTTGTAATACATCCATCTTATAAAATGGTTATTATTCAGTATTGTTGCACACGGAGGTATGAGCTATCTTTGCACCACAAAGATAAATAAATAAGAAACGATCATGAAACATTTAAAAATCAAAATCATGTCAATAGCCTTTATGGCAGTAGCAACTTCTTCTATGGCACAAAGTTTGAATAAAATGAATTGGCTGAACGAGCCTCAACAATGGGAAATAAAAAAGATGGCAAAACCTTAGTGATGGATGTTCCTGCAAAAACAGACTTTTGGAGGATTTCCCATTATGGGTTCACAGTGGACGACGGACCTTTCTATTATGCGACTTATGGTGGAGAATTTGAAGCGAAAGTGAAAATAACCGGCAACTATGTCACCACTTTCGACCAAATGGGATTAATGCTGCGCATCGACCATGAAAACTGGATAAAAAGCAGGTGTGGAATACGTTGATGGCAAACAGGATGTAAGTGCCGTAGTTACGCATCGGACTAGTGACTGGAGTGTAGTACAATTGCCGGATGCTCCCCGCTCTATATGGATAAAAAGCAGTCCGTCGCCTGGATGCAGTAGAAATATTTTTCTCACGTGATGATAAAGAATATATTATGATGCGCACGTGTTGGTTGCAAGATAATTGTCCTGTCATGGTAGGATTAATGGGAGCTTGTCCGGACGGGAAAGGGTTCACTGCTACATTCGAAGAGTTTAAAGTGACTCCATTAGCCGATCAAAGAAGACTGGAGTGGGCAAAAGGCAAATGGACAAATAAAAATCAGTCCTGATGCTATTTATTTAAATAGTCGTCCCTTAAAAAGTACTCATCTGCGGGATATTGCAAGAAAACAGTGTCCCGCAGATTTTTTCAACAAGTAGCCAAAGAACCCTCATGGCTCTTTTGAAGTTGTACGCTGCTGCGGCTAAGAGCAGATTGACAACATCCCCGAACACACCTTTATAAAAGTTGCGTCCTAAACGAAAGTCTGATTTCAAATGCCCGATAGTCGGCTCTATTCCTGCACGCTTGCAGAATAGCTTATGTTTCTTCTTGCGTGTGTAATAACTGTCTTTCCTGTTTGGAACATCGGGTATCAGTATCCCGGTGCCGCCCACCTCTTTCTTTCCTCTGTACCCCCTGTCCCCGGCCAACTTCCTGATCTTCTTTCCGGTAATGCGTTCCACCTGCCTGAGGGATTCTTCAATGGTATGCCCGTCATATTCATTCCGGAAAGACTTGGCACCCAGTATGACACCGGTAATTGAGCGGACGATTGAAACCTTGTTGCCGAACTCGTATTTCTTATGTTCTTTCCCCTTGCTGATACACTGCACCTCCGGTTCATGCAGGGAATAGATTTTCCCGGGAGAATTGCGCTTCTGTGAAAGCACCCGCTCAAAGAGGTCGAGCAGGAGTCGTAGCCGTGGTTTTCTTTCAGGTTGCGCCTCAGTTCCCTGACAAGCCTTCCCGCAATGGTGCGCAGCCGCTTGTCCGCTTTCAGGGCCTTGCCACGGTTCTTGGGGTGGTTACGGAAACGCTGGTCACGGTAGATCTTCTTGAGGACAAAGGTATAGCTCTGGCGCAAAGGAAGCCCTAAGGATTTTACGACAGACAACACTTTGCGGACTATCTTTTTATGCAACTTCGCATCCGTGGGATAAGTCACGTTCTTTTCCTGTACCGTGGAATCGATGAAGGCCGTGCAGTGATGGTCCGGGCCGTCGTCCTCCTGATTGACGCGGATACTTTCTGACAGAATCAGTTCCATGCCATTTTCTCCGACACGCTTACGGAAGTGTACCAGTTCGCTTGCATTGCAGGGATAGGAAGGCGTGAATTCCAACATACCGCAAAAAGTACTGGTAATAAGCATTCTCGCTCCATTGTTCAACAACCGATTCATCGGACAGGTTACGCACGTGCTTAAGAATCAGAAGTCCGCACATCAGGCGGATGGGTTTGGCCGGACGACCGTTGACGGCACAGTATAGCGGGGAGAAAGCTTCTTCAAAACGGCGCCAGTCTATCTTATTGGCAAGCAGAACCATATGTTCACTAGCCTCTCTTTTAAGATAATCTGCTTGTCCTTCATGAAGAACAATCAGACATGCCATATAAGGGATGCCTGGGATTCAGCTGGTCTGTCAAAGAGCTGAACAAGGAGGGCTGAGGGGGTCTTGTTTATCATAATAATCTGCAAGTTTGCAAACTTCCGTAACTTTTCCACGAGCAATCTTCATGAATAAAGTCCATTCCATTCTTCTGGGTCATACGATGATTATCCGCTTGCAAAACACAATCCCTTCGAACGGTTAAAATGCTCGGCAATCTCCTGCCTCGTCAGGCTTTTCTTCCCACAAAGAATTTTCTCCAACAGATTATGACTTTTCGTATAGAGCTCTTCAGAAATTTCCAAGTCATGCCCCTTCGCATAAGACTCATTAGCAGATATAATACGCCCGGCGGAAAGTTTCAACATCCACCGGATATCTTCTGCTGCTACGAGATGCCATGTCGGACGCATTACATGAGTCCGCAAGATTTCACCTTTTCGCAACGCTTCCTCTACGGTCTGAATCGTTGCTGACTTCAAACGCGTTCCCACTGCCCACTTTACCATAGAATAATTCTGTGCCTGCATAGCTCCCAACCAAGACACAAGCTCCTTGGGTTGAAAGAAAAGAGGACTTAATAACTGTTGGTTGAGTAAACGGATATTCGGTATTTTCATCATACTTATTTATAAAAGAAAAAACAGTTGTTCTTTGATTAAATGACACGAGTAATGGAATGTAACAAAACAGAAGACAAGAAGTCTCTAATATAAATATGTTCTATCCCTTCATAAGTATTTTCAAACATTTTTTCTCCGGACACTACCACTTTCGGATAATTATCTTTAATCTTCAATAAATTCCCGAATTCTCTTTCAATAGTTTCCTGTTTAGAAAGTTCAAGAGAGACTTGCACATAGAGAATCTCTCCATTCCGTTTACAGACAAAATCTATTTCTTCCGTACCCAATGTCCCGATTTTACATCATATCCACTATATACCAAATGATTATAAACCAAGTTCTCCAAACGCATCGCTCTGTCCTGTGGCTTGTACCCCGTAATCACATTACGAATCCCCCATATTCTCAAAATAATACTTTTTCCCTCTTTCGAATAATTTCTTTCCGGCAATATCATACCTTCCTACCCTATGTACAATAAAAGCATCCGATAATGCCATCGCATACTCACTCACAACATAAGGAGAAATATCCACTTTCTGACTTTTCAGAAAATCACTAATACTCTTGCTGGAAAATAAGTTGCCAATGTTACCTGCCAAGAACGAAACTAGTTGTTCCAAAAAGACCGTATTCCTTATATTCTTTCTCTGAATCACATCTTTTAATATAATGGTAGAGTAAATGCTCCTCAAATACTCCATAACAACAGGTTCTTCCATCGGCAAATGTATCAGATAAGGCAATCCTCCATAATGAATATATTTCTCCAATGACGCATCCGTATTCTCCAGTTCATGGAAATCCAGAAATTCAATATACGACAAACTATAGACCACAAATTCAACATACCGACCTCCCAATTCATTCGCTAAATCACTGGAAAATATCTCTGAATTACTGCCTGTCACATATATATCATTATTATCATCCAATGCCAACGAACGGATAGCCAACCTGAAATCTTGTATTTCCTGTATTTCATCGACAAAAATATAGTTCATTCTATCATCTACCGATTTTGAAAGAATATAATCATTCAGTTCTTTATAAGTCTTTATATCTATGAAATTGACATCTTCCTTATTTATATAGATAATATTCGCATCACTCTCTTCTTTCCGTATCAACTCCATGAGTTGATACAAAATAAAGCTTTTACCGACACGACGATGACCGACCATCACTTTTACCAATGTTTTCCTCATGAAAGGTCTTATGCGGTCAACATAAGTGTTTCTTTGTTTAATTATGCGAGGTATTTTCATTCTACTTCTTTTTAAATACGATTGCAATACATCACAAATATAGCATTTATTTTAAATACAATTGTAATTTCTTGAAATTTTATCCTCTACTTCAAATACGATTGCAATTTCCCCATTCTAAATTTTCTATTGTTTTTCTGACTTTATAACTGCATATATACCAATTTATGTCTATTTTTGTCATCTCAAACCAAAGAAAATAGAAATGATGCTCTATAAACTCATCCCTCCTTCAGTAGTAACAGCAACTATCCAGTTGCCGACTTCTAAAAGTATCAGTAATCGTGCATTAATCATCAATGCGCTGGGCAAAGGCATTTATCCGCCGGAAAACCTGTCCGATTGTGACGATACACAGGTGATGATAAAAGCTCTCACCGAAGGGAAAGAGACGATTGACATCATGGCTGCGGGCACTGCTATGCGTTTCCTTACCGCCTATTTAAGTGTGACCCCGGGGGAACGGACAATCACAGGAACAGCCCGTATGCAGCAACGCCCGATACAGATATTAGTCAATGCGCTTCGTGAGTTAGGAGCTGAAATAGAGTATGTCCACAATGAAGGATATCCTCCCTTATGTATCAAAGGTGCAGAGTTGAAAGGAAATGAAATAACCTTGAAAGGAAATGTAAGTTCCCAATATATATCTGCTCTATTGATGATAGGTCCGGCACTCAAAGACGGTTTGACTTTGCATTTAAGCGGAGAGATTATTTCCCGCCCTTATATCAATCTTACATTGCAACTGATGCAGGACTTTGGAGCCAAAGCCGCATGGACTTCTCCCAATAGCATATCCGTTGCTCCACAACTTTATCAGAGCATTCCTTTCAAAGTGGAAAGTGACTGGAGCGCAGCTTCCTATTGGTATCAGATTGCCGCCTTATCTCCCAAAGCAGAAATTGAATTATTGGGGTTGTTTCATAACAGTTATCAGGGAGATAGCCGGGGAGCAGAAGTTTTCTCACGCTTAGGTATAACTACCGAATTTACATCGCAAGGTGTGAAACTGAAAAAAACAGGCAAAGCGCCGGAAAGGCTGGAAGAGGACTTTGTCGATATTCCGGACTTGGCACAAACGTTTGTCGTTACTTGCGCCTTGCTGAATATTCCTTTCCGTTTCACAGGATTACAAAGTCTGAAAATAAAAGAGACTGATCGTATTGCCGCACTGCGAGCCGAGCTTAAAAAGCTGGGATATGTGATCAAGGAAGAAAATGACAGTATATTAATGTGGAATGGCGAACGATGTGAACCGGAGGAAATTCCGGTGATTGAAACCTACGAAGACCATCGGATGGCAATGGCATTTGCTCCGGCAGTTATCCGTCATCCTAATCTGCTTATTGCCGATCCGCAGGTCGTTACCAAATCATATCCCGGATATTGGGAAGATTTGAAGCAGGCCGGATTTCAGGTTATAAACGAAGGCTAATTTTCATACGCTGTGGAAGATTTCAACAAATATACTTCCCACATCAACTACTCCCCTATTGTAGATTTTGTATTACAACAGGGGAAGCAGACCTATTATAAGAAAGGAGACTACTTTTCCCGCCAGGAGAAGTATGCAAAACAATGGGGTTCGTCAGTTCCGGTTCTTTCCGGTACTGTTGCACCAACAGTGTAGGCGAAAACAGCATTGTAGGCTATACTTTCGATCATTCTTTTGTTGGCAACTATCCGGCTTTTCAGTTACAGGATAAATCAAATGTAGATATACAAGCCTTGTGTGACTGCTCGGTATACGTAATCAATTATCAGCAAATGGCAGACTTCTACGATACCAACGACGCTCACCAAAAGTTAGGGCGTCGCATCGCAGAAACGTTATTGTGGGAAGTCTACGACCGGATGATTTCAATGTACAGCCTGACACCGGAAGAACGCTATCTTGAAATTATCAACCGTTGTCCCGACTTACTGAAACTGATAACTTTAAAAGAACTGGCTTCCTATCTTCTGATTCGTCCCGAAACATTAAGTCGTATCCGAAGAAAAGTCGTACAAAAATAAATTCTTGATTTCAATCAAGAGTTTATTTATTCCCTACCCTTACTTTTGCGGGCAAACAAAGTATATTGTATTTCATGAAAAAATTATAATTATAGGTGCAACTTCCGGCATCGGTCGTGGATTGGCAGAAGTCTATTCTCAAGAAGATTATCTTATCGGCATTACCGGTCGCAGAGAAAATCTATTAGAAGAGGTATGCGCCCGGGACAAAGACAAACTATTCTATCAAGTGTGCGACATCACCGATACACAAGCTACCATTTCATCCCTCGAAACTCTCACTCAAAAGATGGGTGGAATGGATATATTGATTATCTGTGCCGGGACCGGAGAACTAAACCCCGAACTCTCCTACCAATTGGAAGAACCTACCTTACTAACGAACGTGATAGGATTCACCAACATCGCAGACTGGGGTTTCCGATATTTCGAACAGCAAAAAAAGCGGGCATCTGGTTACTATTTCCTCTGTTGGAGGTACACGCGGCAGTGGCATCGCTCCCGCCTACAATGCGTCGAAAGCCTATCAAATCAACTATATGGAAGGATTACGACAAAAAGCAACTAAATCTCCTTATTCTATTTACACTACCGATATTCGTCCCGGATTTGTAGACACCGCTATGGCAAAAGGAGAAGGATTGTTTTGGGTTACTCCCGTTGATAAAGCTGTGAAACAAATTAAAAGGCTATTTCTAAAAAGAAAAAGTAGCTTTCATTTCCAAAAAGATGGAGATATGTAACTATCCTGTTTCGTCTGTTGCCATCTGCTATTTATTGCCGGATGTAATGATAGATACTCCATAGCCAACACATATTTGTCTAAGTAAATCTAATAAAAAACACCTGCCCCAACTGTTTATACAGATATTGGTATCTACCAAATTCTAGTTATGTATATAAGTCTGTACGGGAATCATATTAATGATAATAGCTAACTCACAGATAAACAGCTCTCTTACAATTGGAGGACACTTTTAGGGGTTCAGTAATCAATGATGAAAAATAAGTTCTTTCAGAACTAGGATGGTTTATAAAATTAGAATTAACGGCACAAATATATAATATATTTTAATACATAGCATGTATTTTCAAAAATAATATCAAATTCTCATTCATTTTTTCTTTTTAAGAATACCCAAAGCCGTATTTTATCTTCATATTGAAATGAAACTACTTGTTTATTTCATCATCCTTGTTATTTCATCTAACACAAACAGGTACGAAATAGATATAAAATGGGTATAAAACAAGTAGAAAAGATCGCTTAAAAGATGACTCTTTTTTTGAATTTAAGGCTTTGAATCCAACGTTTACGCACGGAATAAGTTCTGAAAGAACTTATTAAAAGTAATTCCGATTCTAGGAAAAACTCTAAATTCAATGCTATGTTAAAACAACTAAAGTCAGTTAGTATGTTGTTGTTCCTACTGACAATGTCAGTAGAAGCAGCTTATCCGGAAACTGGTGAAAGCACTCTAAAAGTTTCCGTTGTACAACAGGGTACTACTTGTAAGGGTGTAGTAAAAGATGCAGCAGGTGAAACCATCATCGGTGCATCCGTCGTAGCCAAAGGTACGACGAACGGTACAATCACCGGAATCAACGGTGACTTCTCTTTAAACAATGTAAAAACCGGAGATATTATTGTAGTCTCTTTTTGTTGGTTATCAGACTCAAGAAATCAAATTCACAGGACAATCATTGAATATCATCCTTAAAGACAATACACAAACATTGGATGAAGTTGTTGTGGTTGCTTTTGGCACACAAAAAGAAAGTGAATGTAACAGGATCTGTATCTACGGTAGGAGCAAAAGAAATTTCGGCACGTCCCGTTAACTCTACCATAGAAGCTTTGCAAGGTATGGTTCCGGGTATGAATATCTCTACTGGTGATGGTGGTGGCTCCTTAGGTTCAGACAAAAATTCAATATTCGTGGTGTTGGAACAATTGGAGCTGGTTCAAAGGTAGAACCATTGGTGCTCATTGACGGTATGGAGGGAGACATGAACGCTATCAATCCACAGGACATTGAGAATATTTCTGTACTGAAAGATGCAGCCGCTTCCTCCATTTATGGCTCGCGGGCACCAGGTGGAGTCATCCTGATTACAACAAAGAAAGGTAAGTCGGGGAAAAACGGTAGTTAACTATAATAACAACTTCCGTTTTGTATCCCTTGAATATGCCTGAAATGGCGGATTCATACAATTTTGCTCTGGCAGTCAATGACCAGTTAACTAATGGTGGACAGACTCCCATGTATAGCGCCACCAAACTTCAACAAATTCTGGATTTTCAGGCAGGAAAAAGCACACAATATATGTGGCCGACCGATGCGGGAAGATGGAATTCATTCGATGATCCCCAACGGCAAGACGTGATGCCTACCTGGCAATACCGACTGGTTAAAAACGTTATTTGGTAATAGCTTTACCCACGAGCATTCATTGAGCGTAAATGGTGGACCGGATAAAATACAATATTATCTTTCTGCGAATTATCTGGACCAAGGAGGTCTCTTGAAGTTTGGAGATGATAACAAACAACGCTACTCCTTTACTGCAAAAAATCAATGCGGACTTAACCAAATGGTTGAAAATAAGCTATAGTATGCGTTTTAACCGGACGGATTATGAAGCTCCTTCATTTGCCGGAGGCGATATCAAAAGTAATGTATTCTATTTCGATGTATGCCGCTACTGGCCTGTCATTCCGGTAGTAGACCCAAACGGATTCTATACTGTCGAATCCAAGATTTACCAATTAACAGAAGGAGGCCGATATAAATCACAAAAAGACGTGATGGCACACCAGCTTGCTTTCATCGTGGAACCCATCAAAGACTGGAAAATTAACGTAGAATTGAACTACCGTTCCAACTATAATTTCAACCATACCGATTATCAAACCGTTTATGGTTATGATGTGAGTAAAATCCCTACATTATTGCCAATCAAACTTCCAGCGTTACAGAATATGCTTATAAGAGTAATTTCTTCAATCCGAACATCTTTACCGAATACGGCAAATCATTAGAAAGCGGGCACAACTTTAAAGTGATGCTGGGTTTTCAGAGCGAACTATTCAAACAACGTGATATTACCGCTTCCCAAGACGGTATCATGTCGGAAGTGGCTACCTTAAACACCACGCAGACAAATGCACAAAACAGAGGAGGGTACTCCGAATGGGCTACAGCCGGCTTCTTCGGACGTGTTAATTACGACTACAAAGGACGTTATCTGGCTGAAGTAAATATGAGATATGACGGCACTTCACGTTTCCTTCGAGATAACCGCTGGAATCTGTTCCCATCATTCTCCTTAGGATGGAACATGGCCCGTGAAGCATTTTTTGAAGACCTGACCGATTTAATCAGCACATTCAAAATACGTGGTTCATGGGGTGAATTGGGCAACCAAAACACAGATAACTGGTATCCATTCTATCGAACTATTGATATTAACAAAGACCAATGGGGCAATTACGCACTAGGCAGTTGGCTGGTAAATGGTGTAAAACCAAATATTTCCAAAGAATCTGCGCTGGTATCTTCCTTACTGACATGGGAAAAGACGCAAACACTGGATTTAGGTTTCGACTTATCTATGCTCAACAATCGTTTGAATGTAACATTCGACTATTTCCAGCGTAAATCTAAAAACATGGTAGGCCCCGCCCCCGAACTACCCAACCTCTTAGGCATTGCCGTTCCCAAAGTAAACAACCTCGATATGACTTCCAAAGGTTGGGAAATACAGGTGAACTGGCGCGACCAGATACGCGACTTTAAGTATGGAGTTACCTTATCTTTGTCAGACAATCAAGTGGTTATTGATAAATACCCCAATCCGTCAAACACAATTTTAGATAAAGACAATAATAATACGTATTATGCAGGTGCTCACGTAGGTGATATATGGGGATTCCAAACAATCGGCATCGCAAAGACCGATCAAGAGATGAAAGATCATTTGGCCGGTATGCCCAATGGCGCACAGGATGTACTCGGTTCCGGCTGGGGAGCAGGTGACATCATGTATGCGGATTTGAACGGTGACGGCCAGATCAGCAGAGGTAACAAAACACTGGCTGATCATGGTGATTTGAAGAAAATAGGCAACAGTACACCACGCTACAACTTTGGTTTGAATCTGGATGCCGCCTGGAAAGGGTTCGACCTTAAATTATTTTTCCAAGGAACGATGAAACGTGATTATATGCCGGGGAGTGGTTCTACAATGTTCTGGGGAGCAGTAGGCTACTGGCAAACCAACTTTTTTTCAAACCTCATCTGGACTATTTCCGCGGAGAAGATACGACTAATCCGCTAGGAGCTAACCTGGGTGGTTATTATCCGCGTCCTCTCGAGAATGATAGAAACCGTAATCCACAGACCCGATATTTGCAAAATGCGGCTTACTGCCGTCTGAAAACGTTACTTTAGGTTATACATTACCTAAATCTTTGACAGAGAAATTCTGCGTAAACAATCTGCGATTCTTTGTTTCAGCAGAGAATTTATTTACTATTACCAGTCTGGCCGATACGTTTGACCCCGAAACTGTTGGCATCGGCAACTGGGACGGATGTACCTATCCGCTATCCAAGACTGTATCATTCGGTTTAAGTGCAACATTTTAAATGATAAACGATTATGAAAAAACATATTAAACTTTTGACAATAGGAACATTGCTATTGGGCGGACTGACCGGTTGCAATGATATTTTCTCGACAGGGAACCACTGGATAAAGTAATTCCCGAAAAATATTTTGCATCCGAAAGTGATCTGGCTGCATACACAATCAATGCTTACCCATTTGAAACAGTGACCGATGCGTATGGCATCAATTTCTTCGGCAAGGATAATGATACTGATAACCAAGCCAGTGGTGACTCACCGGCCTTCTGGATACCCGGGCAAAAGAAGGTGCCGTCTGGTGAAGGCGAATGGGACTGGAGTAAAATACGAACCTGCAACTATTTCTTTGATAATACTTTACCGAAATTGAAGCCGGCACTATTACCGGCAATCAGGATAATGTGAAGCATTATATCGGAGAAATGTACGTGATCCGGGCATACAATTATTATAAATTACTGGTTTCTTTAGGAGATCTGCCTATTATCACTACTGCATTGCCCGACATAGAAGAGACTTTGGTGGAATCCAGCAAGCGCCAGCCGCGTAATAAGGTGGCACGCTTCATTCTGGACGATTTGCAAAAAGCAACAGAATTGTTGCTTGATAAAAGTCGGTGGCAAGAATCGCATCAGCAAAAACGTAGCTCACTTGCTACGTGCACGCGTTGCCCTCTTCGAAGCAACTTGGGAAAAGTATCACAAAGGAACAGCTTTTGTACCCGGTGGAAAAGGATGGCCGGGTAATCCCGCAGATGTAAGCGGTTTTTAATAGTGATGCAGAAGTGGCTTATTTTCTTGATGAAGCAATGAAGTCATCAAAAGTGGTAGGCGACTATATCGTCGGAAAACTGGCAGACAATACCGATACCCCCGAAGGTATGAACGCCAGTCTGGTTTCCATCAATCCTTACTACACCATGTTCTGCGATGAAAACATGGAAGGATATGATGAAATACTGATGTGGAAACAGTTCAAGGAAGGATTGGTAACCAGCAACTTGCAAATGGAGTTGGCACGCAATGGCGGTGGTTCCGGATGGACTCGTGGCATGGTCAATTCATTCCTGATGCGCAATGGGCTTCCCATCTATGCAGCCGGTTCCGATTATAATCCCGATTGGGAGAAAGAAGGAGTAAATTCCACTTTACAGAATCGTGATTCACGCATTGTTATCTTTACCAAAAAAGCCGGGTGATGCCAACACTGAAAATAAAGGTGATGTGAATTATTACGGTGATGACGGAACTCCCAGTTATTGCTCAATCCGTTTCATTTATGGCGATAAAGGAAGTTTGGCAACAACCGGATTCATCATCAAAAAAGGCAAACACTACTCCAGTCACATGGCAAATGACCATAGTGCGGGAACATCAGGTGGTATTGTTTTCCGTGCGGCAGAAGCCATGTTGATTTACATGGAAGCTTCGTATGAAAAAATGGTAGAATCGACGGAACAGCCGACGGATATTGGAAAGCTTTACGCCGACGCGCCAAAGTGGACGAAGACTATAATAAGACAATCGCTGCAACACAGATGAGCGAAGAGGCTAAAGGCGATTTCGGTGCTTATTCTCATGGCCAATTGATAGACGCGACGTTATATAATATCCGCCGTGAACGCCGTAACGAACTTTGTGCAGAAGCTTTGCGCTGGGAAGACTTGAAACGCTGGCGTGCATGCGACCAGTTGATATCCAAACCTTACCGTGTAGAAGGTATGCTATACTGGGGAAGCAACTATGAAACGCAACTGGCAGATTTATGTAAAGTAGATCCGGCAGAAGGTAATATGTCCTCACCTGATTTAAGTAAATATATTCTTCCATACGAAAAAATCACGAAGAATAATCTGATTGCCGGGCAGAAGGATTCCTCTTTACACCTGCTCATTATCTGAATCCGATAGGTATGGCTGTATTTCGTCAGACAGCCTCGGATAAGAATGATTTTACAAGTTCAGTCGTTTATCAGAACCCGTTATTGCTGCATTATCCAATCTAATCCTAAGTTAGGCAAGAAAGTTCTCCCATCCTTTGGTATTGAAGCAAAAAACAGCAATGGCTTTCTATCCGACCGACTGAATGAAAGGTCATGTCTTTTAGAAAGTTAAAATGCAAAAAGCTCACAGTGAAGCAAAACGGCAATTTTATCGAATATG
>VOFH01001131.1_pt1 | contig 14001 bp, 21 predicted proteins | sample 5384091 | NCBI WGS metagenome assembly VOFH01 (sample SAMN12384727, study PRJNA508395) | human gut metagenome | isolation source: healthy gut G | host: Homo sapiens
TTTAGATGACTTATCAATTGATCAATTAATTGATCTTGTTGAAAAAAATCCAAGTTTATTAAGACGTCAATCATTATGGATGACAGACGTTTGCAAGTAGGATATAACGAAGATGAAATTAGAAGATTTCTTCCTCGAAAGGTTCGTCGTTTAGAGCTTGAAGAAATCAAGCAATGACAGCTGATCTTTAATTAAAATTGTAAAAAAACGTTAGCCTTTTAAGCTAGCGTTTTTGTATGAGCAAGAAAATAGGTTACAATGTATTAAAGACAAGAGACTTCGAGGTGATAACAAGTGGAAGTACACAGAATAAGTGAGAACACCATTCGTGTAACAATGGATGCAGATGAACTTAAAGAGCGCGGAATAACAATGCTCGATTTATTAGGAAATAAAAGTCAAATTCAACATTTCTTCTATCAAATTTTAAGTGAAGTCGATACAGATCATACTTTTTGTTAAAGGCGATCCAGTTACTTTTCAAGTTATGCCAAGTAGTTCTGGATTAGAGTTACTAATTTCTAAAGTACCTGATAGTGATGAAGATGTCGGTGATAACCCTAACGATCAATTACGTGATCTGTTAAAGGGATTAGGCGCCGGATCGGATAATGATGATCGTAAAACAAAAATTAATAATCAAGATAAATTAATTAGTGATAATCGCCGAGTCTTTAAGATTGATAGTATTGATTTAGTTGCCGCCTTAGCGGATGCATTAAAAGTTGATGGCTTAGCATCTAGTTTATATACTTACCATCATGAATATTATTTAGATTTAGCCTACTTAGATGACAATTATGTTGAATTAAAGCCTGAAGATACGTGGGTAATTGCTAATGAATATGGAAATGGAATGACAGAAAAGCAATTCCAAAAAAATAAAGAAAATGCAAAGTGTTTGATTAGGCAAGACGCGTTAGGAAATCTAAGACAATATTTTGATTAAAAAATAAAGGAGATGAAAAAATCATCTCTTTTGCGTATATAATAATGGGCGATAAAATGTATGCTGCTATTTTAAATCAAAAAATTAGTCTTAGCAATTAATGAAGCAGAACAAGTTAGTAAGGGATTAAAAAAGTTGAATCAAGAATCTTATCTTTGTCCATCTTGTCGGCATCGAATGATTCTGATTTTATCGGAAGAAAAAAGCCATTTTTAAACATTTTTATCAGGTAAAGGGAACAGGGGAAAAGGAAGAGCATTTACAGGCAAAACAGTTATTGTGCACTGCGTTAAAAAGCAAATGGACTTCGAGCAGATATTGAAGTTCCACTTTTAGATCAACAATTGAGAGCAGATGTATTAGTAGAAAATAGATTATCTTTTGAAGTGCAATGCGCACCCTTGAGTGGGGCAGAATTTGCACATCGCCATGCCTTATATAAAAAATTGCAGATTAAAGATATTTGGATTGTCGGGAAAAGGCATTATTTGAAAAATAAAATTAATCGTTCTCAAAAATCTTTTTAAGATACAGTACACAATGGCAATGGTATTATTTAGAAATTAATCCATTTAGTTGTGTGATTACATTAAAATATAATATTTTAATGGCAGCACTTAGTTCTGAACTAAGTTATGAAATTAAAACTTTTCATTAGATGAAAGAGGCGTGGCAAGCTTGTTTACTTTCATTCCATCTACTAGAAAAAATAAAATAAGCTATATTCAAGATCAAAAAATATATCTACAAAAGCAAATTAATCAAAAAAAGTAAACTGGGACTGAAAATTGCTTCGTTATTATATCAGTTACATTATTCTGTGGCAGATATTCCAGATGAACTCTTCTTAAAATTACGAGAGCCGAAGAGAAAAAAGTCCAATAATAATTTTTTACAAAAAAAGCTAGCTGACTTAAAAGCCAGTTAGCTCAATAAATTATAATAAGCGTAAACTATTATCACTACTAGTTTGTCTATCCCCAGTAATTGCTGACTCAATTTCTTCTCGATTTGCACAACCTTCAATCATCATTCCTGAGTCTCCACGGTCATTATCATAATTAAAAATAATCGTAGTTGGAGTAGTTACAACATTCAAGTCATCGGCAAGTTTTAAGTCTTTATCCATTGAAAGCTTGATGTAATTCGATTCTCGATTCTTTTTTGAAGCTCTTAATCGAAACATTTAGTGAGCTCAAAATTTCATTAATAAGCTCTGATGAATAAATTTTGCCCATATCATTAATAGCATGTTGCAATTTAATGATATATTGTCTAGCCTTTTATTACCTACTATTAATTTTAGGGTGTGATAATCTTTGGTTGCATTTAAGCACTTTGACTAAAAGTGTTAAAAATTTCGACATTACTTGATGAAAGATGTCTCGCTCTGATATCGTTACGAATTGTGTTCATGGTAGTCATGGGAATAAAGTGGTAAGAAATATTTTGTTTATAAACACTGACTGCAGCAATTATTTCCTGTTCATTTTGATAACAGTTAATTCCAATCGGATTAACAAAGAAAAATATTTCAAACATTTTGCTATTTCCTCCGTCCAAGTTCATGAATACTGTATCAGAAAATGAACGAAATGGGAAAAAAATTTGTTTTATTTTTTGTGTTCCCCAAGCACGTTTTACTTTACTTTGGTTAGTATTTTCCTTGTTAGCTTTGAAATCAAACTGCTTTTCTAATTCAGCAAGTACTTTTTTGTAGTTGCTGGATCATCATTTTCAATTTCTAATTCAAAGTCATAATAGCCATCTGGAAATTCTGTTAAATCAAGAGTTAATTCACAATTTTCTGGTCCAACGGCTAATATTCTCCGTGTTTGACTCCAAGAAATTAATTTTAAAGAGTGAATGGATTCTTTAGAATAATGTTTTTGTAAATAATTACCAACATCACCGCCAAATAAGAAAAAAAGTACCTTCATATGCACTTTGAGCCATTTGCTCGGCTTGGGCTACTGACAAAAGATCATTAATTTCTACTCTTTCACTATATTTATTTTCTTTAGGTTTGGTTTCCTTAACCTTAATAGTTTGTTCAGCGTGATCAACTAGAATTCTAATTCTTAAACTGGCATCACTATTTTTAAGTCAAAATCAGGTGTATCAAAGTAGTAGTTCTTTTGAATAAAATCTGATTTAGCGGTAAATGCATCACGCATTTTTTCGTAGGTATCTTTATCTAGGAGTGTTTTTGATTCAATTTCTAAATTTTACTCATAATTTTATCCTTTCACTAGTTAATGTTATCCCTCTCTATGGTAGAATAATTTTGTTTGAAACGGAAAGGATTTATACATGAAAGATTGGGATTTATTTTTATGGCCTTATCAACAGGCTGTATCTGAATTAAAAGTTAAATTTCGATCACTTAGACAAAGTTTTTTAAACAAGGGTGAGCATTCGCCGATTGAATTCGTGGTCGGACGCGTAAAAACCGTCGATTCAATTAAAGAAAAAATGACGCGGCGAGTTATTGCTCCTGATGTCATTGAGAACGATATGCAAGATATAGCTGGCATTCGAATTATGTGTCAATTTGTGGATGATATTTATCGAGTAGTTGACCTAATTCACCAGCGTCAAGATATGCAGGTAATTGAAGAAAGGGACTATATTCAAAACGCAAAACCATCTGGATACCGTTCTTACCATATGGTAATTGAATATTCTGTTTTTTTACCTGATGGACCTAAAAAAAAGATTATTGCCGAAATTCAAATTCGGACCTTGGCAATGAATTTTGGGCAACAGTAGAGCATACTTTAAATTATAAATATCAAGGGAAGTACCAGAAGATATTTCTAAGCGACTTAAATCAACAGCTGAAGCTGCTTATAAGTTAGATGAAGAAATGTCATCAATTAAAGATGAAGTGCAGGAAGCACAGAGAATTTTTACTAAATCTAAAGGAAAAGAACAATAATGAAAGTCGCACTCGTTTATAATGAAAAAGTTGAAACCTTGGCAGTAGTTAAGGCATTAGAAAAATTACTTGATTCTAGAAAGATTGAAATTGATCCTGAGAATCCTGATGTGGTAATCACAATTGGGGAGATGGAACTTTAATTTCGGGTTTTCACAAATATCAAAATTTAGTTGATCAAATAAGGTTTATTGGTGTACATACAGGACACTTAGGCTTTTATACTGATTGGCGTAACTTTGAAATTGGCAAGATGGTTGATAATTTAACTAAGAAGCAACCCTCTTCCGCTTCTTATCCACTGCTAGAGTTAATTATTACTACTGGTTCAGGTGAAAAGAAAAAGTTGCTCGCTTTGAATGAAGCAACAATTAAACGAGTTTCAAAGACTTTAAAGGCTGATGTTTATATTAGAGATCAATTCTTTGAGAGCTTTAAAGGAGACGGCTTATGTGTTTCAACGCCTACAGGTTCTACCGCTTATAGCAAATCTTTAGGCGGCGCAGTTATTCACCCCCGTTTAAAAGCCCTGCAGATGACTGAAATAGCTTCGATTAATAACCGTGTTTTCAGAACTTTGTCATCGCCAATAGTTATTGCTCCAGATGAATGGATAACTATTAAACCAGAAAGTGATGATCACTACGTAGTAACCTATGATGGATATGAATTTAATCATAAGCATATTAAGAAAATTGAATACCGTATTTCTCAACATGTTATTCGGTTTGATAAGTATCAACATACTCATTTTTGGAATCGGGTAGAGGATGCCTTTATTGGGCAACCTAAAAATAAATAATTATGCAATATTTTAAATTAAAATTTGAAAATAAAACACCTCAAAAATTGGGGCGTTTTTGTTAAGAAATGGTTTTTCTAAAAAGAGCTTTAACTAATAGCCAGCATAATGGTGGGATGATTTTGGTAAATCACCATCGCCGCTATACTAGCTATCTTTTTACATTCAGGGGATGAAGTAATCTTTATCTTAGGTGAAGAGAAGAAAAATCAATGGCTAAAACCATCTACTAATCAGCTGAATATTGTTCTTGAACAGCATGATTATTTAGTCATTAATAAAGAAGCTGGCGTTTTGTCAATCCCATCTCGCTATGAAGATAATGATGCAGTAGTTAACAGATTGCTATATTATTTTCAGAAAAATGGGCAGAAAGATCTTAAGCCACATGTTATTACAAGACTTGATCGTGATACATCAGGGTTAGTTTTAGTTGGAAAAATGCAGTTGCTCATGCTCGATTTAGCGAAATGGGGAAGGATTGTTTTATTAAAAAATATCATGCAATTGTGCATGGCAATTTTAGTAAAGAACAAGAAATAGGGATTATCGATGCGCCAATTGGTAAACTAGATGCCAGCGTTAAACGCGGAATAGTAGCTAATGGTCAACGCTCAATTACAAAATACCGTGTTTTAGACCAAGTTAATGGTGCAAGCTTAGTTGAATTACAGTTATTAACTGGTCGAACTCATCAAATTAGAGTTCACATGCAGTATCTTGACCATCCCTTGTTTGGTGATCCCTTGTATGGGATTAAAGATAATTTTAAACGACAAGCTTTGAATTGCTTTTATCTTAAGTTTGATGATCCTTTTTCGGAACGTAAGCAGGAGGTTACTATTTCAGAACCAGTGGATATGAAATGTTTGTGGCAAAGGCTAATAAGTAATAAATTATAAATATAATAGTCAAATACATTGACTATTGTAACTGCTTTACATAGAATTGAATATAAGAAGTGTTAATACTATCCTAATATAGAAAAGAGGATCACTTGTATGTATTATTCAAAGGGAAATTATGAAGCTTTTGCAGACAAAAAAGCCAGCAGATGTAGATAAAAAATCTGCTTATATTATTGGTAGTGGATTAGCTGGTCTTTCAACAGCATTTTTCTTAGTTAGAGATGCTAAAATGGCTGGTGACAAGATTCATATTTTAGAAGAATTAGATGTTGCTGGGGGGCTCTTTAGACGGAACTAAGCGTCCTAATGCTGGTTTTGTAGTTCGTGGTGGTCGTGAAATGGAAGACCACTTCGAATGTATGTGGGATATGTACCGTTCTGTTCCTTCATTGAGAATACCAGGAGCATCCTATTTAGATGAGTATTATTGGCTTGATAAAGAAGATCCGAACTCATCAAATTGCCGTTTAATTCATAAACGTGGTAATGAATTGCCAACTGATGGTTTGTATCAACTAGGTTCACATGCTAGTGAAATAGTTCAACTAGTTTTGACACCGGAATCTGAAATTCAAGGAAAGAGTATTGAAGAATGGTTCTCTCCAGAATTCTTTGAATCTAATTTCTGGACTTATTGGTCAACAATGTTTGCTTTTGAAAAGTGGCACTCTCTTGCAGAAATGAGACGCTACTGCATGCGGTTTATTCACCATATTGATGGTTTGCCAGACTTTACTGCTTTGAAGTTCAACAAATATGACCAATATGATTCGATGGTAAAGCCACTACTTAAGTACTTAAAGGATCATGGCGTTAAGTTTGAGTACGGCGTTCAAGTTGAAAAACGTGCTAGTCGATCATGAAGGTAACGAAAAAGTTGCTAAAAAGATTGTTATGAAGAAAGACGGTAAGCAAGAAGATATCGACTTAACTGAAAATGATCTTGTCTTTGTGACTAACGGTTCGATTACTGAAAGTTCAACTTATGGTAATCAAACTACGCCAGCACCAATTACTCATGCTAAAGGTGGTTCATGGAGATTATGGGAGAACTTAGCTAAAAGCAAGACCCAGCATTTGGTCATCCTGATGTCTTTAGTGAAAATCTTCCAGAAAGATCATGGTTTGTTTCTGCAACTACAACCTTGAAGAATCAAAAAAGGTTGCACCTTACTTTGAAAGATTAACTAAACGTAGTTTGTATGATGGCAAAGTAAATACTGGTGGTATTATCACAGTTACTGATTCTAACTGGGGCTTAAGCTTTACTATCCACCGTCAACCGCACTTCCCAACGCAAAAACCAAACGAAATCGTAGTTTGGATTTATGCTTTATATTCAGATACTGAAGGAAATTATATTAAGAAAAAAGTAGTTGACTGTACCGGACAAGAAATTGCTGAAGAAATGCTGTATCACTTAGGTGTTCCAGAAAGTGAAATTAAAGAACTTTCTTCAGAAGAAAATATGAATACTGTTCCAGTATATATGCCTTATATCACTAGTTACTTCATGCCTCGTCATGATGGTGACCGTCCAGCAGTTGTACCAGAAGGTTCAAAGAATTTAGCCTTTATTGGTAACTTTGCTGAAAGTCCTACTAGAGATACTGTCTTTACTACTGAATATTCAGTTAGAACTGCGATGGAGTCAGTTTACACCTTACTTAATGTAGACCGCGGAGTTCCAGAAGTTTGGGATTCTGTCTATGATATTCGTGAATTGCTCCGTGCAATGTACTATATGGCTGACAAGAAGAAGCTAGCAGATCAAGAAATGCCTCTTCCTGAAAAACTTGCCGTTAAAGCAGGGATGAAGAAGATTAAGGGAACATGGATTGAGGAATTGCTTGAAGAAGCAAACTTGATTTAAAATTGTAACAATTTATTTGAATGAGAATTAAGAAAAAAGGTTACGGCGCTTTGAAGCCGTAACCTTTTTTGTGTCGAAAGTAATAATTTATTACTTATTTTGACTTATTTTACTTATTTTTAAATAGCGAAACTAGCGTTTTTCTAAGTAAAGGATCATGTGCATAAAGATAAGTTCCCATAATTCCTCGTTTAAAAAGTACGTTTAAAGAATTAAGTACCATTCTTTCTTCTAGCTTTTTAATTTCAGTTGGATCGGTCAAATCCTTTCTTTTTTAAACATTTCAATATCGGTAATTTTATCTAAATTAACTTGAATTTTATTTTGACCAGGGACCTGACTAATTGGTGGTCCAATAATGATACCTGTGTAATTTAGATCAAAACCTTGCCAAGTATATATTGACCCAACTTCATTAATTGTTTCAGGTATTTCTGCCCAAGGCGTTGAGGTGTAATTATATTGATCCCATGGCATTTTAAACTTTCCTTCTTGAATATAGTGTTTTCCACCATCTAATGTTGAAGGATAACCAGACGTAGAAAGAATTCTGCTTAATCCAACTTCTTTGGTACGTTTGACAATTTCTTTCCGCATTTTTTCTGCATCATCGAAAATACGAAAGTCATAATTCTTTGTTGCATTATCTGGAATTGGTTTGATAATCATATTTTCAGTAAAAGAATTAAACCAATCGATCAGATCTGAGGAAGCATTCATTCGAAATTGATGCTTTAAGTAGTATTTTTATATGGATAAGAATGAGTAATTTTTTCTAGTCGGTCCTTGGTCCAAAGTGTCTTCATTTTAAGCACTTGATAGGGATCAAAAACTAGAATGACTACCTTACTTCGTTTAATAACTTCAACTAATTGATTATCATGATAAAAATTATTGTAGTGGTCTGGCTTTGATAGAAGTAAATGTGCCTCATCAATAATGACAATGTCTGCCTTTTTTGTTTTTTTATCTAGTTGATTGATAAAGCTAGTTGGTCTTTGAAAATTTTTCTTTAGTAATTCTGGAAGAGAACCTGCAATTTGTTTATAAACCTTAAGAATTTCAGGATGATTTACTAGAAAATAATTATTAGTTTGATAAAAATTGCTATTCTTATCGTGACGTAATTTTTGCATTTGATCAAAAAGTGCAGAAAGAACTACGCTTTTTCCAGTTCCAGCGTCGCCATAAATAGTAAAAATGGCGGGATAGTTATTTTGAAGATGTTGATTGGTAAAATTAATAATTTGATTAACTCAAATCTTGTTGCTCAGTGGTTAATTTTTTAATGGTGAAAGTTTATCAGTAGCATTATTTTGCATGTAAAATTTGCCTTCTAAGTAGGATAAAATAAAAGCCATGAAAATCATGGCAAAATAGAATTTTAATAATTTATGATAACTATTTATAAGACTAATCTTCTTCAAATAAAACGCGTGTAGCTTCTGGCACAGGAATATCTTTTTGGATAGGTGTTAGATTACCTGTTTCTGGAATTACGACGGTATAAGGTGGCATTATTAGTATTTTGGTTAGCCACTACAAGATATTTTTCGTCTTTGTCCCAGTTAAAGTCGCGTGGGAATGATCCAAAGACGGAAATTCTTTGTACTAATTCTAGTTTTCCATCGTCTAGAACTTTGAAGACAGTGATTGAATCATGACCGCGATTAGAAATATAAATAAACTTACCATCTTTAGAAATTCTAATAGCTGCCGCGCCGTTGTGATCACTGAAGTCGTCAGGGATAGTCTTATAAGTTGCAACATCTTCAAATTTCCAAGTATTTTCATTTAAACGAGCAACGTTAACTTGACTTGATAACTCACCAACAATATACATAGTTTTTCCATCAGGTGAGAAGACGAGGTGGCGAGTACCAAAGCCGTTTTCCATCTGATAGCGAGCTAAATGTTTTAATTTATCTCCATCTAATTTATAAAAATCAACGGCATCAATTCCTAGATCACATGAAACTAGATTACCAGCTGGAGTTTCATCAAAGAAATGTGGGTGGGCTTGATCTTGTTCTGCTCTTGGTCCATGTCCTTCATGTGTATCGTTAGTAATAAAAGTTAATTTTCCATTTTCATCGTAAGAAAAACGTTAATAGTGGCTAAGTGATAGTTTGCAGTAAAGACTAAGTGCTTTTGTGAGTCGACACTGATATAACAAGGTGCTGCTCCTTCATGGAAATAGGTATCTAACTGTTTTGCTTTTTCCATCTTTGATGCGGTAAGTAGCGATTCCACTTTGGTCACCATTTTGAATAATGGTAAATAATAAGTCACCAACTAGTTGAAAATAAGTTGGACGATCAATTTCAACAATATTTTTAACATCAACTAGTTTAATATCATCCTCTTTTTTTTTCTACATTAGCAGTATAAATTCCTTTTGAGTCATGGCTAGTATAGCCACCAAACCAAACTTTCATAGTTTTACCTCCTGATAAAAGCTTTCCGTAACATATTTATTCTCTACCTTTTGGCCAGAATAGGCAATTGTTATTAAGTGTTATCAGCTAGGCAAAGTGATATGGTAAAAATTTAGTAAAGAGGTTGATAAAATGAAGTGGAATTCTACAATTACTGCTATTGGATCAGAAGCGTTAGATCCAAATGATAATATCGTAATTTTATTTGATAATAAAGCAACTGATAAGTTTGAGATGTTGCTGTTTTACAAAAATTTGATGAGGCAACGCCAGTTGAAAAGTTTGTTTTTAAAAAGACGACTCAATTACAATTGACGGCACTACTTATTTAGCTTTGTACGTTGGTCCAATGGTTCAAATGAACATGCAGGCTATTGGACATGCAACTTTAGTATTTACTAATGAAGTTCCGAAAAGCCGATGACTAATGCAATTTATTTAGATAAAGATCCAAAAAGAAGAAATGCCTGAATTTAAAGTGGGAGACTGGATCACCTACGAACATAGATAAGAGGGGGAAGCTATGGAAGTAGAAAAACATCATCAGAAGAATAATTTTTTTGTTAAATGGTTTTAAATAATCGTTTTAGCATAGTATTACTTAATATTTTATTATTCTTCTTAATTATTTGGGTGTTTAACCAAATTTCTTTTGTGTTAAATCCCTTTTGGACATTTTTTAATGCAATTTTGCCACCAGTTTTGGTTGCATCAATCCAATATTACTTAATGGATCCAGTTGTTGACTGGATGGAAAAGAAGCTTGGGGTACCACGTATAATTACAATTATTTTGCTATTTGTAATTGTTTTGGGAGGATTAATTTGGATCATTAACACTTTGATCCCAATTATTCAACATCAAACTGATTCTTTAATTAAGAACTGGCCAGCTTATTGGCAAGATGCACAAAGAGGCTTTGAAAAGATGATCCACGATCCTCGTTTAAATGGAGTTCGTAGTGGAATCAATCAGGTCATTTCTGATGCTCAGACAAAGATGTTTAAAACTGGTCAAGATAGTTTTAACTTAGCTTTGAGTAATTTGTCGTCGGCTGTTAATGTTATTACAATGATTTTTATGACGTTATTAACAGCACCTTTTGTTTTATTCTTTATGTTAAAAGATGGTCATCGTCTAAATCCTTATGTGACTAAATTCGCTCCGCAAAAATTACAACCTAGTTTTTCAAGTTTACTTAGTGATATTAATGGAGCTGTAGCATCATATATTAGAGGACAAATTACAGTTGCTTTCTGGGTTGGAGTGATGTTTGCGATTGGCTATTCGGTAATTGGCCTAAATTATGGTATAACATTAGCTGTTCTAGCTGGTGTGCTAAACATGATTCCTTATTTCGGTACCTTTATTGCCTTTATTCCAGCAATTATTTTGGGATTAATTAGCTCACCCATGATGCTGGTGAAGGTTTTAATCGTTTTTGCAATTGAACAAACGCTTGAGGGACGTGTTATTTCGCCATTGGTAATGGGGAATAAGATGAACATGAACCAGTTACTACTATTTTGTTATTAATTTGGCGCAAGCGCTGTTGCCAGTTTATGGGGCGTAATTTTTTGCGATCCCAGTCTATGCTGTAATTAAGATTATTGTGACTAGACTATTTAATTATTATCGTAAGATTTCAACTCTTTATGATGAGATATCGGAATCAGATGATGCAAATCTAAAGTCTAAAGAGTAGAATTAGGTAGAAAATTAAACGTGGTACTTGCCTCATTACAGGTGCACGTTTTTACAAGAGGAGCTTTTTATGACAAAACCACGTTGTACTTTATGAGCCATTAATGCCTGCAAATACGGGAAATATTGCTCGAACTTGTGCGGGTACGAATACAGTCTTAGATCTTATTGAACCGCCTGGCTTTCAAATTGATAATAAAAAAATGAAACGTGCAGGATTAGATTATTGGGATAAAGTTGATATTAGAATGCATGATGACTTAGATGCCTTTTTTAAAGACTCTTGGTCCAAATGATGAAATGTACTTAATTTCAAAATTTTCTTCAAAAAAATTATGCTCAAGTAGACTATACTGATCCTAATAAAGATTATTATTTCGTTTTCGGAAAAGAAACGACTGGTTTACCAGAAACTTTCATGCGAGAATATTATGATCGTAATCTTAGAATCCCTATGTCCGATAATATTCGTTGTTATAATTTATCAAATTCAGTAGCAATGGTCCTTTTTAGAAGCTTTTGAGACAGCAAGGCTTTCAAATATGAAACGAGCCATCATTATGAAAATGATAAGTTAAAAGATAATTACAACTGTCCTGAACGTTATGAAAGAAATTTAGGAGAGAATTAAAATGGATTTTAAAAATATGACTCCAATTGTTGTTCGTTCTTTTCATTATGATTTAAATGATGAACAAAAGGTAAAAAATGAAGTTAATGTTTCATTAAGACAGGTTTACCAAGATTTAGATGATGGTAGCCAAGATGAGGGGGAAACTGGTAAGTATTTTGAAATTGCCGTTCCATTCGAGGTTTCTCCCGCACCTGGTGATTTTACTGTTAGTGGTGTAATTACGAGAGTTGTTCAATTTGTTGATTATTTTGGCGATGGGACTGATTTGGAACCATCAGATTACCAGTTACTCTCTAGACCATTAGTTGAACAAATTGAAACTTTAACTTATGAAATTACCCAATTAACTTTAGATCATCCAGTTAACCTTAGTTTTAAATCAAACTTTAACGAAATTAAACAGAGACAACCAAAAGGACAAAAGATGATAAGTAAAAAGATTGAGAAGGTGTCTTGATGGCTAAAAAAGCGAAAACGCAGGACAAAAAGAAAGAGAAAGACAACTACTAAGAAGAAAAGCAAAGTATGGAATGGGTCATCACTGGAATCGTACTTGTTTTAATAGCAGTTTTAAGTTGCGTTCATTTCGGCTTGTTTAGTCAACAACTAATTAACTTAATTCGCTTTTTTGTTGGCGATAGTCACTATTTAGCTAGTATTGTTTTAGGTTTAGTTGGTTTGGTCATGGTAATTTATAATCAGCCACCTCGTTTTTGGCCTAAAAAGAGGAAGCGGATTAGGGATTTTTTATTTAGGTTTACTCCTTTGGGAAAGTTCTCGTGTTTTCAATCAAATGATGATCCATCAATGATTTGTCAACGCCTTTTAACATCAATTGGTGAAGAATTTTCTCGTGCTCAAATCACGACCAAAGTTGGTGGCGGCTTTATTGGAAGTATGTTTTATCAACTTATTTTTCCAATTTTTAGGTACCGTAGGTTCAGAAGTAATATCTTTTACTAATGATGCTGGTTGGGGTCTTGATGATCTGTAATGTCAAGTTTGCTACTTTACTATCTGGTTTTCAAAAAGGCTCACAATTAGTAATTGAGAAAAATAAAGATGCTGGAGATGCTTTTAAAGAATAAATATAATGATTTAGTCGAAAAAGCATGAGCAGAGTAAGCAAGAAAAATTAAATAATCGTGAAAAATTGACGGATCCGTTAGATAATCATGATGATACTTTCCCAAGTACAGCTGATTTCACGGGAAGATGCACCTATTTCAAATAAAACTCAAGATCTTGAAGAAACACCTCATTTTGATCCTCCAATTGAGGTTTCTCAAGAAAAATACAGCTGCGTCAGAGACAGAAGTTGGAGATAATTTAACTGATGATTTGCCAATTTCACATTCTTATGCCGAAGAAGATCAAAAGATGAAGCAGGAACTTCAGGATGTTGATCATGGTGATTTAGAGACTAAGCAACACGCTCAAACAAAAAATGCTAATTATCAGAAGCCTCAATTAATTTGTTAGCACCGATAAAAAAGCGTTGATCAGAGTCAAGATAAATCTTTAATTCAGAAAAATACTGAAGTTTTAGAATCTACTTTTAAGAGTTTTTGGTGTACATGTTATTGTCAAAAAAGCAGTCTTAGGACCAACTGTTACTCGTTATGAAGTACAGCCTGCAGTGGGAGTTAAGGTAAGCAAGATTGTAAACTTAGCAGATGATCTAGCTTTAGCTTTGGCTGCTAAAGATATTCGTATTGAAGCCCCAATCCCAGGAAAGCCATTAATTGGGAT
>VOFH01001172.1_pt1 | contig 14001 bp, 11 predicted proteins | sample 5384091 | NCBI WGS metagenome assembly VOFH01 (sample SAMN12384727, study PRJNA508395) | human gut metagenome | isolation source: healthy gut G | host: Homo sapiens
GAGGTGTCGATTTCTATCTGACAGAGTTCGGTGTAAAAAGAAACAGAGTCTGGTGTAAGCTGCATGATGGAAGTCTTCTATTTCCTGAAGGGTTTCGGGCAATGTCTCATCCGGATGGCATGCGCACTATGATTTTTCACGCCCATCCCTTTGGGACTGATAAAAGGCGATGCGGTGTAATCGCATCTCTTGATGATAGGGAGGATGCGTGCCAATTCTTCTTTGCTGAGGTGGTCGATGTCTATCACGATGTGTCCCATATATTTGACGAGATTCACTTTGGTACGCCTCCCTCGGTAGCTGGCGGAGAAGGCGATTGCCGGCAATTCTTTTTCTTCTCATTGGCAGCCTTTTCTCCTTGCTCTGCAAAGATGCGGCGTATTTCTTCGACTTTTTCCGGTAGGTAAAACTGCCGATAGTGGACACTATTTCTTCTTCGGTCATCTCTGCTATTACGTAGTAGAAACCTTGAAATATGGTGAAATGTTTCATTTTGATTTTAATTGTTTTTTGTCAGTGCAAAAGAACTTCTTTGCGGAAATGTGTAAAGGAACTTTGTATAGAATGGCAATAAGTTACTACGGTTCGCCCAAAAGTGTATGATAGTTGCCACTTGTTTCGGCGAAAGGAGACGGTTGCGTGCGCGGTAGCCTTCCTGTTCGAGTTCGTGCAGGAGAGGGAGGTTGTAAATAATCCAACGACGAAGTATTTGTAAAGCAACTTTGAGGCAGACATGGGGATTTGTAAAGGTGAGCCAGTTCCGCTTTGGTATAGGTGCGGATAAGGAAAGAATCTTCTTTGTAATTCATGATGTTTTCTTCTTGTTTTATGCTATAAAGTTACATAAAATTTATTGTTTTTCAAAGGTTTGACTTCAGTTTTTATTCGTTGGAAATCAAGAAACTTCGTTGGGGAATATGGTCCTTCACTTCTTTCAATTTGTAATCCCATCCCATGGCTTCGTATTTGTGAACGCCCAGACGGTGATAAGGAAGTATTTCCACCCGTTGTATCTGCTGGTATTTGCCAAGACTTTCACCCAGCAGGCGGGTGTCTTCTTCCGAATCGCTGTAACCGGGGACCAGTACATAGCGCAGCCAGAAGGGGTGTTCATGTTCTTCGAGCCAGGCAGCGGTGCGGAGTGTCTGTTCGTTGCTTCGTCCCGTCAGCGTACGGTGGCGTTCGGGATTGAATTGCTTGATGTCCAGCAGCACGAGGTCAGTCAGGCTAAAGAGCTCTTCCACCTTTTCATTCCAGATGCCTCCGTTACTGTCCAGACAGATATGGATGCCGTTCGCCTTCAGCTCCTTGAAAAGAGGAATCAGCGCTTCTGCTTGCAGGGTAGGCTCACCGCCGGAGAAAGTAATACCTCCTTTCTTCCCGAAGAATGCCTTTTGGCTGATAGCCATTTGCAGAATCTCTTCCGGAGTGGTGGGAGTGCCTCCTTTTACATCAATCGTATCCGGATTGGCACAATACAGACAACGGAACGGACATCCTTGCAGGAAAACGACGAGCCGGAGACCCGGCCCGTCGAATGTTCCCATACTTTCGTAGGAGTGTACATTTATCATATTACATTCTTTCGTGGAATGAACGGCTGATGACTTCCAACTGATGCTCGCGGCTCAACTTCACGAAGTTCACGGCATAGCCGGAAACGCGGATGGTGAGTTGCGGATACTTTTCAGGATGTTCCATGGCATCTTCCAGCATTTCGCGGTTCAGTACGTTTACGTTCAAATGGTGGGCACCTTTGGTGAAGTAGCCGTCCATCATGGTTACCAGGTTCTCTACACGTTCTTCCGGTGTCGGGCCCAGTGATTTGGGAACAATGGAGAACGTATTGCTGATGCCGTCCTGCGAGTCGCGGTAGCGCAATTTGGCTACGGAGCTCAAGGAAGCGATGGCACCGTTCTTGTCACGTCCGTGCATTGGGTTGGCACCCGGAGCAAAGGCAACACCTTTGGCGCGTCCGTCCGGAGTGGCACCGGTCTTCTTGCCGTACATCACGTTGGAGGTGATAGTCAGCAAGGAAAGGGTGGGACGGGCATTCTTGTAGACGGGCAGCTTTTTCAGTTCTTCGCTGAAATAGTAAACGAGGTCTACTCCCAGGTGGTCCACACGGTCGTCATTATTGCCGAAGCAGGGGAATGAGCCTTCAGTGTCGAAACCTTCGGTCAGGCCGATTTCGTTGCGGCGTGCAGTGACTTTGGCATATTTGATGGCGGACAGTGAGTCTATGGCGATGGAAAGGCCGGCAACACCGTATGCCAGATTGATGCGTGGGTCGGTATCGATGAATGCCATCTGGGCTTTCTCATAATAATACTTATCATGCATGTAGTGGATGATATTCATGGCCTCGTTGTAGACACGGGCTATTTCAGTCAGTACCTTCTTGTAGTTGGCCATAACTTCCTCAAACTTCAGTGTCTCGCCGGTCAATACGGGAATACCTTTCACCATGACAGTTCCGGTGTTTTCGCAACGGCCACCGTTGATGGCAAGCAGCAGGGCCTTGGTAAGGTTGGCACGTGCGCCGAAGAACTGGATTTGCTTGCCGATGGCTTGGTAGGATACACAGCAGGCAATGCCGTAATCGTCGCAGTTGCGCACTTCGCGCATCAGGTTGTCGTTTTCGTACTGGATGGAGCTGGTATCTACGGAAACCTTGGCGCAGAAATCCTTGAAGCCTTCCGGCAGTTCGGGACTCCACAATACGGTCAAGTTCGGTTCCGGAGAAGGACCGAGGTTGTATAGCGTCTGCAAAAAGCGGAAAGAAGTCTTGGTGACCTTCACGCGTCCGTCGTTGAAGCGTCCGCCGATGGCTTCGGTCACCCAAGTCGGGTCGCCGGCAAAGATGTCGTTGTACGACTGCATGCGCAGATGGCGTACCATACGTAGTTTGATGACGAATTGGTCTATCAGTTCCTGCGCAAACGTCTCGTCAATCTTTCCATGAGCCAAATCGTATTCGATGAAAATATCGAGGAAAGAAGATACGTTACCCAGTGACATGGCAGCACCGTCCTGCTCTTTGATGGCAGCAAGATATGCCATGTATACCCATTGCACGGCCTCTTGAGCTGATGTAGCCGGATGGCTGAGGTCGAGTCCGTAATATTCGCCCATAACCTTGATGTCCTTCAAAGCTTTGATTTGTTCCGCCACTTCTTCGCGTAGACGGATGCGTGCTTCGGTCATCGGGCCGGTGAGGTTGCGCAAGTCCTCCTGCTTGGCTTCAATCAGACGGTCGATGCCGTAGAGAGCCAATCGGCGGTAGTCGCCGATGATACGTCCGCGGGCATAGTTGTCGGGCAATCCGGTAAGGAATCCCAGTGAGCGGAAGGAACGGATTTCTTCGGTATATACATCGAATACGCCGTCGTTATGTGTTTTGCGGTAATGGGTGAAGATGTCTTTTACTTTATCGTCCACTTCCACTCCGTTTTCACGGCATGCTTTTGCTACCACGTTGATGCCTCCGAAAGGTTTGATGGATCGTTTCAACAGTTCATCAGTCTGCAAACCGACAATAAGTTCATTGTCCTTATCAATATACCCGGCTTTATGAGAAGTGATGGTAGATACGGTGGTATTGTCCAGTGAACGGACGCCATTGTTGTTCCTTTCTTCTTCGAGAGCCTTCAGACAGATGTCCCAGATACGTTTGGTACGTTCGGTAGGTCCCTGCAAGAAAGATGCATCCCCGGTATAGGGTGCGATGTTTTTACTGACGAAATCACTGACATTGATTTCTTTATTCCAAAGCCCATTGGTAAAGGTTTTGTTCAATTCCATAAAATTTGTTTTTGTTAGTAGGTTAGATAATGTTATCCTTTAGAGCGCGCAAAAATACTGAATAAATTCCGTAATTTTATAAGAGATACTTCTCTTTTTATGTTGAACAGCATAAAATAACTATTATTAGGTAGTGAATGTCCGGGGGAGTAGAGATGTTAATACTTTCTTTATATGTGGTTTATGAATTGAAACAAGAACCGAATAATAATCTGCATTATTTACAAATGATGTAGGTTTAAGGAACAGTCGTATTCTGAACCTAATTCAGTCGTATAGTGAATGCCATTCAGTCGTATACTGAATAGGGTTCAATCGTATACTGAATGTGGCTCTTTGTAAATATACTGATAGCCAGTAAGTTATAAAACTCTGTCTTGCCCTTGATAAATTTCAACAAATAGCCTAAATGCCGTTATGTTCGTTCCGTAGTGGGTATAAACAAGAATTTTGGTATAATTGCTCTGTTTTTGTGCAGAAAAGTTTGTAGAATAAAAAATGATTTGTATCTTTGCACCGCTTTAAAAGAAAAGCACTTCTGAAAAAGAAGTTTTGGAGAGGTGGCAGAGTGGTCGATTGCGGCGGTCTTGAAAACCGTTGTACCGCGAGGTACCCGGGGTTCGAATCCCTGTCTCTCCGCAATAAACGCTGAAAATCAGCAAATTATAAAACAAACACCCAATTTTACACCCAAGAATGTAAAGTGTTTTTATTTTATTTAAGACGAATCATATTCGCTCGGAAAATAATTTGATAAAAAACAGAACAAACGAAAAAAACAACCAATTCATTTTCCGTAAGATTTCGTATCTTTGCAGTAAATAATAAATCAGGGTCTGTCATGATAATATATAATGTTTAAAAATCGTAGTATGAAAAAAAGTAGAAGAAAACGCCTTGTAATTTTGTGTATAGCTTTAGTTTGTATCATAGTTTTAGTTTTTTTATTGTTCTCTAAATCAACTTCTAATAATAGTACAAATCCACCTTTGACAGATGTTTTGACTGATAGCATTTCTCGGATAGTATCAGCTTGTCCTGGTGAAATTGGAGTGGCAATTATTATTAATAACACAGATACAGTTAAAGTTAATGATAAGAGTGTATATCCTATGATGAGTGTATTTAAGGTTCATCAGGCATTAGCTCTTTGCAATGATTTTGATAACAAAGGGATTTCACTTGATACCTTAGTAAAGATAGATAGGAATAGACTTGATTCAAAGACTTGGAGTCCTATGATGAAAGATTATTCCGAGTTGGTTATATCATTAACCGTGAGAGATTTACTTCGTTATACTATTGCTCAAAGTGATAATAATGCAAGCAATCTGATGTTTAAAGATATGGTCAATGTTGCTCAAACTGACAGTTTTATAGCCACACTTATTCCTCGTTCAAGTTTTCAGATAGCTTATACAGAAGAGGAAATGTCGGCTGACCACGATAGGGCTTACTTTAATTATACATCTCCTCTTGGTGCCGCAATGTTGATGAACCGTTTGTTTACCGAAAGTATTGTCAGTGGTGAGAAGCAAAGTTTCATTAAGAATACATTAAAAGAATGTGTGACAGGTACAGATAGAATAGTCGCTCCGCTTCTTGATAAAGAAAGGGTTTCTATTGCACATAAGACGGGTTCTGGTTATGTCAATTTCTTGCAGCTCACAATGATGTTGCCTATATATGCCTGCCTAATAATGTCTGCTATACTTTAGCGATATTTGTTAAGGATTTCAAGGGTAATGAATCACAAGCATCACAATATGTTGCGCATATATCAGAGGTCGTATATTCTTTATTAATACAAAATTCGGCAATTCCTTAAGTTGCGTTTACTTTGAAGCTTCAATGGTAAACATTATATAATTTATACAATATAAAAGCACTTCGTAACTATCAGAGTGCTTTTATATTGTCTTTTTTTTCTATTATAACTTGAATCCTCTACTTTTTCTTGGTTCTTCCGTTGGTTGTCGCAAACCTTGCCGAAGTTTCTCCCATTGCTCTTTGAACCATTCGCTTATCGGTTGCCTGTTTATGGTCAGTACAAGTTTGCTATCATCGGTCGGATTCTTCTCCACCTTGAAGATGTTGTTTTTGATTTCAAACTTTCTTCTATGTTCCTCGGAATAAATCTTGCCATTACATTGGATAGCTTCTTTCCTTGTCAAAAGACAATCTATCATATCTTTGGTAAATCCAATGACAGCGCAGAGTTTTTCCATTCTCAACATTTCTCTAAGCATCGGAAACCACTTGAATGCCTTTTCAAGCAGAGTGTTCAGCCGTGATATTTCCCTGTCTTTGGCTTCCAGTTCTTGGTTGTGTATTCCTTGAAGATTACGTATCTGTTTGTCATGTTGCTCTTGCATTTGCTGCATTTGGATTTTGAGGGTGTCAATACCTTTGTCTCGTTTGGCAATCTCTTGGTGCAAATCTTCATTAGTTCGCTCCAGCTCTTTCATCTTTCCACTTCCGAAAAGAGAACCAACTCCGCTTGCTATGGCGGTGGCTGCATTGGTGGCTGTTTTCTTTAGCTTGTCAGTGCGTATTTCTGATTTCACCTGTTTCAGTTCCTGTTCAGCAAGACCTATCTGTTCTTCTTTGTGCCGTTTTGCAGCATCCATGCGTTGCAGTTCGGCTCTCTGCTTTTCAATGATGAAATCATTTCGTTCCAAATGTTCCTTTCCGGTCTCGGATTTAGATTGCCCACGTTGCATGGAGAGGATGTCAGATGCCAAAGTCTGCATTTCCATCATATCGTCATCATTGAGCTTTTGGCTCTTGCCCGTGTCGTGGTTCATCCAGTCGAATACGATATGGGCATGATAATTCGGCTTAAACCACTTTTCACCGACTTGGAAACTCTCCCTATCCCCGGTTTTGGGTTGTCCACTAAGCCAGTGTCCCTCGTCCTTATGCAGGAAGATTTGGAGCGGTGTAATACCCCAGCGTCTCTGGCACTCCTCACCAAACTTTCGTACATCTGCCAGTGTTGTATCTGGTCTGATGAGCAATACTCCCTCACGGATTGGAGAACATCCAGCCACTTTTATAATCTTTCCATTCTTTCCCTTGCGCTCACGCTCCTTTTCCTGCATCGCTCGTCCGGTCTTTTCCTTGACCATCCGTTTGATGCTGTCATAGTGCGCCTGCAGGTCAGGACTGCCGAAGCCCGGGTTTATCCACTGCTCGTTATTGGAAGTCAGTTCGGGTACAATGTAGATTCTGGACTCGCCGATATTGCGCATGTACTCGGCAGTTCTCCGGTTATGAGCCCCGCTTGATGTCACTCTGCAGGGTTTGATATGTATGCTTGATTTTGTTGCCATATTCTTAAAATTTGATTTGGATTGTTGATGAAATCTTCTGTTGTCCGCTCATAACCGCACAGGGTTCTTAGGGGTGCAACCCATAAGCGGAGATTGCAAAGAGAGGGGCACTCTTTGCTCGGGGTTCTTAGGGGAGAAACGCCCTGAGTGGGTCATTAGGGCAAAGCCCTAATCCCCTCGGGAGAGCCCACAACTACGAAAGCGAAGCGTGTAGTTATAGTGGGCTATAACCGAAAGCCGTTTTTCTTTTTCGGTGGTTGGCTGCGCACCCCTTTTGCAGATTGAACTTGCCTGTTTCTTTCAGTCTGTTTCTGTAAGTATTCGTTCAAGTCCTTGCATCCGCTGTATGTCTGCGAAGCATCACGGATGTATAAGTCCCTGCCGTATTCCATACGGATTTGTTGGAGGGCTTCCATCCCTGCACGGTCATTGTCAAAGAAACAATGGATGCGCTCGTAGCTCCCCAAAGGATAGATGGCTTTGGAAACATTGGCTACGGAATTCAGTACCATATAATCTTGCCTCTCCAGTTCGGGATATTTCGGGCAATTCTCCAATCTTAAAGTGAGAAATGAAAGATAGTCCATAAATCCCTCAAACACATAACATGTTTCCCTCGCTGTTCCCGGCTGTTTGATATGAGAAATCTCTTTCGGTGCGATGCATCCCTTGAAATACTGGTTGCGGATTTCATACCCACCCGACACATTGGGAAAGGCGATGGCGAAATACCGTTTGCCTTTATGGGTGAAGTGCGCTTCACTACATTCTCTTTTTGCCAGTGCGATGTTTATTCCCCTTTCCTGCAAATAAGCAAGCAGGGCAGGAGAAGAAAGCGGCACAATCTCCAGTTGTTGAAAACTTGGCTCGGAAGATGATTGCTTGCCAAAAGAAAAAGACACGGGACGAATGCTGGGTGCCTGTTCTTCGATTCTTTGCAGGAGATATGGCACATGGTCGGAACAATAAAGTTCCTGCGCTAGTGCGATGATATTCCCACCCTTGCCGAGTGCAAAATCATACCATTGGTTACGTTCTGTGTTCACCTTGAACGAGGCTTCCGTTTCTTCCCTTAGCGGTGACTTATACCACAGGTTTATGCCCTGTTGCTTGACGGGAGAAAATCCTAAACTGTGCAGATAATCCGCTATTTTGATTTGTTTCGCTGTCTGTATATCCATAAGACGATAGGTTTAATGATAGTTGAATTGGTTTATTTTCTCTTTTCGCCCGTACCTCTTTCTGAAGTACGGTCTTTATAATCACTTCACTTTATTTTCGTATATATAGAGTACGGTAATAAAGTGAAGCGGTTTCGCCACATTCCGCAACCACTTCGCTTTATCCCTAATATATAGACCCTCGGAATAAAGTGAAGCGATTGCAAGGTGTGGACTAATAGTGGAAGTCGGGCATGAACGTGTACTTTCTGCCGTTCTCCTGCACTATCATCCGTTTGTTGCGAAGCATGGTGATGAGCGATACCGCCTTTTTATGGTTCAACTTTACCCCCACAGACACATAAGTCTTAATTAAGGTGTCCTCCAGTTCCTTGTAGCCGTATTCCTCTTTCAGCCCGAAAACTGCTTCCAATGCGATGCGGTGCTGCTGTTCGGTGATATGCCTGTAAGGGTCGAACTTTTCCTCTTCCGGTCTTCCCGGTTTCTTGGTTTCGGGCTTGTAACCCTCCAACAGTTCAGGTATGGCATTGTCATTGATGCGAAATGAAAAAGGCTCGAAATCCATTGCCCGTATGTGCATGGCTGAAACATTGCTTATATCTCCATTGTTCTTGTCCTTTTCCACAAGGAGTACGGTTTCTGCCTTGTTGTTCAGTTCAGTACCGATATGCCCTCTCGCGTTCTCATCCCCCTTGTTCTGGTGGAGTATCGTGTGGATATGTATCTGCCTGTCGTCCGTCCACTGCATCAGTTTGGATATGATGCGTGTCGATTCTCCGGGACTGTTGATGTCATATACCATGTCACGGATGCCGTCTATGATTACAAGGGCTATGTCAGGCGTATTGTAGATAGCCTGCTCTACAATCCTGATACGCTGTTCGGGCGTGTATTTCCTCAAAGCGAGAAATTCCAGATGCTCATTGTCCTTGTCATCGGGAAGCCCGGCCATCCGTAAAATACGTTTCATGACTTTCAGGCAATGATAAGGGCTCTGTTCCGTGTCCACATAAAGGATTTTCCGTTTGTCTTCCGGAAGTTCCGCCACATATCTTAGCACTGTACCATTCTTCAATGCTGCCGCCACGATAGCCGACACATTGAACGTCTTTTTGCTTTTGGCTTTGCCGATGGATGCGCTGAAATTCCCCAATGTTCCTATGACGGAACCATGTACTTTGAGAATTTCCGGTGCTTTCTCGTAACTTTTCGACAGGCTCAAACGTGAGGCTTGCCAAAGGATTACGGCTTCTTCTGCCGATATTTCCTTGTTGTCTTTCATATAATCCATAAGTACACCTCCCGTTATTTTCGTCCTCCGGTTTTCTTTCCAGCCAGTTCAAGGGCAAGTTCCGCATCAACGATAATCTTGCGCCCTATTTGCGTAATGGCTTTGTCAATCTTTCCGCTTTTCTTTATACGGTTGGCGGTAGGCAGACTGCACCCGAACAATTTGGCAATGCCAAGTATTCCGTACACATACTTTCTTTCTGTGTCCGTAACGGGCTGTGGCTGCGCTTCCGTTTGGTTGGAAGCGTGCTTGCTTAGGAATATGAACTCTTCGCCTGTCATCTGCCAGACGGGTTTTAATAATAACTCTTGAAGATTTGTCATCGTCCAATCTATTTAGTCGTTAAACAATCAGCCCTGCGCACTGGCTGTTATTTCTGTTCTCGAACGATGCAAAATTAGGTATGGTTGTAAGTGGTAAGGATGTGGATAATACAAATGGGATACTGCGCTATCTCATTAAATATCAGATAATAAAAATACCACTCAAAAATTTAATTTGAGTGGTAAAAGTGGTAATTTCGTGGAATGTCAGGATATATCACGAATTATCTGAATATGCTTTCCATTTCTTTGGCGAATTTCTGGTTGCTATCACTCGGAAAATCGGAAACAGGTTCTTTGTATTTCGACCTGTAATAGCTCTCGTCAATATCCAACAATTTTAATATTTGGCTTCTCCATTCATCCCTGTATTGCTTGGATAGTTTTTCGCTCATCAGGAATATCAGGTAACACACCCGTATCTTTTCCCTTGCCTTGATTTTTAGTATGTTCTTGCAGGGGTGCAGGTTTATATTGGCATAAAAGTCCGATATGGTAATGGCTTCGAACTGTTCCCCGACACAGGTTTCATGAATGGGCGAAAGCTGCTTCATGTCAAAATATTCATGCTGTCCCTCCGGGGTATTCTGTACTTCTTCTTGTTCGTTTTGCTTGACTGGTTCATCCTGCTGTTTTTCTTCCCTATCATTAGGAAGGTACTTTTTTAGGACTTCCATAAAAAGAAGACTTAGGCGGTAAACATTGCCGGAAAGGTTTTCTATATATTGAAAAGCCTCTTTCCTGTCTTGCTTTTGCAGTTCATAAAGTTTATCCAATTCTTTCTTTTCCTTGTCGTATTCAGCCTTGCAGCGTTCATATTCCTTTTCTGCCTGTATTTCTTCTTCGTCCGTATGCTCCCGAAAACCAATGAAATCATATCTGTGGTATGCGTCATTCAAAGGCTCGTGCAACTTGGTGGTAATCTCCAACTGGTCTTTAATTGCAGAATTATGCCTGTCTGCGTAGTGAAAACACACACGCTTTATGACGTCATCATTCAGCGGTTTTGTTTCATAAGCCCGTATATTTTTTTCTATTTCGATTTTCAGACTATTGAGAATCAATGTGTATTGTTCTTTCTGCTTGTCAAGTACCAGTTCAAGGATAGCGGCTTCAAAAGCCTTTGTATCATTGTGCTGCCTGTAAAAGTCGGTGATGAATTTCTGCTTGTCAAAAGAAAAAGCATAATTGGTTACCCAATCATTATATATTCTATTGAGTTCTCCATATTGGGGAATCAGTTTGTTTATTTCTCCTGCCATAGACTTCAATTTTGGGGATTATTGTCCTTGTCAAGGAAAGATGCCAGTTCTTCTTCCACCTCTTCCACACTTGGCAAAGCTGATTTCAAGTTTTCGGGTATAGCCTTGCTCAGTTGATAATCGCTGATGCCTATCGGTTGGTCGTAGCCTGTCAATGCGTATTGTGCTACCACCTCATCTTTTCCTTTGCACAGCAACAGCCCGATAGTCTTGTTGTCATTTCTCTCCCCTCATCTTGTCATCCACCACATTGATGTAGAAATTCAGTTGCCCTGCATACTCCGGTTTGAATGGAGTAGCTTTCAGTTCTACAACAATGTATGCGTGTAGCGGAATAGAATATAGAATCAAGTCGGCAAAGAAATCACTGTTACCTATTTGAAAATGCTTCTGCCGGGCGACAAAGGCAAAACCATTGCCCATTTCCAACAAATAACGGGTAACGTGCTTTACCAGCTGCTCTTCTATGTCCCTTTCGTCTGCCTTTTCTTTCGCTCCAGCCAAATCGAAGATGTACGGGTCTTTCAATAGGTAATTGGCAAGGTCGCTTTGTGGTGCTGGAAGTGTGGCTGTGAAATTGTTTACCTTGTTGTTGTTGATTTGTCTGTTATATAGGTTGTTTTCAATTTGCATTTTCAGCACATTGCTACTCCAGCCCATTTCTACAGCCTGTTTCATATACCAATATCCTATGCCTAACGGTAACGAACCGTTAATATGACCATTTGGCTTGCCCAGTTTATTTTGGCAACAGGGGATTTCAGGAAAACTTTTTCTATTTCCCCTAATCTCCATCCTGTAAATGGCAGAAACTGTTTTCTCCACATCCTGAATTTGCGCAGGAACTTCCTGCGTAATTTCTAAAGATTGACAATCAGCGGATTGTATTTGCGCAGTAAGTTCCTGCGTAAATTGTCCGTTGTTCAGTTTCAATACTTCATCCGTGACATTCTGTATGCTTGGAACAGATAACCTTGCATCCGTGTCAATGAAACTTCGTAGCACGTTCAGCGGATATGACCGTGCAAATTGGCACATATAAGTAAGGTTACGCTCCGAATAACCTTTCTTTTCGGGGTAATTGAACCGGATAGCCTTTGCCAGTTGCTTGATGATTTTGCTTCCCCAGCCTTGCAAGTTCTGAGGATACAGGATATAGTTGCCCATTTTCCAGTAATGGAACAGCATTTGCGCATTGGCTGCGGCAATCAGCCGGACTTGCGCCTGTTCTATTTCCGAACCGACGGCATGAACAAATGCGTCAAAGTTCGTTCTTTCTATATGATGTTCTTTGTTGTTTTCCATTCAATGTTTATTGTTGTCGCAAATATAGTTCAAATAGCGGATAATCTATGAAACTGATTGATACTTTTATAGTTGGTTAAACTTGTTCATGGCGTTTGCCTTAATATCATCCGCTATGTCAATATAAGGCTTCATGGCTTTATAGTCACTATGCCCCGTCCATTTCATTACGACCTGTGCCGGAATACCGAGAGCCAGCGCATTACAAATGAATGTTCTTCTTCCTGCATGGGTACTTAGTAATGCGTATTTTGGCGTGACTTCATCTATACGTTCATTCCCTTTATAATATGTTTCCCGTACAGGCTCGTTGATTTCAGCCAGTTCCCCCAGTTCTTTCAAATAATCATTCATCTTCTGATTACTGATGACGGGCAGTACCATGTGGTTCTCAAAATGGACTTCCTTGTATTTTTCAAGTATGGCTTTGCTATGGTCGTTCAGTTCAATTATCAGACTGTCTGCCGTTTTGACTGTGGTAACTTCGATATGGTCGGGCTTCACATCGCTTCTTTTCAGGTTACGAACATCTGAATATCGAAGACTTGTGAAGCAACAGAACAGAAAAACGTCCCTGACACGCTCCAGATATTGTTTGTCTTTCGGTATCTGATAATCTTTCAGCCTGTTCAATTCGTCCCAAGTCAGGAATATCACCTTTTTAGAGGTGGTTTTCAATTTGGGTTTGAAAGTATCGTATGCCATGTTCTGATGATGCCCTTTCTTGAAGCTCCAGCGCAGAAACCATTTGAGGAATCCCATTTGTTTGCTGATAGTGCTGTTCCTCATGTCCTTTTTGTCACGTAGGAAATTCACATACTCGTTCAAGCCGAACTCGTTGAAGTATTCAAAGGTTACATCTTCCTTGAACTCTTTGAGGTGGTTTTTTACTGCTGAGAATTTCTCGTAGGTGGATGCCGTCCAGTTATTCTGATTGCCACACTCCTTTACAAACTCATCGAATACTTCCCCAAAATTTATCTGTGTTTCTTCCTGCTGTTCTTCGTTGGCATCTTTTATCCGCAGGTTGAACGCATCCTTTAGTTGTTGGGTGGTTGGCATGGCTTCCTGTACCTCAAATTCCTTGAACACGTTTTGAATCTCGGCATAGTATTTCAGCAAGTCCGCATTGATTTCGGATGCGCTTTGTTTTAGTTTGTTGGTGCATCCGTTCTTTACCCGTTGTTTGTCAGCATCCCATTTGGCTACGTCAATCCGGTAGCCTGTTGTAAACTCGATGCGTTGGCTTGCATATATGACACGCATACGGATGGGTACGTTTTCCACGATTGGCACACCGTTCTTCTTCCGGCTCTCCAATGCAAAAATGATGTTACGTTTGATATTCATAATTGGGTGCGTTTGAAATTCTACACCCAAATATACACCCAATATTTGGAATAGCAAAAGGCATTTAGAAAGATTTAGATTTACTCTGCGCTTTAGATAGTATATGATTATCAGTAAGAAATCAATACGTGCTTGGAATATCGCTTCAAA
>VOFH01001357.1_pt1 | contig 14001 bp, 12 predicted proteins | sample 5384091 | NCBI WGS metagenome assembly VOFH01 (sample SAMN12384727, study PRJNA508395) | human gut metagenome | isolation source: healthy gut G | host: Homo sapiens
CGCATTCTGCTTGCGCTCGGCTTCGAGCTCGACGGTGAGACGATCATCGTCCCCTCCTGGCGCGGTGACGTGGAGCACTACTCCGACATCGCCGAGGAGATCGCCCGCTTCTACGGTTACAACAACATTCCCTGCACGCTCATGCGCGGTCAGACCACCAGCGGCGGCTACAGCGACGTGCAGCAGGCGGAGCGCAGCATCGGCGCGATGGCGCGCGCGCTCGGCTACAGCGAGATCATCACGTATTCGTTCATCAGCCCGTCGTACTATGACAAGATCCGTCTCCCGGCGGATTCCCCGCTGCGTGACTCCATGAAGATCCTCAACCCCCTCGGTGAGGACACCTCCATCATGCGCACGACGGTGCTGCCGTCCATGCTCGAGATCCTCACGCGCAACTATAACTACCGCAACAAGGCCGTGCGCCTGTACGAGATCGGCAAGGTCTACTTTGCCCGCCCCGACGGTATGGCCGACGAGCCGAAGCTGCTGTGTCTCGGCGGCTACGGCGGCGAGCTGGATTTCTTTGGGCTCAAGGGCGCGGTCGAGCGCATCCTCGCCGGTCTGCGCATCACGGGCGTGACGTTCGAAGCCGAGAGCAGCAACCCGTCGTACCACCCCGGCCGCTGTGCGAAGGTGTATGCCGGCGGCAAGCTGCTGGGCGTGCTCGGCCAGATCTGGAGGTTCCCGAATGTCCGAAAAAAATGAAGTCCTCACCTACAAGGGCCACCCCCTGATGCGGAAGGACAATCTGGTTTATTACGGTTCCATGGCAGACGAATTCATCGTCATGCTGCAGATCCTCGAAACAAAAAAGCTCGACGATCTCGAGCTTGCAACAAAGGTCTCCGTCCAGCTCCAGCGCACGGATCCCGCCGCCAAGGCGCGCGACCGCGTGGTGAAGAAGACGGAAAAGGACGGCTTCTACACGGCATTGGATGTTGGCTGTGTGTGGCTGGAACGTGCACTGAACGCAAAATAAGCACAATTTCTGTTTGGGAGGTACTTTTACATGAAACGGATGATCAAGGTCCTGTTGATCCTTGCCGCCACAGTCGCCGCTGTTGCGGCTCTTGCGATCACGGCAGGCGCCACGGAGCTCAAAACCGGTATCGGCATTGTCGAAGCGAACGGCGGCCTTCGCCTTCGCTCTCAGGCATCGACGAGCTCCGATGTGCTCTCCACGGCGCATAACGGGGACAACGTCGTCGTCATCCGTCAGGTCGGAAACTGGTATCTGGTCAACTACAACCTGAAGATCGGCTACATGCATTCCGACTATATCACCTTCAAGGAGCGCGAGAATATCGAGCTGGGTTACGGCTCCGTCGATCCCTATCTCGCCAATATCCGCAGCGGCCCGTCCACTTCCTCCGGTCTTGTTGATCAGGCAGGCAGCGGCGCGAAGGTCTTCATCTTCGGCTTCAACTGCGGCTGGTACAAGGTGAAGTACAACGGCCAGATCGGCTACATCCGCAGCGACCTCGTCACCCTGCTGGAAAAGCCCTACTGCAACAGCGGTTCTTCAAGCAGCGGCTCGAGCTACTCCTCCGCCACCGGCTACGACAATTCCTATTCCTCGGGCAGCAGCTCCTCGAGCAGCACGTCCCTCGGCCAGCAGATCGCAGTCTTTGGCATGCAGTACGTCGGTTATCCTTATGTCTACGGCGGCACTTCTCCCTCCGGCTTTGACTGCTCCGGCTTTGTGCAGTACATCTACCGTCAGTTCGGCTACAGCATCAACCGCACCGCGACCGCTCAGCTCGCAAACGGCTACTACGTCTCCTATGACAGCCTGATTCCCGGTGATCTCGTCTTCTTCGGCAGCGGCTCGTCCGCTTCCCATGTCGGCATGTACATCGGCGGCGGCGAATTCGTCCACGCGGCCAATTCCCGCTCCGGCGTCAAGATCTCGAGCCTCTCGGAAAGCTGGTACGCAGCCCGGTACATCGGCGCCCGCCGCATCGTCGGATAAAGCAGAACATACTCCCCTGCGCAGGACAAGCTCCTGCGCAGGTTTTTTTACAGTTGATATCACGCATTTCCCATGGTATAATGAAGCAAATATAGTAGGAGGAGTAACCATCATGAAGTACAGAAGATTGGGAAAGACCGGGCTGCAGGTCAGTGAGATCGGCTTCGGTGGGGAATGGCTGGAGCGGCACCCCGAGGCAGAGGGCATTGAGCTGATCCACCACGCAGCCGCACAGGGGATCAACATTCTCGACTGCTGGATGGCAGACCCGACATCCCGGGACATCATCGGCAAAGGCATCCGGGACGACCGCAGCCACTGGTATATCCAGGGCCACATCGGCTCCACCTGGAAAGACGGTCAATATTTCCGAAGCCGAGACATACAATACGTGCGCCCGGCGTTCGAAGACCTTCTGCAGCGCCTGCAGACGGACTACATCGATCTCGGCATGATCCACTATGTGGACTCCGAGCAGGATTGGGCGCAGATCCAGCACTCGGATTATCTGGACTACATCATGGGCCTCAAAAAGGCCGGTGTCATCCGCCATATTGGCATCAGCTCGCATAACCCGAAGGTCGCAAAGCTGGCTGCGGAGTCCGGTTATGTCGAGATGATCCTGTTCAGCATCAACCCCGCCTTCGATATGCTGCCCGCCAGTGAGGATAGCGACACGTTGTTCGCGGAGGAATTCAGCGCAGAGCTCAAGGGGATCGATCCCGAGCACGCAGCGCTCTACAGCATCTGCGAGCAGCACGACGTCGGCATCACGGTGATGAAGCCCTTCGCCGGAGGCAGGCTATTCGACGCGAAGCGCTCCCCGTTCGGCGTAAGCCTGACGCCGGTGCAGTGCATCCACTATGCCCTGACCCGCCCCGCCGTCAGCTCGGTCCTATGCGGCTATGACACGAAGGAACAGGTCGATCAGGCCGTTGCCTACGAGAACGCCTCGCGCGAGGAAAAGGACTTCGCTTCGGTCATCGCCAACGCGCCGCTCCACGCCTATCGTGGCCAGTGCACCTACTGCGGGCACTGCAAGCCCTGCCCTGCCGGCCTCGACATCGGCATGATCAACAAATTCTACGATCTCGCCACCATGCAGCCGGAGGTCCCCGCCACCGTGCGCTCGCACTACGAGGCGCTGGAGCACACCGCCTCGGCCTGCATCGGCTGCCGCTCCTGTGAGTCCCGCTGCCCGTTCGGCGTGCCCATTGCGGAGCGGATGGAAAAGGCCGCAGCCCTGTTCGGCTGCTGAAGTCCCCTCTGAAACAGCAAATCACGCAGGCCGATTGTCAGCCTGCGTGATTTTCATTTCGATCTTTTATTTTTCTTCCGGCTTTTTCTCCGAGCAGAGCTCCGCTGCCGCATGCAGCCGCTCAGAGGACTCGCGGAATACGTCCTGCACGCCGTCAAGCGCCTGCTTCAGACGGTCATAATCCGCGTGGAACCGATCGGACAGGCCTGTAATGTCCTGCCGTCTGGCCTTGAGCTTTTCCTCGGCCTGCTCGAACGCACTGCGCATCCGGACGGCAGACGCCGCGGCACGCTCGCGCGCCATGCGCTCAGTCTGCTCAGCGCGGCGGTAAGCCGTCAGCTCCATCTCATCATAGCGCGGCTTCTGAACGGCCGCTGCAGGCCGCTCTGCGGGCTCCTGCGCCTGCCGGAGCGCAGCGTTCTGCTCACGCAGCTCGGCAAGCTCGGCGCGAAGCTGCGAAAGCTCCTGCTTCTGCCGCTCCGACTCCTCCTGCCGAGCGGCAAGCTCCTTCTTCTGCTGCTCCAGCTCCTCCTGCTGGCGGGTGCGCTCCTCCGCCAGGCGGCGCAGCTCCAGCTCGTGCTCGCTCGTCGTCTTCTGAATGAACTGCACCACATCCATGCGGTTGAAGCCGTGCAGGGAGCTGCGGAAGCTATCCGTCGTCGCTGCCATTGCCATTCCTCCCGATTCTCTCCCGATTCGGGAGTTTTTTCTCATTATAGCACGCGGAACGGCGAAACAATACATTCCACGGAAATTTGACGGATGTTCTCTCCCCTGCCCGGCAAGTTTTCCCATTTTTCTTCTTTACTTTGTCCAAACTATCTGCTATAATAATGGATGCAAATGCGCCGGTGGCTCAATGGATAGAGCATCAGATTCCGGTTCTGAGGGTTGGGGGTTCGAGTCCCTTCCGGCGTGCCATCTCCGGATCAGGCGGGCTGACGATTCATTCGTCGGCCCGTTTGTTGTTTATGCCGAAAAAAACGCGGATGATGCGCCTGTACTTTCTTCTTTCTCCTGTTTTCCGCTATAATCATAGCCGCGGTATCCCGCAAATCAGAACGAGGAGAAAGAAAATCATGAGAAAATGCATCCGCACAGCAGCCGCTCTGCTGCTGGCCCTCGCCCTTGCAGCCGGACTTTTCGGCTGCAGCAAACTTACCCCGATCGTCAGTGGGGGCGACAAACCCCACACCACGGAGCCTGCGGCCACAGGATCGCAAACGGACGCCAAAGACACGCAGAACATGGAAAATGCAGAAGACACCGGTGAGCAGGACTGGGCCGGCGAAGAGGAGTCCTCAGATCCGGCGCCCGTGGAGACGGACCCGCCTGTGTGGGAGGGGCCGGAAACCGTAGTATATCTCGCGCCCTATGACGCGCTGGCCGTGGAATACGGCGACTATTTCTATTATGTGGACCGGGACGACAATCTCTGCCGCACGACCACGGACATGACGGACTATACGCTCTTCTGCGAGGCGCAGATCCGGGGCGACGTCCGCATCATTGGCATCACGGACGCCGGGAGGATGTACCTGAGCAGCGGCGGGCAGTCGTGCTATGTCGATCTGGCCGAGGGCCGGGACGGCATGGCGGCCGACTACGGCATGGTCGAGTCGCAGACGTTCACAGGCGCTGCCCTCTCCATCGGCATCCGCGCCCTGCGCGGCGGCTGGATGTACTACACGAAGTCCGGCGAAAACGGTCTGTTCCGCGCAAAGATCGGCGCGGTGCCCGAGGAGGAAAACTGCATCGTCTTCGACAAGGACATCCGTGAAGCGGCCGTGACCGGCGATTACCTGATCTACACCTACAACAGAGGCAGCCGCGCCGACCTGCAGGTCACGCTGGCAGACGATCCCGACAGCCTGCTGCTCACGATCGAGGGCAACGGCACCTATCCGACGACCATGCTCGCCGGTACGGACGACCGGAGCGGGACGCCCCTGCTGCTCGTCTCGCGCTATGAGCTCATCGACCGCGGCGCCGAGTACTCCGTCTACGACCTTTCAACGCTTGAGCTTGCGACAAACAGCATGCTCGACAGCGCCAAATTGCAGCGCCTTGGATATTGCTTCGGCAAAAATGGGGACGAGATCGTCTGCTTCAACAACTGTCTCCGCTTCGATCCCTTCGGGACGTTCTCAGACGGCAGCAGCCAATACTATCCGAACGCCTACTATACGGACGACTATCTCGTGAGCTTTTTCAGCATCACCTATGCCGGAAACGGCTGGTACTTCTTCGCGGACGCGGATCAGGGCGGCGCGACCCATGCCATTGAGGAAGGCGGCACCGAGCTCATCCCGCTCGTCTGACCCATAAAATCAGCCCGGCTGCCAAATGATGGCAGCCGGGAAAATTTAGGGAAGCTCTGATTAAATCAGCAAGAGTGGATGGCGAGAGATTTTCTGTCAAGTCAAGGTTTGAAAAATGCAGGAATACTTTGTGTATTTCTAGTTTTTCAAACCGATGGATTGGCGGAAAATATCCGCCATCCACCGCAGATGATTTATTCAGAGTTTCCTTAGCTCAAATGTGGTGTCAGGAACGCCGCAAGCGTTACGCTTTCCAGATAATTCTGAATGAGATTGTCCAGCTCCGTCCAGATCGGTTTCGTGCGGCAGTCCTGCGTGCGGTCGCAGGAGCACTGACCGTTTTCCATGCACGAAACAGGGGCCAGCGTGCCCTCCGTCAGGTTCAGAATTTCGGCCAAGGTGTATTCCTCCGGTCGGCGATTCAGCCGGTAGCCGCCACCCTTGCCGTGAATAGCATCGACGAGCCCAGCCTTCGACAGGACGGTCATGATATTCTCCAGATATTTTCTGGAGATCTCCTCGCGGTCTGCGATCTCCTTCAGGGGGACATATTCCTCCAGCCCGCTTTCCGCCAGATCGATCATGACGCGCAGCGCATAGCGGCCCTTTGTTGAAATCATCATTGCGTATTTCTCCTCAGAGGATCGTTCCGCCGCCAACGACGGTATCGCCGTCATATAGCACAACGGCCTGCCCGCGTGCAATGGCGCGCTGCGGCTCATCGAACGAGACATGCACCGTGCCGTCCGGATTCTGCGTGACGGTCGCAGGCTGCTCCTGCTGGCGGTAGCGGATTTTTGCCTTGACGTGCAGCTCGGCGGGCGGCGTATCATAAGCGATCCAGTTGAAATCGCCCGCATCCAGCTCCGTGGTGAACAGGGCCTCATTCGGGCCGAGCACGACGGTGTTGTCCTCCGGGCGCTTCTCACAGACATAATACGGATGCTCGATGCCGAGGCCCAGTCCCTTGCGCTGGCCGATCGTATAGTGGATGATGCCTGCATGCTCGCCCAGCACATGGCCCTCCCGGTCCACGAATGGGCCGGGCTTCGCCTTTTGGCCGGTGCGCAGCTCAATGACGCGGGCATAGTCGCCGTCCGGTACGAAGCAGATATCCTGACTGTCGCGCTTTCTGGCGTTTACAAGGCCATGCTTCTCGGCAATCTCACGCGCCTCGGTCTTGTGCAGCGTGCCGAGCGGGAAGCGCAGATGCGCCAGCTGGTGCTGATTCAGAAAATACAGCACATAGCTCTGGTCCTTGCTGTCGTCCACGGCCTTTTTCAGGAGCCAGCGGCCGTTTTCCTGCTCGATGCGGGCATAGTGCCCCGTGGCGACGGCATCACAGCCAAGCAGCTCCGCGCGCTCGACGAGCTTGGCGAATTTCAGGTAGCGGTTGCAGTCCAGACAGGGGTTCGGCGTCGCCCCGCGCTGATAGGCATCCACAAAGCGATCCATCACCTGCTCGCCGAAGCCGTCCGTGAAATTGAACACATAGAACGGCATACCGAGCTGATAGGCCACGCTGCGCGCATCCTCGACGTCTTCGAGCGAGCAGCAGCTCTTTTCGCGCGACACCCCGGCGTCCTCATTGTGGAACAGCCGCATCGTCGCGCCGACACATTCGCAGCCTGCCTCAGATAGCAGGAGGGCGGCGACGCTGGAATCCACGCCGCCGCTCATCGCGATCAAAATCTTCTCAGGCTTCACAGTGGTCACAATGCGAGCAGTCCGGGAACTTGGACTCGTCATAGGCGATGCCATGCTTGTCGTAGTAGTCCTTCACCGCTGCCTTGATGGCCTCCTCCGCCAGAACGGAGCAGTGCATCTTGTACGCAGGCAGACCGTCCAGCGCCTCGGCAACAGCCTTGTTCGTCAGCTCAAGGGCCTGAGACAGAGGCTTGCCCTTGATGAGCTCCGTTGCCATGGAGCTCGAGGCGATGGCGGAGCCGCAGCCGAAGGTTTCGAACTTGACATCGGAAATTTTGTCGTCGTCGATCTTCAGGTAGATCTTCATGATATCGCCGCACTTGGCATTGCCGACCTCGCCGATGCCGTCGGCATTCTCGATGATGCCGACATTGCGCGGATGCTGGAAATGGTCCATCACTTTTTCGCTATACAGTGCCATAACTGATTCCTCCTCAGAGAATAAACGATTTCTTGCCCTCGACCAGATCGCGCCAGACCGGGGACATGCCGCGCAGATAGGCGACGATCTCCGGCACGCAGGCCAGAATATGGTCGATCTCCGCTTCCGTTGCTCTCGCAGAGCGTCAGGCGCAGCGAGCCGTGCGCGACCTCATGCGGGCGGCCGATGGCCAGCAGAACGTGGCTCGGGTCGAGTGAGCCGGACGTGCAGGCGGAGCCGGACGAGGCACAGATGCCCTTGCCGTCGAGCAGCAGGAGCATGGACTCGCCCTCGATGCCCTCAAAGCAGAAGTTCACATTGCCGGGCAGGCGATGCTCGCGGTCGCCGTTGAGCGCGCAGTGCGGAATTTTCGACAGGCCGTCGATGAGCTTGTCCCGCAGGGCCGTGACCTTGGCGATGTTCTCATCCATATGCTCGCAGGCCTCGCGGAAAGCCGCAGCCATGCCGGCGATGCCGCCGACGTTCTCGGTACCGGCGCGCTTGCCGCGCTCCTGGGCGCCGCCCTCGATGAGGTTCGTCAGGGAAAATGCCCTTGCGCGCGTACAGAAGGCCGACGCCCTTCGGGCCGTGGAACTTGTGGGCCGAAAGGGAAAGCATGTCGATGTTCTGCTCGCGGACGTTGATGGGCAGATGACCGGCAGCCTGCACCGCATCGGTGTGGAACAGGACGCCGCGCTCGCGGCAGACCGCACCGATCTCGGCGATCGGCTGGATCGTGCCGATCTCGTTGTTTGCATACATGACCGTCACGAGGCAGGTATCCTCGCGGATGGCGTCCGCGACCTGCTGGGCCGTGACGAGGCCGTTTTCATGAACATCGAGCAGTGTGACCTCAAAGCCCTGCTTCTCCAGCCGCTTCAGGCTGTGCAGGATGGCATGATGCTCAAAGGCGGTGGAGATGATGTGCTTTTTGCCCTTGCGCGCGCCGAGCGTAGCCGCCGTCAGCAGGGCCTGATTGTCCGCCTCGCTGCCGCCGGACGTGAACGTGATCTCCCGGGCGTCGCAGCCAAGATACTTTGCCATCGTCTCGCGCGAAGCCTGCAGGGACTCCGCAGCCTTCTGCCCCAGCGTATACAGGCTCGAGGGGTTGCCATAGCTCTCGCGCAGGAAGGGCAGCATGGCATCCACGGCGGCCTGACTCATCCGCGTGGTGGCAGCATTGTCAGCATAAACGTTCATGTGGATTCTCCTTTATGGTGTCTCCGGCCGGGCCGGAGTTGGAATTGTAAGATGCCTCCGGAAGAATTTCCCATCATCCCGGTAGGTTAATAGGATGATATCATATTTTACCCACAAAGTCAATGGGTAGTCCAAAGATTCCCGCGCGTTCGCGAAAAAATCTCAGAAAAGACTTGACTTTTGGCGAAAAATCGAGTATGATATGCAAGCTGATTTCAGTGATCTGATATCGGCGCAAAAGTGGAGAGGTGGCTGAGCTGGCCGAAGGCGCACGACTGGAAATCGTGTAGGCGTTAAAAGCGTCTCGCGGGTTCGAATCCCGCCCTCTCCGCCAGGAAAAAGAGCACTTGCTGATGCAAGTGCTCTTTTTCAGTATAATCCACCCTTGCGGGTGGGGGAAATACCGCTGTGCTGTGTGATATCCTCCTTCGGCGTGTGAGATCGCTGCGGCGGTGGGTGGATTTTATGGAACTCCGGATCAATCATCTGCAGTTGATACCGGCTCTCTTTTCGTCAATCCATCGGTATGAATGGCCTAAAAAGCGCAATGTATTCCCGTGCTTTTCACACCTCGCCTCGCCAATAATCACTCGCCATCCATGCTTGCTGATTGGATCAGAACTTCCATAGTAAATACCGCCGGAGCGGCTGCCTCGCAGCGGCTCCGGCGGTTCTGTTTTCGTTCAATTCAGGACGCCTGCTCGAACTGGCTGTTATAGAGGTCGGCATAGAAGCCGCCTGCAGCCAGCAGGCTCTCGTGCGTGCCCTGCTCGATGATGTCGCCGTCCTTCATCACGAGGATGAGGTCCGCATTCTTGATCGTCGAGAGGCGGTGGGCTATGACGAAGCTCGTGCGGTGCTCTGTCAGTGTATCCATGGCCCGCTGCGTCAGGAGCTCGGTGCGGGTATCGACGGAGGACGTTGCCTCATCGAGGATGAGCATCGGGCTGTTCTGCACCATGGCGCGGGCAATGGTGAACAGCTGCTTCTGTCCGGCGGAAATGGCGACGTTTTCGCTGAGAACCGTGTCAAACCCGTGCGGGAGCGTCTCGATGAAGTGATAGATGCCGCAGGCGCGGCAGGCGCGCTCCAGCGTCTCGTCCGAAACGCCGGTCCTGTTGTAGACAAGATTCTCGCGGACCGTGCCCTCAAACATCCAGGTATCCTGCAGGACCATGCCGAACAGGCCGTGCACCTCCTCGCGGCTCATATCCTTTGTGGAGATACCGTCGATGCGGATGTCGCCTCCGTCCAGATCATAGAAGCGCATGAGCAGATTGACCATCGTCGTCTTTCCGGCGCCGGTCGGACCGACGATGGCGACCTTCTGCCCCGGCGCAACATGGGCAGAGAAATCATGGATGATCGTCTTCTCCGGGTGATCTGGGTAGCTGAAGCAGACGTGGTCAAACTCGATCTCACCGCGCACCGGCTGCGGCGCGGGCAGATTCTTCGACTCGTCCGGCAGCTCCGGCTCCTGCAGGAAATCAAACACGCGGTCGCCCGCCGCCGCGGCGGACTGCAGCTGCGTCATGCCCTGCGCGATCGTCGTCAGCGGCGAGGTGAACAGGCGCACATAGAGGATGAAGGCCGTAATGACGCCGAACTTGATGCTGCCATTCATCACGAGCGCAGCGCCCAGCACGCACACGGCGACATAGCCGAGGTTGCCGATGACGTTCATCAGCGGCTGCATGATGCCGGACAGGAACTGGCTCTTGCGGTTTGCCTCATAGACGGCGCGGTTCATGCCGCGGAACATCTCCTTGATCCTGTCATTCGCGCGCGAAATGCGCACGACGTCATGGCCGGAATACATCTCTTCAATATAGCCGTTCAGCGTGCCGAGGCTCTCCTGCCGGTCGACAAAGTATTTCTGCGAGCGCTTCATGATGATGAACATGAACACAAAGCCGATCATTGTCGCCGCGATGGCAGCCAGCGCCATGCGCCACTCCGTCACGAACATCATGATGACGCAGCCCGTAAGCTGGGCCACGGCGCTGATCATGGACGGCAGGCTGTTGGACAGGGCCTGCTGCAGCGTACTGACATCGTTTGTCACGCGGCTGAGGATATCGCCGTGCGCAATGCGGTTGAAGTAGCTCATGGGCACGCGGTTGATCTTGGCGCACAGGTCGCGGCGCATCTGCTTCGAGAGGCCGAGCGTCACGGTCGCCATGATATAGTGCTCGATATAGGTCAGCAGGGCACTGAGCGCATAGATGCCGAGCAGCACGCCCGCCACGCGGCCAATGGCCGCAAGGTCGATCTCCCCCATCAGAGAATCGGAGATCAGATTCGTGATCTTGCTGAGCTGATTCGGCCCGAGGATCGTCAGCACCGCGCCCGCGGCCGCGAGCACCAGCGCGATCAGCATCGGGAGCTTGATCCTCTCGGAATAGGAGAACAGCTCACGCTGCACGCCGCGCAAGCCGCGCTTGCTCTTCTCGGCAGGGCGCATGCCGCGCCTGCCCATCGGTCCCATTGCCATCAGACTCCCTCCTTTTCCAGCTCTGCCGCTGAGAGCTGCGACATGGCGATCTCACGGTAAACGCTGCAATTCTTCATCAGCTCGTCGTGCGTGCCGATCCCGGCCACACGGCCCTCGTCCAGCACGACGATGCGGTCAGCATGACGGATCGTGCCGATGCGCTGCGCCACGATCAGGCAGGTCGTGTCGCTCAGCTCGCGCGCCAGACCGGCGCGGAGGCTGGCATCGGTGCGGTAATCCAGCGCGGAGAACGAATCATCAAAGATGAGGATCTCCGGCTTGCGGGCCAGTGCGCGCGCGATGGAAAGGCGCTGCTTCTGGCCGCCGGAGACGTTTGCGCCCGCCTGTGCGATCGGCGCATCGAGCTTGCCGGGCAGCTTGTCCACAAATTCCGTGGCCTGCGCCAGCGAGAGCGCGCGCTGCACGGACTCGTCGTCCTGCGGGGCGCTGCTTTCGCCGAACAGCACATTGCTGCGCACGTCGCCCGCAAACACAATGGCCCGCTGCGTCACATAACCGATGCGGTCGTAGAGCGCATCGAAGCTGTAGCTGCGGACATCCTGCCCGTCGATGAGCACCTGCCCCTCCGTTGCGTCATAGAAGCGGGCCGCAAGGCTGACAAGCGTCGTTTTGCCGCTGCCGGTCGCACCGATGAAGGCGACGGTCTCGCCCTTGTTTGCGCGGAAGCTCACATGCTCGAGCACGTCGCCGGACGACGACGGATAGCGGAACGAGACATCGCGGAATTCCACGGTCCCCTGCTCCGGGGCTTCGGTCGTTTTTCCCTCATGCAGGGAGATCGGCGCATCGAGCACCTCGTTGATGCGGACGGCAGAGACCTGCGCCATCGGCAGCAGAACGAGGATCATGACGAGCATCATAAGCGACATGATGATATACGTCGCATAGGTGCCGAACACCACGATGTCGCCGAACGTCGAAATGCGCCCGGCAAGGTCCGTTGCGGATACGCGGTTCACAATCGCCGCGCCGACCCAGTAAATCGTCAGCGACAGGGCGTTCATGGCAAGGCCGACCGCCGGCATCAGCAGCGCCATGGCGCGCTGGTTGAACAGCTGCGTGCGCATGAGAACATCGTTGGCCTTCTCGAACTTGTCCTCCTGGTATTCCTCGGCATTGTAGGCATGGACCACGCTGATGCCGGTCAGATTTTCCCGGGAAATGAGGTTGATGTTATCCGTCAGCTTCTGCACGCGCTTGACCCGCGGCAGAATGACGAGGACCACGATAAGCATCAGGGCCAGCAACGCCACGACAAAGCCCGCCGTGATCACGGACAGTGTCCAGCTCTTGTTGACGATCTTGATGACCGCCCACACGGCCATGACAGGGGCCTTGATCATGGTCTGCATGCCCATGGCGACGAACATCTGGATCTGCGTGATATCATTCGTCGTGCGGTTTATAAGGCTCGGCACGGAGAATTCCAGCATCTCCTTCTGGCCGAAGTCCGCGACCTTCTGGAACACGCTTTCGCGGATGTGATAGCTGAAGCCTGCCGCGACCTGCGCGTTGAGATAGCCGCAGAGAATGGCCATCACCGCGCTGATGAGCGTGCAGGCCAGCATCTCAAGGCCGGTGTGCAGCACGTCCGAAACGGTGCTGCCCGGCGTTTTGATCTGCACGGTCAGATCGCTCATATAATCCGGCAGGCGGAGATCAAAGTAGATCTGGCCCAGAATAAGTGCAACGCACAGCAGCGCCATGATCCACTGTTTCGCCTTCATTTGTTTGAGTAGTCTAAGCATAACAGGATTTCCTTCCAGAAATTATCTGCCCATACCGCTGAGCGCCGTCCTCGGCGACCTTGATCTGATCTCCTCGCGGCCCTTGAGGTCAGGCAGCTCCACAGGCACGCGGCGGTCAAAGCGGCCCGGCCGCGTCAGCGCCGGATCGAGCGACTCGGGGCGGTTCGTCGCGGCGAGGATCATCACGCCGTTGTTGCCCTCGAAGCCGTCCATCTCGGTCAGCAGCTGGTTGAGCGTCTGCTCGCGCTCGTCGTTGCCGCCGACCTGCCCGTCGCGCTTCTTGCCGATAGCGTCGATCTCGTCGATGAACACGATGCACGGCGCTTTCTCCTTGGCCTGCCGGAACAGGTCGCGCACCTTGCTCGCGCCCATGCCGACGAACATCTCGACAAATTCCGAGCCGGAGATGGAGAAGAACGGCACGTTTGCCTCGCCCGCAACGGCCTTGGCCAGCATCGTCTTGCCGGTTCCCGGAGGGCCGACGAGCAGGATGCCCTTGGGCATGGAGGCGCCGATCTCCTGATACTTCGACGGGTCGTGCAGATAGTCGACGATCTCGGTCAGGTTCTCCTTGGCCTCGTCCTCACCGGCGACGTCGGAAAACTTGATGCCCTCGGCGGACTTGACATAGACCTTTGCGTTCGAGCCGCCGAGCCCGAACATCATGGAGTTCGGCCCGCCGGCCTTGTTCGTCATGCGCTTGAGCATAAACTGGCCGAGGGCGACAAACACCACGATCGGCAGCAGCCACGTCAGCAGAAACGACAGAAACGGCGACATCTGCTCGACGATCTCGCTCGAGAACTCCGCGCCGGAGTCCTTCAGGCGATAGATCAGGTCGGGATCGTCCATCGGG
>VOFH01002706.1_pt1 | contig 14001 bp, 13 predicted proteins | sample 5384091 | NCBI WGS metagenome assembly VOFH01 (sample SAMN12384727, study PRJNA508395) | human gut metagenome | isolation source: healthy gut G | host: Homo sapiens
TACCTCCCTCAAATTTGGGTCTGAGGGAAGTATGGGCTGGTTTTTCCAGGGTTTATTCCAAAAGCGGCCTGAAATTTGCCAAACCTGGGAGAAAAATCCGGATGGCAACAGATGCTTGCTTGACTTTTCTCTCCAATCCGCTATGCTGGCTGTGAGGTGAGGAACATGACGGCCATCCACAGCCATTTAAAGCAGCTCCGTCAGGACCGGGGAATGACCCAGGAGACAGTTGCCCAGAGAATGGGCCTGACCCGGCAGGCGGTTTCCAGCCACGAGTCCGGCCGTACCCGGCCGGACCTGGATACCTTAATGCGCTACGCGGAAGTCTATGATGTGGATCTCCATGATATCTTATACGGCGGCGGCCGGCCGCAAAGCCGGCGGGTCCGCCTGCTGGCCTGGGCGGTCTGGCTGGATTTGACGCTGTGCAGCTTGGCGCAGTCTGTACTCCTGTGGGTCTCCAATTCCTTTTTTTCCGTGCCGGAGGGTGTGCTGAGCGGAGAGATGCAGGAGCGCCTTATCACACGGATGGCCCTGGGGGACCTCCACCGGGCCGTGGAGGAGGTATCCCTGCTCTCCTTTGGGCTTCTGAGCCTTGGGCTGATGGCTGCGGCGCTTCGGATGGAGAGGCCGGTGGGAGTGAGACGGCGCTGGAAGTATTGGGGGCTTCTGACGGCAGGCGCTGCGGCGGCAGTGCTTCCCTGGGCCGTGGCAGACCCCGTATTTGGGATTGCCAATTATACGGTGACACCAAGCGCGCAGCTTGCCTGGGCTGCGGTGCTGCTGTTGGTCAGCCTGGCAGCGGACGCCGTTCGCCTGCGGAGACAGAAATAGAGAAGAGACGCTGCTCCGGCAGCGTCTTCTTATTTTACGATCAGGGTCTTGCCGTCCATGTCCTCCGGGCAGGCCAGTCCCATCACATCCAGAATGGTGGGGGCATGTCGGCCACGCCCTTTGCGCAGCTCTGGCGCCGCAGAGGATAAAGGGTACGGGATTGGTGGTGTGGGCGGTCATGGGGCTGCCGTCCGGTTCCGTCATCTGCTCGGCATTGCCATGGTCGGCGGTGATCATGGCGATCGTCCACTGTTTCCACAGCAGTTGGCGAAGTTCAGGATCACCACGTCGTAGGCCCCGGAGCTGATGCGCTCGACGCACTTGTCGCACACCTCATAGGCGCTCATCTCCGGCTGGAGGTCATAGGTGGCCACCTTGGGGGACGGCACCAGCACCCGGTCCTCGCCGGGATACTGCTTCTCGACACCGCCGTTGAAGAAGAAGGTGACGTGGGCATACTTCTCCGTCTCAGCGATCCGCAGCTGGGTCAGGCTCAGTGAGCTGAGGTACTCGCCCAGCCCGTTCTTCACCGCCACACGGGACCACGCCACCAGCACGTTGGGCATGGAGGCGTCGTACTCCGTATTGCAGACGTAGGTGGTGGGGAAAAACTCCCGCTGAAAGCCGGTGAAGTCCGGGTCCACGATGGCTCGTGTGATCTCTCTGGCCCGGTCGGGACGGAAGTTGAAGAAAATGACGCTGTCGTTATCGGAGACAGTGCCGTCGCTGTCGCAGACCACCGGCTCCATGAACTCGTCGGTGACGCCCGCCACATAGGACTGGGCCACGGCGTCCACCGGGTCGGGGTTCTGGTTGCCCTCGCCGTAGACCATGGCGTCATAGGCCAGCTGCACCCGCTCCCAGCGGTTGTCCCGGTCCATGGCATAGTAGCGGCCCATGACGGTGGAGATCTTGCCTACCCCCAGACGGCGGCAGGTCTCGGCGCAGTCCGCCACAAAGCCCTTGCCGCTGGTGGGGGACACGTCACGTCCGTCCAGAAAGGCGTGGATATACACCCGGTCCAGCCCCTTGCGGCGGGCCAGCTCCAGCAGGGCGTACAGATGCTGAATATGGGAGTGGACGCCGCCGTCGGACAGCAGGCCGCACAGGTGCAGCCGGGTCCCCTTTTGCAGGCAGTCGTCCACCGCCTTGTTATAGGCTTCGTTGGCAAAGAACGTGCCGTCCTCGATGGCACGGCTGATGCGGGGCAGATCCTGAAACACCACCCGGCCGCCGCCGATGTTGGTGTGGCCTACCTCACTGTTGCCCATCTGCCCCTCCGGCAGGCCCACGTCCAGTCCGCTGGCGGACAGGGTGGTGTGAGCATAATCCGCCCACAGGCGGTCCAGCACCGGGGTATTGGCCAGACTGACGGCGTTGCCGGGGCCGGGCCGGGTCAGGCCGAAGCCGTCCATGATGATGAGAGTAGTAGGCGTTTTACCCATAGCAGTTCCTCCCGCAGGCTTATTCCTGATTGGCGGCGTTGACAATCTCCACAAAGTCCGCCGCCTTCAGGGAGGCCCCGCCGATGAGGCCGCCGTCGATATCCGGCTGGCTCAGCAGCTCCGCTGCGTTGGCGGGTTTCATGGAGCCGCCGTACTGCACGGTGACGGAGCGGGCGATGCGGGCGCCGTACAGGTGGCGCACGGTGGTGCGGATGAAGGTGCAGACCTCCGCTGCCTGCTCGGCGGTAGCGGTCTTGCCGGTGCCGATAGCCCAGATGGGCTCATAGGCGATGACGCACTTGCGGACCTTTTCCGCCGGTACGCCGGCCAGAGCGGACTTCACCTGCAGAGCGATGAGCTCCATGGTGATACCCAGCTCCCGCTGCTCCAGGCTCTCGCCCACGCAGATGATGGGATGCAGGCCCGCCTCCAGCGCCGCCAGCACCTTCTTATTGACGGTGAAGTCAGTCTCGCCGAAGTACTGCCGCCGTTCGGAGTGGCCGATGATGACGTACTTGACGCCCAGATCCTTCAGCATATCGGCGGACACCTCGCCGGTGTAGGCGCCGGACTTCTCATAAAATACGTTCTGAGCGCCCACGGACACCCGAACGTCCTTGAAGGCCTTCATGGCGGCGGGGATATTCACGGCGGGGACGCACACCACCACGTCGCACCACTTGGCCTTGGGCAGGATGGCCTTCAGCTCCTCGGCAAATTTCTTAGTCTCGCTGGCAGTCTTATTCATCTTCCAGTTGCCGGCGATAATGGTCTTACGGTATCTGCGATTCATAATTTCTCTTGCTCCTCTTTCCTTACATATCTTTCCCTATATATCATAGAACACACAACGCTCTGTGTTTACTTATCCAGCAGGCACGCCACGCCCGGCAGCTCCTTGCCCTCCAGAAATTCCAGAGAGGCGCCGCCGCCGGTGGAGATGTGGGTGATCCTGTCGGCAAAGCCCATCTGCTCCACGGCCGCCGCACTGTCGCCGCCGCCCACGATGGTCACGGCGCCGCTGTCGGCCAGCGCCTGCGCCATGGCACGGGTGCCGGCGGCGAACTTCTCGAACTCGAACACGCCCATGGGGCCGTTCCACACCACGGTGCCGGCGCCACGGACGGCGTCGCAGAACAGCTGCACCGTCTCCGGGCCGATGTCCAGACCCTCCATGTCGTCGGGGATGGCGTCGGTGGGGACCACAAGGCTCTCGGCATCGGCGGCGAACTCCGTGGCGGCCACGGTATCCGTGGGCAGCAGCAGCTTCACGCCCTTCTCCTGCGCCTTGGCGATCATCTGGCGGGCGTAGTCCAGCTTATCGTCCTCGCACAGGCTCTTGCCGATGGAGCCGCCCTGCGCCTTGGCGAAGGTATAGGCCATGCCGCCGCCGATGATGACGGTATCGGCCTTATCCAGCAGGTTGTTGATGACGTTGATCTTGTCGGAGACCTTGGCCCCGCCCAGCACCGCCACGAAGGGGCGCTTGGGGTTATCCAATGCACCGCCCATGACCTCCAGCTCACGGGCCACCAGCAGGCCGGAGACGGCGGGCAGGAAGGCCGCCACACCGGCGGTGGAGGCGTGGGCCCGGTGTACGGTGCCGAAAGCGTCGGAGACGTACAGCTCCGCCATGGAGGCCAGCTCCTTGGCGAAGGAGGGGTCGTTCTTCTCCTCACGGGGGTCAAAGCGCAGATTCTCCAGCAGCATGATCTGGCCGCCCTGCAGGGCCGCCGCCTTGCTCTTGGCGTCCTCACCCACGATGTCCTTGGCGAAGATGACCTCCTGACCCAGCAACCGGCTCAGCCGCTCCGCCACGGGAGCCAGCGTCAGGCTCTCCTTCCACTGGCCCTTGGGCTTGCCTAAATGGGAGCAGGCGATGACCGCCGCCCCACGCTCCAGCAGATACCGGATGGTGGGCAGGGCCGCCACGATGCGCTTGTCGCTGGTGATGGCACCGGTGGCCTTATCCTGCGGGACGTTGAAGTCACAGCGCAGCAGGATCTTCTTCCCCGCCACGTCTACATCCATGATGGTCTTTTTATTGTAGTTCATATCGGTAGACTCCTTTATGAAAAATAGTACTTATTCCACCATCTCCCCCGTGCCGGTAAGGCCGGGGAAGCCGTTTTGGCGCAGGGCCTCGTAGGTGAGGATGGCCACGGAGTTGCTGAGATTCAGGCTGCGGGCCTCCCGCCGCATGGGCAGACGGATGCAGCGCTCCCGGTGGGCCGTGCGGAACCACTCCGGCAGCCCCGCCGTCTCCTTGCCGAAGAAGAGCCAACTGTCCGGCGTGAAGCGGGCCTGGGTATAGTCCTGCGGGGCCTTGGTGGTGGCCAGCCACAGCTCCTCCCCCGCCTCCGGGTGTTGGGCAAAGAGGTCCGGCAGGCTCTCGTAGTCCTGCACCTGCACCAGATGCCAGTAGTCCAACCCCGCCCGCTTCACGGCCCGGTCGGAGATATCGAAGCCCAGCGGGCGGATCAGGTGCAGGCGGCTGCCGGTAGCGGCGCAGGTGCGGGCGATATTGCCGCAGTTCTGGGGAATCTCCGGCTCCACCAATACGATATTCAGCACGGAGCCGCTCCCTCCCTTCCCGCCCCTGCGGGCGCATCGTTTCATCGATTCATGTATTGTAATGCAATCCGCAAAAAAATGCAACTATAACTTGCAGAATCCACATATTTTTTCTTAAAAATATAAAATTTTCCTTCGCTTCACCGCAAAAACCGTCGCTTTTTGCGGCTCCCTCTCCTCCACGGGAGAGATTTCCTGCCCTGAGAAAAATTATTGCCGGGAAAATATGCGAAAATACTGGATTTCTTTGTAAAGTCTGTTATAATAAAGGCAGTATGCAGAGAGGGGGAGGATTCCCATGGATCGTAGTGTGGTATTTTTGGATCTGAAGGGCGGCTGCGCCCCCTGTGACAAACCGCTGATGCTGCGGCCGATCCTGTTTTGCCCGGTACTGACCTGGGTGGCACAGGAGTTGACGGTCTGCGGCGCTCAGCGGTTTTTTATTGTGTGCGATGCGGCGTGGCAGGACGAGGTGCGGGAGGCCATGGAGGGCTTCGACATCCGGCTGTTCGGCTCCGCCCAGGAGGCGCTGGCCGGTGCAGAGGGTGAGGTCATCGTGGTACCCGGCCCCGTGGTGCCGGTATACGGCCCGGAGGACAGCCGCAGCGTATACACCGCCGAGGTCGGGGCGCTGAAGGCCCGGCTGGAGAGTGGCGCTCCCCTGACGGACTGCCCGGCGGAGGCCTGCGGCATCCGCCGTCTGTGGCAGGCGCAGGCGCTGCCGCCGGTATTCCGCCCGGTGGCGGATGAGGCGGCGCTCAGTGCCGCTATGCCAGATGCCCGTGAGCTGCTGCTGCGGCGCATGACGGGCGTCACCGTCGTAGATCCCGCCACGACCTATATCGATCCCCGCTGCTCCATCGCTCCCGGCGTGACCCTGCTGCCGGGCACCATCCTCCGGGGCCATACCGCCATCGGCTCCGGCTGCGAGATCGGCCCCAACGCCATGGTGCGGGACTGCATCGTGGGAAAGGACACCACCATCAACGCCTCGCAGGTCAATGAGAGCACCATCGGCAGCCACACCACCGTAGGGCCCTTCACCTATGTCCGGCCCAACTGCTGTATCGGTGACCACTGCCGGGTGGGGGACTTCGTGGAGGTGAAGAACTCCGTCATCGGAGACGGCACCAAGATCAGCCATCTGACCTATGTGGGCGACAGCGACGTGGGCCAGCGGGTGAACTTCGGCTGCGGCACCGTCACCACCAACTATGACGGCCACAAGAAGCACCGCTGCACCATTGGCGACGACGTGTTTCTGGGCTGCAACACCAACCTCATCGCCCCCGTCACCGTGGCGGACCGGGCCTACACCGCCGCCGGGTCCACCGTTACCGACGACGTGCCGGAGGGCGCTCTGGCCATCGCCCGTCAGCGCCAGACCAACATCCGGGGCTGGGCGGACCGCCTGCGGAAAACGTGGAAGAAATAACGTGAGTTACGACGGCAGTCGTCTCAATATATCTGCACCAAGAGAGAGAAATTTTTGGAATATGATAGAAAGCGAGTGTGTAAAACAATGATTTCTCATGGCAAGGACATCAAGCTCTTCACCGGCAACTCCAATCCGGCGCTGGCGGAGGAGATCTGCAAGCTCATCGGCACCAAGCTGGGTGAGGCCGAGGTCAAGTCGTTCGCCGACGGCGAGGCCTCCGTCTCCCTGTACGAGTCCGTCCGGGGCAGCGATGTGTTCCTCATCAACTCCACCTGCAAGCCCGTCAACGACAGTCTCATGGAGCTGCTCATCATGATTGACGCCTGCAAGCGGGCCTCCGCCGGCCGTGTCACCGCTGTGATCCCCTACTTCGGCTATGCCCGTCAGGATCGCAAGGCCAAGAGCCGTGATCCCATCTCCGCCAAGCTGGTGGCCAATATGCTCACCGCCGCCGGAGCGGACCGTGTGCTGACCATGGACCTCCACGCCAGCCAGATCCAAGGCTTCTTTGATATCCCTGTGGACAACCTGCTGGGCAACCCGGTTTTCGTGGACTACTATGCCAAGAAGTTCGGCTCCAAGGCCGAGGAGATGGTGGTGGTGTCCCCGGATGTGGGTTCCGTGGCCCGTGCCCGGACCTTCGCCCAGAAGCTGCATATGAACCTTGCCATCGTGGATAAGCGCCGCCAGAAGGCCAACCAGTGCGAGGTGATGAACGTCATCGGCGACGTGGCCGGTAAGGACTGCATCCTCTTTGACGACATGGTGGATACCGCCGGTTCCCTCTGCAACGCCGCCAAGGCCATCGTGGAGGTGGGCGGCGCCAACCGCGTGTTTGCCTGCGCCAGCCACGGCGTGCTGTCCGGTCCCGCTCTGGAGCGGCTGGAGAACAGCAACATCGAGGAGCTGGCTCTGCTGAACACCATTCCGGAGTCCATGGGCGAGGGATGCAGCAAGATCAAGTATCTGTCTGTGGCCCCCGAGCTGATGCAGGCAGACACGGAGCAGACCGCAGAAGGAGCGTCTATATGAAACGGACATGGAGATGTTACATCCCCTGGGGTATCGCGGCGATGCTGGTTATTTTGGCGCTGGCATGGGTCCTCCGCCCCGAGCGGCGTGGATTTTTTCAATATGGAACAGGCCACGGATTTTTATATCGTCGCCAGAAACAGTAACATGGATCTGCTGGAGTCCCGGCCCGACCGGGAGGAGATTGGTCCGCTGCTGGACCTGCTGGCAGGGACATCCATCCGTGCGGACGGAGGCGACCGCACGATCACTTGGGACACAAAGGAAGGCATCTACCTCTACCATATTTATTTTAATCATGTGGAGGAGGACCATTGGGCGCTGGATGCACGGTTTTCCCTGCGGTCCGATGGGATGCTCTATACACCGTTGTATATCGGAAACATGAGCCTGGGCTATGTCCGCTACCGACTCTCCGACTGCGATATGGACGCGGTAAACGCGGAGCTTCAGCGGCTGTTGGGCATGGCGTGAACATACCAGGAATAAAATTATAAATATCCCAGGCATACCTCCTTCCCTGCGGGGGCGGTGCGCCTGTCCCACCATGTGATTTTCAGGATCTGGCAAGGAAAAGGAGCGTATGGAACGGTTTCTCCAACAACTGAATACCATCCCCGAGGTGGCGGAGCTGATCCGCCGGGTGGACGGCGGCGGATGTCCGGCGGCAGTGACCGGGCTGCAGCCGGTGCAGAGGGCCTGCGTGGGCGCGGCGGTGGCACGGGCTTCCAGGCGGAGCGCGGTCTTTGTCTGCGGCGATGAACGGGAGGTCCGGCAACTGGCTGGGGACTTGGAGACGCTGATGGGCGTGCGCCCGGTGATTCTTCTCAGCCGGGAGTGGCAGCTGCGGCCAGGGGCTGTGGCCTCCCGAGAGGGGAGCGGAGCCGTCTGGCGGCTTTATATGATATGGCCGGGGCGAGGCGGCAGTGGTGGTGGCCACCGCCGACGCACTGATGCAGCGAACCCTGCCTCCAAAGCTTCTGAACAGCCTTGCTGTCACGTTGAAGACGGGAGGCCGGGCGGATTTAAAGGTTCTCGCAGAGAGCTTGCTCTCTGCGGGCTATACCCGGTGCGACCAGGTAGAGGGCGTGGGCCAGTTCGCCCTGCGGGGCGGCATCCTGGATGTGTTCTCTCCCCTGATGGATCAGCCGGTGCGGTGTGAGTTTTTCGACGATGAAATCGACTCCATGGGGAGCTTTGATCCGGCCACCCAGCGGCGGACAGCCAATGTAACCTCCGCTTTGCTGCTGCCGGCGGCGGAGGTGCTGCCTCCGCCGTGCCCGGCGGCGCGGCGGACCTGGCGGAGAGGCTCCTGCGTCTGGCGGAAAAGCTGGAGAAAAAGCCGCGGACTGTGGAGACTGCCGCCCAGCTGCGGGAGGACGCCCAGCGACTGCAAAACGGCGCGGAGGTCGGGGACTGGATCGGTATCTCGCGGCCGTCTATCCAAAGGCGGCGGCGGGCGTCCACTACCTGCCGGCGGAGAGTCTGGTGTTCCTCTGCGAAAGCGGGCGGGTGGACGAGCGGGTGAAGAACACCCTGCTGCAAAATAAACAGGATGGAGGCCTTACTGGAGGCCGGAGTGATGGCGGGGGAATATGGGAAGTTGCTGCTTTCCGCCGAGGAACTCTACACCGCGCTGGAGGACCATCCGGTGGTGATGATGGAATCTCTGCCCACCTCCCGCCGTCCCTTGGTACCCCGGGGGCTGCTGGGAATGACGGCGCGGCAGCTCTCCTCCTATGGTGGCAGCTTGGAGACGGCAGTTACGGATCTGGAGCACTACCGGGGCAGCGGCAGCGCCGTGTTGGTGCTGTGCGGCGGAGAGAGCCGGGCGAACAATCTCCAGCGGCTTTTAGAGGAGCGGCGGATTCCGGCGGTGTTGGATTTGAAGAACGCCGGAATGCCGGAGCCGGGAGAGGTGCGGATTTCCATGGGCGCGCTGTCCGCTCAGCCGCCAAGGATCTGGCGGAGGGCCTCATCAAGCTCTACGCCCAGCGCCAGCGGGAGGCGGGTCACGCCTTCTCCCCGGACTCCCCGTGGCAGCAGGAGTTCGAGGACGCCTTCGACTACACGGAGACCGACGATCAATTACAGGCCATCCGGGAGATCAAGGCGGATATGGAAAAGCCCGTACCCATGGACCGGCTGCTGTGCGGCGATGTGGGCTACGGCAAGACGGAGGTGGCCCTGCGGGCGGTGATGAAGTGCATTCTGGACGGCAAGCAGGCAGCCATTCTGGTACCCACCACGGTGCTGGCCCAGCAGCACTATGCCACCGCCATGAACCGCTTCCGCTCCTTCCCGGTGACGGTGGAGGTGCTGAGCCGGTTCCGCACCCCCAAGCAGACCAAGGAAATTCTGGAGCGGGCGGCGCAGGGAAAGATCGACTTGCTCATCGGCACCCATCGCCTGCTGGCGAAGAATCTGGTGTTCAAGGATCTGGGGCTGCTCGTCATCGACGAGGAGCAGCGTTTCGGCGTGACCCACAAGGAGAAGCTCCGGGAGCGGGTGCGTCAGGTGGACACCCTGACCCTGTCCGCCACCCCCATCCCCCGGACGCTGAACATGGCCTTGTCGGGCATCCGGGATATGTCCACCATCGAGGAACCCCCCAGGGACCGCCAGCCGGTGCAGACCTACGTCATGGAGCACGAATGGCCTGCCGTGGCGGAGGCCATCCGGCGGGAGCTGAACCGGGGCGGGCAGGTCTACTACCTGCACAACCGGGTGGAGAACATCGAGTCCACCGCCGGACGGCTGCGCCAGTGGCTGGGGGAGGATGTGCGCCTCGCCATGGCCCACGGCAAGATGTCTGAGCAGGAGCTGAGCCGGGTGATGCAGCAGATGACCGACGGCGAGGTACAGGTGCTGGTCTGCACCACCATCATCGAGACGGGCATCGATATCCCCAACGTGAACACCCTCATCATCGAGGACGCCGACCGGCTGGGTCTGGCGCAGCTGCACCAGATCCGGGGTCGCATCGGGCGCTCCTCCCGTCGGGCCTACGCCTATCTCACCTACCGCCCCGGCAAGGTGCTGACGGAGGTGGCCGGCAAGCGGCTGTCCGCCATCCGGGAATACGTGGACTTCGGCGCAGGCTTCCGCATCGCCATGCGGGATCTGGAGATCCGGGGCGCCGGTAATCTGCTGGGGCCGGAACAGTCCGGCTACATGATGAGCGTGGGCTATGATATGTATCTGAAGCTGCTGAACGACGCCGTGCTGGAGCAGCAGGGGAAGGGCCGGGAGATCCGGCCGGAGTGCTCCGCCGACCTGACGGTGGCGGCGTACATCCCGGAGCGGTATGTCCCCTCCGACCGGCAGCGGATGGACCTGTACCGGCGCATTGCCGCCCTGCGGGATAACGATGCGGCGGCGGACCTCATCGACGAGCTGACGGACCGCTACGGTGATCCGCCCCGACCGGTGACGGCGCTGCTGGATGTGGCGCTGCTGCGGGCGGCAGCCGCCGACACCGGGGTGACGGACATCACCCAGAAGGGGCAGACACTGCTGCTGAGTCTGGGCCAGCGGATGGACGTCCCCAGTCTCATGGCGGTATGCACTCTGCCGGCCTACCGCAGCCGCCTGCTGCTGTCGGCGGGGGAGCATCCCAAGCTGACGCTGCACCTGAAGCCCGGCGAGGAGGCGCTGGACGCCGCCGGGCATCTGGTGGAGGCGCTGACTCTCAAGCGCAAGGAAATTTCGGGCGAAACGCCCGCAGAAGGAGGAACCCTATGAAACGTTTTGCTGCGATGCTGGCGGTCTCAGTGCTGATGGTGCTGTGGATCGCCTCCGGCGACCGGATGAGCGCCGGTCAACGAACGGACGGCCTTTACTACGAGGTCACCGGCATCCATCCGGACGCCGTGCTGATGCGGATCGACGGCGAGGATATCTCGGCGGAGGAATACCTGTACTGGCTGGCCTATGACTGCGAGTACCTGACCTCCTATGTGCCGAATCTGGATTTCAGCGCCGAGGTGTCCAACGGCATGACCTACGGGGCCTATGCCAAGGCCGACGCCGTGGAGACGGTGAAGCTCTATGCCCTGCTGCGGCAGTGGGCCAAGCAGTATAACGTCACCCTGACAGAGGAGGACGAGGCCCGGCTCCAGCAGCAGCGGCAGCAGTACGTCACCTACTACGGCGGCGAGGAGGGCTATCAGCAGCAGCTGCAGCTGCTGGGCATCAGCGAGGACACCTTCGACAGCATCAACCGGATGTACCTGCTGTATGCACGGCTCCACGACCTGTATACCGCCGACGGCAGCGCCATGCACCCCACGCAGGAGGCCATCGACGCCTTTGCACAGGAAAAGGGCTATGTGACGGTGAAGCTGCTGTACTGGCCCGCCTCCGGCGGTGAGAACTCTCAGGCGCAGGCAGAGGACTTCGCCGCCCGGCTGTCCACCGCCGAGGATAAGGATACCCTGTATGCGGAGATGGCCCAGCAGTTGGGCATCGAGGCCGGGGACACCGGCCGTACCTTCAGCGCCGAGACGCTGGGGGATACCCTGTCCGCCGTCTTCTCTGCGCTGGAGCCGGGACAGGTCAGCGATGTCATTGCCACCGACGAAGGCTGGTATGTGGCCATCGGCCAGACGCTGGACGAGAGTTCCGTGCTGGACGAGATGTTCACGGAAACCGTGACTCAGGCCCGCAGCGAGCTGACGGTGGAATACAATCAGGGCCTCTATGACAAGCTGGACGCCGGGGACTTTTACAGCCGCCTCACGGCCCGGCAGTCCGAGCTCAGCAGCCAGTTCAGCTCCGGCAGCGCCGATCCCGGCACGGACAGCGGTACGGGCAGCAGTACGGACAGCGATAACTCCGGCGAAAAGGATGGCGGCAGCACCGGCTCCGGGGACTGATTTTCTCCCGAAACAAGGGAACTCTGGAATTATTTCCTATTTTTATGAGATTCTCCCCTTGACTATTTTGCTAAAAATGGTACGATAGATAAGGTAATGGAAACCAAGGCAAATCGGAAAGCCAAAAAGGGACCCAAAACAAATTAGGAGGAAAAGATACTATGAAAGACTTGTACGTCGTCAACTGCTGCAGAACCGCTATCGGTTCCTTCGGCGGTTCCCTGAAGAACACCCCCGCCACCGAGATGGGCGCCATCGTGGTGAAGGAGGCCTTGAAGCGGGCCAACGTTGCTCCCGAGAACGTGGATGAGCTGATGTTCGGCTGCATCCTGACCGCCGGTCTGGGCCAGAACGTGGCCCGTCAGGTCTCCGTCAAGGCCGGTATCCCCTACTCCGTTCCCGCCTACACCATCGGCATGGTCTGTGGTTCCGGCATGAAGTCCGTCATCGAGGGCGCCCGTGCCATTCTGTCCGGCGATGCCAACATCGTGGTCTGCGGCGGTACCGAGAACATGAGCGCTGCTCCCTTCGCCTCCCCCGACGCCCGCTGGGGCGCCCGCATGGGTGACAAGAAGATCGTGGACACCATGATCCGTGACGGTCTGTGGGATGCTTTCAATAACTATCACATGGGTACCACTGCCGAGAACATCAATGATATCTGGGGCATCACCCGCCGTGAGCAGGACGAGTTCGCCGCTGCTTCCCAGCAGAAGACCGAGGCCGCTCAGGCCGCCGGCCGCTTCGACGACGAGATCGTTCCCGTCCCTGTGAAGGTCAAGAAGGAGATCGTGGAGTTCAAGCGTGACGAGTTCCCCAAGGCCGGCGTCACCGCCGACGGCATCGCCAAGCTGCGTGGCGCTTTCCCCGTTGGTCCTGAGTCCCCCAACCCCGAGGTCGTTCACACCTTCGAGGTCACCGGCGCCAAGGAGGCCGAGGACAAGGGCACCCAGCGTGTCACCGCTGCCAACGCCTCCGGCATCAACGACGGTGCTGCCGCCATCGTGCTGGCTTCCGCCGAGGCTGTGGAGAAGTACGGCCTGAAGCCCATGGCCAAGCTGGTTGGCTGGGGCCAGGGCGGCGTGGATCCCAAGATCATGGGCGTTGGCCCCGTGCCTGCCTCCCGTGCCGCTATGGCCAAGGCCGGCCTGACCATCGACGACATCGACCTGATCGAGGCCAACGAGGCCTTTGCCGCTCAGTCCATCGCTGTGGCCCGTGAGCTGCACTTCGACAATTGTGGTGACAGACGGAGAACTGCGCAGCAGCGACGCCGGATACTATGCCATCGGGTTCCGGGCGGACGGTACCGCTATTCTAGGAAAGCCGGCTGTGACAGTCCAGGCGGACCTGGGCTATGCCGGTGAAGACGGTGCCGCGCTGGTGCGCAAGATTACCGGCGTTAATAAGGCCCGGGTTTCCACCGGCGGTATCTACCTCTATACCCATGATTTCAACAGCCGCCACACCACCGGTAACACCGAGGCCGGTGTGGATGTCATCTGCACCATTGTGGGATGGCCGGCTCTCCATCGGAGAATCTGTGACACTGCAGGTGGAGCAGGTCCTGGAGGCAACGTCGGCCACTGCCATCGGAGAAAATCAGGTGGTGCTTTCAGCAAACCTGCAGTCGGACGCCTATTATGTGGACGCACTGAAAAATATCCCTGTGGGCAGCCAGATTGTACTCACCGCCACGTCTGCCAACAGCGGGTGGGACGATGTGGAGTATGCGCTTTAGGTGCGCTGTATTCCCCTGGTAGAAAACGGCGCAGTGGTCTCTGGCCTGCAGGCTGGCTCG
>VOFH01000060.1_pt1 | contig 14000 bp, 20 predicted proteins | sample 5384091 | NCBI WGS metagenome assembly VOFH01 (sample SAMN12384727, study PRJNA508395) | human gut metagenome | isolation source: healthy gut G | host: Homo sapiens
ACCTTGGCACCAATCTTGTCATAAAACAATGTTACTTAGATTCTCCTCTCACCAAATCCCAATCTGCCTGCTGTACTCCATACATCAAATGCATAAAACAATGGTATATGGTTCCTCTCCTTCCTGCACAGTGTCATTCGTTTCACTTTTGTCTGTCTGACCTACGCTCTGATTACCGCTTTCATTTCCACATGCGGAAAGCACTGTACACGCTGCCAACAATATGGCAAATACTTTTACTTACAATTTTCTTTTTCATATCATTTTCTCCTTCCTTTTATGTATGTTTTGTATCTTTTGTAATTAAACTATATCTCTTATAATTATTTCTTTCTCCTGAATTTCGACCTTCACTTATGAATTTTATACGCTTTTTGTTTTATCGAAATCCAGCTCATGAAATGGATCTTTGTCCTCTCCATCATAATCCGTCAGCTTACTCGCGATCTTTTTCAGATAACTATTTGTGTTTGCAAGAGATCCGCTAATAATATCCTCTTCTGTTATTTTGGCAATTAAAATTTCTCTGGCGGAAGCCATCACCTCTTTCATATTGGATAGATAACTTCCACGTTCCCGATCATATGTTACATAGATAAATCCGTCATCTGCTTCCTTTGCATCCGGATAAGAAACTTCTCTCTCGTCTAATAGTAATTTATAAAGGGAACGTTTTTCCTTCATCCTCTGACAGCATTGCCGTAAGATTATTTCTTCCACTAAACTTAAAATGATTGATCAGCAGGATTCTACCTGAACGCAATCTTGTAATATGGAATCTCGAACAGGGACCACCATAGCCAGTGTCAAAATCTTTACTCAGCTTCTTCCTCCATCATAGGAATTCGATGCGCCAATCCCATACTTTGTCCTAACAAACATTCTTGAGGCTTCCATCCTTCATCTCCAAGATCATATGTTCATCATAATGCCGGTCTTTCACGTCTGCAAAGCCAAGCTTCTGAAAGGTTTTCCCGCAATCATTGGTAGCATAAACAAAGGAGCCTTTCTCCGTAATTTTAGTATCATATTCTTCTGATAATACTCTTATACCATCATTCCATACAGCAATCGGGAACAACCATTCACCAGATTTCACCACTATAGGTTTATTCATCATTACATTATGGCCTACCAGAAATTCTTCTCCCCAAACCAGCTCCTCTGCATCAGGATCTCGGCAAACAGATGCATATAAAACCATCGTCCGGACACTTTGCCCATGTCAGCCAAAGTTCTCCCAATGGATCTATCAAAGGCATGGGTCAAAGCATCTTCCATTATCTTCTTTTACAATAACAATCGGTTCCGAGAAATGATTCCCTCCGTCATCCGACTTAATTACGATCACATAATTTCCTATTTCTTCCTTGACTCCACCTGAATAGAAAGTAAGGAAAATCCTTCCTCGTTTTGTCACCTCAATGCTTGGGATTCCTTGCCATAGGCGTTTTGAAGCCCTGTATTTTTGTAATTCCTTTGTTTCCGTATACAACATAATCGTTTCCTCCAACAGACTTATATCCATGTTTTCTGCATCCTTTTCAAAAATACAGGAGCTGTTATATCAACGGAACAACGGACAATGCAGCCCCTCTTTTTCATTTTCTAAATATACCGTATATATAATATATAATTTATGATCTGCTTCATAGGCGCATGGGTAACACCACGCTTTTCCATAACCTAATCTGTCGGAAAAGCCATTTTGTAGTATAATGCCGGTCTCAAAGGTATTTTCTTTGGGTTTTGAGAATACAAGTACAAGTTTTTCTCTTCCCGGATACCAATTTCCTATTATATAGTTTCTACCATCAGAAAGCGTGCCCGCATATATTTTTGAATCGGAAAAAGGAATATCATAGGAAAAGGCATCTGACCATGTCTCGCCATAATCCTGTGATAAATATACAAGCGGAACTTTTCGCTCGTCATCTCTTGAAAAACATGGCAATTTCATTATCTTCTATGATTGCGGTAATTTCCGGATGTACCAACTTAGAACCATCAGGTAAGTCTCCATTTTCCTGAATATACACTAATCTCCAATCATCATCTATTTTCCCAGAATCCGAAATAAGTACCGCCGGAGTATTCGGGAAGCCATCTAGTTCAGCAATACGTCCCGGCAAAAGCAATTTCCCATTTGCCATCTTATACACATTCGTATTTAGCTTAAAAAGGAATCGGTTTGGACCATAAAAATTCAAAACAGTCCTTTTCCTCTTGAAATACATAAAGATCAAGAGCATGAATATGATCTGCTGATACCATTTCATTAATAAGCATATAGTTTATCTTCACAAATACCGTACACCGGTGGGCAGAACAAAATTTTTGCCGGTTTGATCCTCCGCTACCGTTTCAATATCACTCCATGTCTTTCCACCGTCTTTTGACCTTTTTGTCTGATTGGAGTAGGTCCGATCAGTTCTTTTTCCTCGCAATTATACCAGGCAGCAAATACGTTCCATGATATTCATAATAGCTGCTTCATGCAAAAAGCATATTCATCATCCGGACAGGCAACTTCATATCTCTGTTTCACTGTTATGCTTATTTCTTTTTCAGGCTTCATGTTCATTTAGGATCAACTATAGTATAATCTGTTATTATGTTCTGACTCTACTTGAAACTCGACCTTCACTTATGATTTTTATACAAAAAGCCCTGATCCTTAAAGATCAGGGCTTTCCATCCCACCGTTTTTTCGATATTCATTTGGTGAAATTCCTACTTCTCTTTTTAAACATTGCAGAAAAATTAGACATATTTTCATAGCCGCACCGGGATGCAATCTCACATATGGAAATCTTTGGGTTTAACAGCAATCCTTTTGCCATATTTACCTGTTCCCTTAAAATATAGCGATTTACCGAACACCCCATTTCCTTTTTAAATCGTCTATCCAGGTAATCCGGATTTAAATACAGTGCTGAAGCAACTTTTATCCTATTCAGTTCCTCATCAAGATGTGTCTGTATATAATAAATCGTTTGTTCCCTGATCCCACTTAAGTTCGATACATCCTGCATGATCCTGGAAACAGCTCCCATAGTTTCCTCAATCCATGCATCCATTTCCTCCAGTGAACCAATTGCCGTAACTCTGTTACATCCATTTTCTCTATCATATAAAAATTGATGTGCCTGAATTCCATTTTCCTGAAGTGTCGAATAGAACAACTGTTCCAAATCATACTGAAGCATTTGAAGTGCTCTCCTATTTAACTTGGCCTCATTGTCTTTTCCCCAAAGCCATTTTCGGATTTTATCTTGAAGTTCCACAGTCTTGCCATTATCAAGATATGCTTTCCATAGCGTCATATCAGGCATACCAATTGCTTCACTGTTTTAGGCATATTTATAATATCCAAAATCTGTCTTCTACTGCAAACATTATTCCATGCAAACTGTCGAAGCTTATCTACCATGGACTGTACTTCTCTCCCTGTACACACTTCTCCTATGCATATTCCAATTTTTCGTATAATCTTTCTGTCTCAAATTGCTGTAATATCGCATCTTTTAATATTATGCCATTTCTTTCAGTGTCAGAACTCAGCCACTCATCCGAAATAAAAACCAGGACTGCAAATTCTTTTTGAGACAATACCGGAAGCAGAAAATCACTAGTCACTGTTCCCAATTCCTCTTTTACCTTCTTCCTAGTCTGCTTTATGTCCTCTTCTGCTTTGTCATTTGCATATTGATAAAATAAAATTGGGATCAGCCTTCTATCTTGCTCCTCTTTCCATTGCTTCTCCTCATATTCCTCACTCTCCCTGTTCGGATCATCACGTAGTCCTCTGAGCATTTCCTCCCAATATTTTTCTTTCCATACTGGTTTTAACTGGTTCCATACAATTCCTTCTTCCTGTAACTGCGCCTGATGACGCTCTCTTTCAATCTTAGTGACAAGATTTTTCATCACCTTAATAATATCATCTTCCATGACCGGTTTAAGCAGATAATCATAACATCCGTATCGCAAGGCAGTTCTGACATAAATAAACTCCGCATGGCTTGTCAACATGACGATTTCTAAATCCGGAAAATTTTCCTTTGCCTTTTTGATAATTCCAATCCATCTGTCTGAGGCATTTCAATATCGCAGATCATAATATCAATTTTTTCTCATTTAAAATTCGAACAGCGCTAACTGCATTTGTAGCAGAATAAATCTCCGTAATACCCAGCATCCCCCAGTCCGTTACTGTAACTACTTCTTCTACCACCAGATATTCATCATCTACAATAAGTAAGTTCATAGCTGATCTCCATTCAACATCTTTTTCTAGTTATCTTATAGTTTCCCTTTTGTTCATTTTGGTACATTTATGACAACGCTAACTCCTCCACTGTCCCGATTTGTAACCTTGACACTGGCAGCCTCTCCATAATGCATGTGCATTCTATCTACTATATTTTTATTCCAATATGCTCCCTATCGTTTTTCACAATTTTCTCATTTTGGTTTATTTTTTTAAGAATGTTCTCCTCAATTCCTTCTCCATTATCCTGAATTTCAATTTTATATTGTCTCCCTCTACTTTGGCTGAAACGACAATCATCAAATCATTCGAGAAATCCGTGGAATATTTGATTGCATTTTCCACAAAAGTTAATACACATAGCCGGCACCATGCTGATTTCTGCTTCCGGCTCTATTTCACACTGAAGATGCATAGCACCCGCAAAACGAAACTTTTGAATCGCCATATAGTTTAACATAAAAATTGATTTCCTCCTTCAGAGGAACCATTTCTCCTTGACGAGCAAACACACTTTTAAAATAATTTATCAGATATGTTAGAAGAATATTTACCTGATTGTTATCTTTTCTTTTATTCAACATATAAATAGTATTTAAAGCATTTAAAAAGAAATGAGGGTTAATCTGAAGCATTAAATATTGTTTATACAGCTCAGACTGCTTTTTTTTTCTCATAAACATCAATTTTCAGAATTTTAATTTTTCCATCATATTGTTAAAGTTTTACTGACAATATGATACTCTTCCCAGTTGTCAAACTCCGGCTTTAAGATCTATTCCTTCTTCATCCACCTTTTGCATTACTGATACAATCCTTTTTACCGGATTTGTAAACCAGTGATACATGGAAATATAAAGAGCAAAAAGCAGTATGATCAAAATCACAGCAAAAACCATACTGAAGTTTAATAACGGTCTGATTTCTTCAAATAGCTTTTCTGAAGGAATTACAATTCTTACACCCACATCTGTTTCTTGAATTGGCAGTTCTATTTTTAGATCTTTCCCTGACTCGTTGTCTAAAATCATTGTGCCTATTTTATAGTAAGAAACATAATAATCACTTAGTTGTACAGCTTGCATTGTTTCAATCAGTCGATTAAGGCTCACTGCACAGCCAATCCCCACACCATCCTTTGATACAACTCTGATTAAATATTGATAACCTTCTGCATCAAACAGCCCCCATTTTTCTGTAGGTTCTCTACTCTCCAATAACCTTTTCAACTGTTCTCTGATATTCTGACTTTGTATTTTTGCTTTCTTTTTTGCAGATTCCACCATCATGATATCTGCATATTTGTCTTGAAATATAAAAAAGTAATCCAGCAGAACTATAAACAAGAATATCCTCATTCAATTGATTATACAGCCGCTGTCTTGACAAATTGTTCATAGATTCTTTATCCTCTTCGCAATTAGTCATACCATAATAATCCGCTGTTTCGCTTATTCTAAGAAGATAGTCCGAAACATTGCTCAAATTATTTTCTACATCGCGTGTATAGTACTCCCCATAGAATGATAAGTCTTTTTTGCCTGTTTCCAAGTCGTACGAGCTGCACTGACGCAACTACATAAAAGCATTATTATCATGCAAAAAATAATTACAGATATAAGACTATTCATGCAAATTACAACAGATTTTTTCATTTTGCTTAACATGATTTCGCCTTTCTTAAGAGCACCAACCGTTGTGACACCAGCACCGTATATATATTTCTATCTAATATAGTATCATATTCTTGTGTAACTTCCGCTTGAATATCGACTTTTGATACCTAATTTTCGACTTCTTTTACCTGATTATCGACTTCTTTACAATATTGTCTTCTTTTTCATTTATTATTTCGAGTTCATGATACCATGACCTAAAAGAAGCCGCCAGTCTCTGCTTTCACATAACTGGCGGCTTCCTCCTTGATATCTTATATTCTCTTACAGAAATTCTTTTGACAGACTTGTAAACGCCCTTGGCATCCAGACCGTACTTCTCTACCAGAGCAGCAGCGGAACCGGACTCACCGAAGACATCCTGCATACCGACCTTCTTCACTGGTACGGGATGATTTGCGCACAGGCAGTCGCAGACAGCGCTTCCCAGTCCGCCAATCACGGAATGCTCTTCCACGGTGACTACCTTGCCGGTCTTCTTGGCGCTGTTAATGATGATCTCCTCATCGAGAGGCTTGATGGTACAGATGTTTACAACCTCTGCGCTGATGCCTTCCTCTTCCAGCATCTTTGCTGCACCCAGAGCGGAATCTACGCAGATACCAGTGGCTACGATGGTGACATCCTTACCTTCACGGACTATGGTTCCCTTACCGATCTCAAAACGATAACCGGGATGATCGTTGATCACGGGTACTGCGGCACGTCCGAAACGAATGTATACGGGTCCTTCATATTCCAGAGCGGCACGGACAGCGGCTCTTGCTTCCACATCATCGGAAGGGCACATTACTACCATGCCGGGAATGGTACGCATCAGAGCAATATCCTCGTTACACTGGTGGGTAGCGCCGTCCTCACCTACGGTGATACCTGCATGGGTCGCACCGATCTTGACATTCAGATGAGGGTAACCGATAGAGTTACGTACCTGTTCAAAAGCACGTCCTGCTGCGAACATTGCAAAAGAGCTTACGAAGGGAATCTTACCTACCAGAGACAGTCCTGCAGCCACACCCATCATGTTGGACTCTGCGATACCGCAGTCGATGTGGCGGTCGGGATATGCCTTACGGAAGATTCCGGTCTTGGTAGCTGCTGCCAGGTCGGCATCCAATACGACCAGATTGGGGAATTCTTCTGCCAGCTCCTTCAGGGAGTTACCATAGCTTTCTCTGGTTGCGATTTTTTTCACGGTATTCTCTGCCATTACTGCTCACCTGCTTTCTCTAATTCTTTTTCGATCTTATCAAGGTCTGCCATTGCCACTGCATACTCCTCATCGTTGGGAGCCTTGCCGTGCCAGTCCACACTGTTCTCCATGAAGGAAACGCCCTTACCCTTCAGGCTATGGAATACGATACAGGTAGGCATGCCCTTGGTCTCTCTTGCTTCCTTGAATGCTGCACGGATCGCATCAAAATCATGAGCATCTGCATTGATCACATGGAAATTGAATGCCTCGAACTTCTTATCGATAGGATAAGGAGAGCATACCTGGTCGATAGGTCCATCGATCTGCAGATTATTGTTATCTACCATAACACAGAGGTTGTCCAGCTTACGGAATCCTGCGAACATGGCTGCCTCCCATACCTGGCCTTCCTCGATCTCACCGTCACCCAGCAGTGTGTATACACGGAAATCACGATTCTCCATCTTTGCACCCAGTGCCATACCTACTGCTGCGGAAATGCCCTGTCCCAGGGATCCGGAAGACATATCCACGCCGGGGATATGGATGCAGGGATGACCCTGTAGATAGGAACCCAGGTGACGCAGAGTAGGCAGATCCTCTACCGGGAAATATCCTCTGTAAGCCAGTGCGGAATAGAGTCCGGGAGCTGTATGACCCTTGGACAGTACGAATCTGTCACGCTCCTCCATATCGGGATTCTGTGGGTCAATGTTCATCTCCTCAAAATATAAAAATGTAAAAATATCTGCGGCTGACAGGGATCCACCGGGATGTCCCGCTTTCGCACCATGAACTGCGGTCACAATGCCCTTGCGGACATCATTGGCACGCTTTTGCAGTTCTAAATTCTTCATTGTCTCCTCCATTCCGCCATATTGGCTTGTCTGTTGCGATTTGTTGTTATACTAGCATACTTCCGAATGCTAGTCTAGTAAAAGAATTGCTCTTCTACCGTAAAATATTGTTGTCTTCTATCAAACAGCTTTGCCCTGTCATTCATAAATTTTCTCACTTCGTTCGAAAATTCATTTCATGGAGGGGCGCTTTGCTAATAGAATTTGTCATATAGTGCTTAGTACGCAAGCGTCCACGCACTATAAGTCAAATTCTATTTCAAAGTTGTTTGGCCATAGTACGCGTTCTTTCCATGCTTGCGATTATAATGCTTATCCTGCAGCTCCTGAGGTGCCGGCTGGATTCTGGGGTTGATCGTCTCTGCACGGTATGCCATTTTGGCCACTTCTTCCAATACTACGGCATTGTGGACAGCCTCTTTGGCATCCTTGCCCCAGGCAAACGGTCCATGGTTCTTGCAGAGCACAGCGGGAACTGCCTTGGGATCCTTGCCCAGACGCTTGAACTCATTGACGATCAGATGGCCGGTGTTTTCCTCGTATGCCTCGTCAATCTCTTCTTTTGTCAGGCAGCGCACGCAGGGAACCGGACCGTAGATGTAGTCTGCATGGGTTGTTCCGTAGCACGGAATGCTTCTTCCCGCCTGGGCCCAGCTTGTCGCATAGGAGGAATGGGTATGTACGATTCCGCCGATCTTCGGAAACGCCCGGTACAGCTCCAGATGCGTTGCAGTGTCGGAAGAGGGATTCAGATCCCCTTCCACCTGATTGCCGTTCAGATCCATGACTACCATCATCTCCGGTGTCAGCTTGTCATAATCCACACCACTGGGTTTGATCACGAACAGTCCACTCTCTCTGTCAATGGCGCTGACATTTCCCCAGGTAAAAGTCACCAGACCATACCGGGGCAGATCCATATTTGCTTCATATACTTTCTGTTTTAATTCCTCTAACATATACTTAATCTCATTCCTTTCCACAGCCTGCCAACTTTCCGACACATAGGTATCGTGTACTTCCGTACACTATGCAGGCTCAAATTGCATCTGAAAAATTATTTTGCCGCAACGGCTGCCTTTTTCTGCGGGAAGCAGTTTCTTGTACTCTTCCAGGAAAGCATCAAATCCCTTCACATCCTCAGGATCCGGGTTCAGTGTGGTTCCGGTCTGTCCTGCGAAGATCTTGTCATTCAGATAGGAAGAAAGAGTCTCGCCGTCTTTTTTCTCCTTCATGAAAGCTGCCAGAATAGCAATACCCCAGGCACCGCCCTCACCGGCTGTCTCCATAACGGTGATCGGTGCGTTCATGCCTGCTGCCATGACACGCTGTCCCACCACGGAGTCTTGAAGAAGCCGCCATGGCCCATCAGGGAATCCACGGCCACATGCTCCTCCTTTAACAGAATATCCATGCCAATCTTCAGTGTGGCAACTGCGCTGTACAGATGGGAGCGCATGAAGTTTGCCAGTGAGAAATCCGCATCGGGAGTTCTTACCACCATGGGACGCCCTGCATCCAGTCCGGTGATGGGCTCTCCTGAGAAATAATTGTATGCTGTCACGCCGCCGCAATCCGCAGCACCTTCCAGCGCCTTGCGATACAACACGCCGTACAGTTCGTTCTTGTCTACTTTCACACCAAAGCTCTCTGCACATTCGCCCAGAAGATTTACCCAGGCATTCAGATCGGAGGTACAGTTGTTGCAATGTACCATAGCTACCGGCATACCGTCGGGAGTGGTGACCATATCGATCTCTTCGTGTACTTTTTCCATAGCCTTCTCCAGTACCACCATAGCGAAAATAGAAGTTCCGGCGGAGACATTACCGGTGCGGACAGCCACACTGTTGGTAGCTACCATTCCGGTTCCCGCATCACCCTCGGGAGGACACATAGGAGCACCGGGCTGCAAAGTTCCGGTGGAATCCAGTAATTTTGCACCTTCCGCGGTCAGAACACCGGCAGGCTCTCCGGCTACCAGTACCTTCGGCAGAATGTCACGGATCTTCCAGTCAAAATTGTGTAAGCCATCGAACTGATCCAAAGCATCTTCTGATCAAAATCCATAATGGTGGAATCAATGGGGAACATACCTGCTGCCTCACCGATGCCCAGCACCTTTTCTCCGGACAGCTTCCAGTGAATGTATCCTGCCAGTGTGGTGAAGAATGCGATATCCTTCACATGATCTTCTCCGCTCAAAATAGCCTGATACAGATGTGCAATGCTCCATCGCTGGGGAATGTTGAAATTAAATACCGGGATCAGCTTCTTGCAGGCTTCGGATGTCTGTGTATTTCTCCAGGTACGGAAAGGCACCAGAAGTTCTCCGACTGCATTGAACGGCATATAGCCGTGCATCATTCCGCTGAATCCCAGCGAGCCCAGGGTGGTCAGCTTCTCGCCGTATTTTGCCTCTACATCGTCTGTCAGGCTCTTGTAGCATCCCTGCAGGCCTTTCCAGATATCTTCCAGGCTGTAGGTCCAGATGTTGTTCTCAGACGGTTCTCCCAGTCGTAGGTTCCCATGGCGATGGGTGCGTGGCTCTCATCTACCAGTACCGCTTTGATTCTGGTGGAACCAAACTCAATACCGAGGGCTGTTTTTCCTGTTCTGATCGCTTCTTTTACTGCTTCTTTCATTGTGTTCTCTCCTTTTCACTTCTTTATTTATCTCATTTTTTATTTCCGTTTTCAGTGCATTCCGCAACAGATTCCCGCTCTACGACACGGGTGTCAAATTCGTAAGTCAGGTCCTTTTTCCTGCCCGCGATCATCTGTAACAATGTCTCCGCTGCTTTTTTTCCCCAGATTCTCCTTGGGGTGCGGCAGGGAAGTGATGGGCACCTCGCTGTGTCTCGCCAGATCCGAATCGTCGATGCTGATGACTGACACATCTTCCGGTACCCGGATATTGCGTTCTGTCAACATCCGAATCAACTGAAAAGCAATCTGATCATTGTATGCCAGAAGGGCGGTGCATTCCTCCACCCGATTCAGGATTCTGTCCCGGCAGTAACCAAGTTGCTTCGATTCGTCCGTGTCGATCCACACCATCCGGGAATCCGTCACAGTGAGCCCGGCCTCTTCCATGGCATTCAGATATCCCAGATAACGCTGTCTGCCCTGACCGTCATCCAGCTTCAGGATTGCCCCCGATCTTCTGATGCCCCTTGTCAATCAGATATCTTACGGCCTTGTAGGCCGCCTCCGCATCATTTAACGATACATGCGGTGCCTCCAGCTCGGGATAATAGGTATTGAAAAACAGAAGCGGTATCTTTCTGGCCATCAGGTGCCGGTACAGATCCAGGTTCGGATTCGGCAATCCGCTCTTTGTCCCCTCCACGATCACTCCGGCCACATCGTCCCGTTTCAACAGATCCTTCAGAATACTTTTCTCCCGGTCCAGCGTGTTGTTTGTGAAATAGATCTGGACAGAAAACCCGCTTTCAAATAAAGTATTCTGCATTCCCTGTAAAATTCTGGGGAAAATGTAGCTGTCCACGTAGGTAGTCACCACGGCGATGCTGTTGCGCTGTTCCAGATTCTTCCGGCGGTCAAAGCTCACATAAGTGCCACTGCCACGGATCCTCTGCACCAGCCCGTCCTCCTCCAGCGTGCCGATAGCTTTCCGCACCGTCTGCCTGCTGATATGGAACTGTTCCGACAGCTGATTCTCCGAGGAACTTTCTCTCCCGGACCTAGTTGTCCGTCTGAGATCTGTTCCTGTATGTAATTAATGAGGTTTTGATATTTTGTCTCCATAATCTCTTTCAGTATAATCAGACCACCGTACAAAGTCAATACATCTTTTACCTGTTTTAGGTACATTTGTATATAGTTGTTTGGTGTACAACCTTGCAGTAAGTCTATCCCGTGGAGTATTCACATATACTCTTACCAACACTCTTTTTCATCAGGTAATCATCGTGCGTAAACGTCCCCCTCTCTCCTTCCCACAACTACTCGTATGTATTAGTCTTCTCTGCGCCCTCACCGGTGCTCTGACCCTTGTAGCTTCCCATACCTCCCCGGATAGACATTTTGAGCAATTCACCTCTCAACTTTTTCAGGAGGAAATGACTGGCAGTACCCTGAATATGCACTACACCATTGCCGATCCAAAGACCTTTGGCATCTCCGAATATGAACCTGTGCTTCCGATCTACCACTCCGGCCAGCCGGAAGACAGCAAAGAACACTGTTCCGACTTATTGCACCGGCTTGACCGTATAGACCCTGACAGACTTTCCCCGGAAAATGCCTATACTTACCGGTTATTGCATCGCTCTCTGGAAAATGATCTGGCTCTGGCAGATTTTCCTTATTACAATGAGCCTCTGTCACATTCCTCCGGAATGCAGTCCCAGCTTCCCGTTCTGCTGGCGGAATACACCTTCCGCACAAAACGGGATGTCACGGATTACCTGGCTCTCCTGGATCAGATAGATGACTATTTTGCCTCCCTGCTTCTCTACGAGCAGGAAAAAGCTGCCGCAGGCTTCTTTATGCCTGCCTGCTCCTCAGAAAAAGTCCGGAAGCAATGTGACACCATTGTCACAACCGAAGAACTGGCACAGGGAACCCATTTTTACAGACTACTTTTGAAGACCGCCTGTCAGAGCTACAGAAGCAGGGACTTTTTACACCGAAGGAGACTGCCTCTCTGATTGAGACCAACGACCGCCTGCTTGCCACGGTGGTGCAGCCCGCCTATGCCGCCCTGTCCGAAGGGCTGCACTCTCTGGAGACTTCCACCAATGCCGATTCCACTGCATCCGAAACAACTGCCAATGCTGCTTCGGGCAAAAACAACAGTGTCCACAATGGGCTCCCGAAAGGGCTCGCCCTGCTGCCGGACGGAAAGACCTACTATCTCCATCTGCTGTTTTTCCGAGACCGGTTCCTCCCGTTCCGAAAAAGAACTGGTGCAGATGCTGCTTGTGCAATTTCAGAAAGAGCAATCCGCTATCCGCTATCTGGCTTCCCAGTCCCTTCCCTGATTACACTGCTTTCTGAAGAAAATACGGCAGTTTTCCCTCTGGCAGAACCGGAAGAAATGCTCTCGGATCTACAGGCTCGTATGAAAAATGACTTTCCTGTCAGCAGTCCCGTTCCCACCGTCACTGTCAAAGATGTGGTCCCCAGTCTGGAACCCTATAGTGCACCGGCCTTTTTACCTAACCACGCCTCTGGGAGATTCCGACAATAATGTCATATATATAAACCGCCGGAACTCCCCTCAGGGACTGGAGCTCTACACCACACTGGCTCATGAAGGGTTCCCGGGTCATCTCTACCAGACCGTGTACAGCAACCGCATCTTTTCCGACATGCACACGGATCCTGCCAGAAAACTCATCTGGTACGGCGGTTATCTCGAAGGCTGGGCGTTGTATGTGGAATTTCTTTCCTATGATTATGCGGCCACTCTGTTGGAACAGGCCGGACAGTCGGATGCCGCACAGTCGGCCCGGCTGGAGAAGCATACCCGCAGCTTGCAGTTGTGCATGTACACTCTGTTGGATCTCCTGATCCACGGAGAGGGCGCCGGATACGATCAGGTGGCAGAGGTTCTTGGGAAATTCGGTATTGATTCTCCCGGGACCTGCGAAGCAATCTACACTTATATCGCAGAAGAGCCCTGTAATTATCCGAAATATTACATCGGTTATCTGGAAATTCTGCAGCTGCAGGACACCGCCAGAAGTCACTGGAAAGATGCTTACTCCGACCTTAGATTCCACACCTTTTATCCGGAACAGGGAACTTCTGATTTTTCCTCACTGGAAGACCTGCTTTTAATGACAAATTAACGTTTTTGTGATAGGATAAAGTGTACGGATCATCAGGTTGGAGGAACCCATGACACAGTTTACAAGCAAGGCTATCGAAGAATCCTTTATCCGGCTGCTGAATGAACGGCCGCTGGATAAGATCACTATAAAAGACATCGTGGATGACTGCGGCATCAGCCGCAACACTTTTACTATC
>VOFH01000208.1_pt1 | contig 14000 bp, 21 predicted proteins | sample 5384091 | NCBI WGS metagenome assembly VOFH01 (sample SAMN12384727, study PRJNA508395) | human gut metagenome | isolation source: healthy gut G | host: Homo sapiens
TTGAAAGGAGTAATCAGTGCTACCCCCATTCCTTTCAATCTAGTCTGTATCATGAGTATTAATAATAATCTCTAAATATTTTGCTCGCAAAAGTACGAATATTTTTTTCTTATCTTACGATAAAATAAGATTTTCAGAAAAATTCGTCTTTAAAAATTCCTCTTCGTTAATATGGTTATTCCAAGTTTTTTTGCTTTTTTCTAATTTCGCAGGTCCCATATTGTCTCCGGCCAGAATAAAACTGGTTTTAGAAGAGATGCTTCCAACATTTTTCCCTCCGTTTTTCTCGATAAGTTCCTTTATATTCGTCACTTGAATGGTGGGTGAATACTCCGCTGATGACAATGGATTGTCCTGCCAATTTATCAGTGTGTCCACTTAAATCTTCCTCACGTGCGATAAAGCTGCAGTCCGGCCTCCTTTTAAGCTTGGCAACCAACTCACGATTAGACTCATTAGCAAAATATGCAAGTATACTCTGGGCTATTTTTTCACCGATTTCATCGATACTTACTAGAGTTTCCAGATCTGCATGTTGCAGTTCTTCTATGTCCTTAAAAGATTTTGCTATTCTTTTTGGCTACCGTTTCACCTACAAAACGGATACCCAAAGCAAAAATAACACGCTCGAAAGGAACGGTTTTACTCTGGGCAATCCCGGTTACAAGGTTCTCAGCAGATTTTTCCCCCATACGCTCCAATCCTTTGATATCATCAGCTGTGAGTTTATATAAGTCGGCCGTATTTTTAATTAATCCCAAACGGTAGAACATATCTACGGTTTCCGGACCAAGCCATCTATGTTCATTGCCTTACGGCTAATGAAATGCTCTATCTTACCTTTAATCTGAGGTGGGCAAGACGTTTCGTTAGGACAATAATGAGCGGCTTCCCCTTCATACCTAATTAATTTGCTGCCACATTCGGGGCAATTGGTAATAAATCTAACCTTCTCCCCAAGCATAAAGCTACGGGCATCTTTGTCCACTCCGTAATTTTAGGAATAATCTCTCCACCTTTCTCCACATAAACCATATCTCCGATATGTAAATCCAGCCCTTCGATAATATCGGCATTATGCAAGGAAGCGCGTTTACTACTGTTCCCGAAAGCTGTACCGGGTCGAGATTGGCTACCGGTGTTACTGCTCCGGTTCTCCCTACTTGATAAGTGACCATGTTTAATCGAGTCAAGGCGCGTTCTGCCTGAAACTTATATGCTATAGCCCATCGGGGAGATTTAGCTGTAAATCCCAAATTCTTCTGCTGCCTCAAACTGTTCACCTTTCAAAACAATCCCATCTGTGGCAATCGGGCAAGATTTTTACGCTCTACATCCCAATAATTGATAAATTCAAAAACCTCCTCTAACGTTTGACATTTACGCATTAGATCAGAGATTTTAAATCCCCATTTTGCAGCTTCCTGAAGATTTTCGTAATGTCCGTCGGTCGGCAGATTATCGCTAAAAGATAATAGAGATACGCATCCAGTTTACGAGAAGCTACAACTGAAGAATTCTGTAATTTCAATGTACCTGAAGCTGCATTTCTCGGATTAGCAAAAAGCGGCTCCTCACGCGCTTCTTTTTCTCGGTTCAACTCCTCAAATACTTCCCAGGGCATAAGGATTTCTCCACGTATCTCAAAAATCCCGGATAATTATCTCCATGTAATACAAGCGGGAATAGAACGGATTGTCTTTCACATTATCTGTCACATCATCGCCCTTCTCGCCATCTCCGCGTGTAACCGCCCGAACTAGTTTTCCATCTTCGTAGGTTAGAGAGATGGAGGTACCGTCATACTTCATCTCGCAACAAATCTCAAAATCCTCATTTAGCGCCTTACGCACTCGGTCATAGAAGTCGGTTACTTCCTTCTCCGAATATGTATTCGACAATGAAAACATCGGATATTTGTGCGCTACTTGGGTGAAATTCTTATTGATATCGCTACCTACACGCATAGTAGGCGAGTTTTCGTCTTTATATTCCGGATGTGCCTGTTCCAAGTCCTGAAGTTCCCTCATTTGTCGTCGAATTCTTTATCTGAGATTTCCAGGAGCATTCAGCACATAATAATTATAGTTATGCCGGTGAAGTTCGGCACGCAATTCCTCTATTTTTTCCTTTATATCCATATTTCTTTGATTGTTTTAGGCAAAAATACATGTTTCTCTTCAAATATTTGTACTTTTGCGAAAAATTAAAGATTATGCGTATCGATATTATAACAGTTCTACCCGAAATGATTGAGGGCTTCTTCAATTGCTCTATAATGAAACGTGCTCAAAATAAAGGGCTTGCAGAGATACATATTCATAATCTGCGTGATTATACTGAAGACAAGTACCGTCGGGTGGATGACTATCCATTTGGCGGATTTGCCGGTATGGTTATGAAGATAGAGCCTATAGAACGCTGCATCAATGCTCTAAAGGCAGAACGTGACTATGATGAAGTGATTTTTACGACACCTGACGGAGAGCAGTTTGATCAGAAAATGGCTAATAGTTTGTCTTTATCCGGTAATCTTATCATTTTATGCGGGCATTTTAAAGGTATCGATTACCGCATCCGGGAGCATTTGATCACTAAAGAAATCAGTATCGGAGATTATGTTTTGACCGGCGGTGAATTGGCAGCAGCGGTGATGGCAGATGCTATCGTTCGAATCATTCCCGGAGTCATCTCCGATGAACAATCCGCACTTTCTGATTCTTTCCAGGATAATTTGCTGGCAGCACCTGTATATACACGACCTGCCGACTATAAAGGCTGGAAAGTTCCCGATATTCTTTTATCAGGTCACGAAGCAAAGATCAAGGAATGGGAACTCCAACAGTCGTTGGAACGTACTAGGAGACTGCGTCGGATCTGTTGGAAGATTAACTTATGTTGTATATAAAAAGAATGCCTTTCTAATGGAGAAAGGCATTCTTTTTTTTGAAATATATTATTAATAAAAGGAATAGTCTTTGAGCAAACTCATACTTTCCGGTCCGGGGTGCTTCGATTGGTTCCGTGAGCAGACTGAGATAAGCGTATCCGCATTTGGATAGCATTTTAAAGTCAAACTGCAGCGAAGGGGTATGATGTGTTTTTGACTATACCTCAAGTGCACCTATAATTTCAGAAACAGACTTGCATCCGTGTCTTTCCAGGTAATCGTTTATACCATCTATAACTTTGATGGTAACAGCCGGATCTATGAAATTTGCCGTACCAATCTGGTATAGCCGATGCACCTGCAAGCATGAATTCGACAGCATCTTTCCAATTCATGATACCGCCTAATCCTATGACCGGAATATTTACTGCCTTAGCAACTTGCCATACCATTCTTAGTGCGATGGGTTTTACTGCTGCACCGGACATGCCGCCTGTTACTGTTGAAAGGATGGGGCGTCTGCGCTCTGCATCGATGGCCATTCCCAGCAATGTATTGATTAATGATACACTATCGGCGCCGTTGGCCTCGGCTGCCCGTGCCATTTCTGCTATATCTGTAACGTTGGGAGATAGCTTGACGATAAGTGTCTTTTTGTAAGCAGAACGCACTGCTTGTACAACTTCTGATACTCCTTTAGCTGTCACGCCAAATGCCATACCTCCTTGCTTTACATTAGGACAAGAGATGTTTAATTCGATGGCAGGAATATTTACAAGTTCATTAATGATCGCTGCCGTCTCTATATAGTCTTCAATAGCTGAGCCGGAAACATTCACAATCATGTTGGTCTTTATATCCTTGATACGCGGATAGATGTGATTCAAGAAATAATGTACACCCTTATTTTGCAGTCCCACAGCGTTTAACATCCCTGATGGAGTCTCTGCCATACGCGGATACGGATTACCTTCACGTTTGTGAAGAGTAGTTCCCTTTACAATTATACCACCTATTCGCGATATATCGATGAAATCGGCGAACTCTTCACCATATCCAAAAGTTCCCGAAGCTGTCATCACCGGATTTCTTCATTTGCAATTCACCAATGTTTACACTTAAATCTGCCATAATAGTTTGTTTATATTGAAAACCGGACCTTCTTTACATACGCATAAATGACCTTCTGTGGTATTTTCCACACAACATAAGCAAGCGCCTATGCCGCATGCCATCATGTTTTCTAATGACACTTCGCAATTAGTGCATTTACTTTTGGCATATTTGGCTACAGCCATCATCATTGGTTTAGGACCGCAGGTATATATTTGTTCGAAGTTCACCTTGCTCAATATAGAATGTTGGGTGACATATCCTTTTTCGCCATGACTGCCGTCTTCCGTGGTGGTATATACATCTCCATAGGCAGCAAAATCTTCTAATTGCAACAGGTCTTTATCGCTTCTGCCCCCATAAGAAATGTGGGTTTGCTTCCGTTTTTCGCCAATTGCTCGCCTAAATAAAACATCGGTGCTGTACCTACGCCGCCACCTACTAATAAGAGCTTATCCGAGGGCTTTTCGGGCATTGTGAAGCTGTTTCCTAATGGGAGTACTACATTGATAATCTCTCCTCGATTTACTTGCGCAAGACGTTTTGTTCCATCACCTACAAGTTGGATCAGAAACCATACCTCGTTCGTTGTCTGTCTACATAATTAATAGAGATAGGGCGTCGCAGGAAAGTGGTGGGTGAACCGTCTACGCGAATTTCCGCAAATTGTCCCGGAAGCATATCCGGGAGTACGGTCTGAGAGGTCAATTTTAGCAGCACATAGTTTGTATGCAATCTGAGATTCTCAGTTACTGTCAGGTCTAAAATAAATTTTTTCATGTATTGTTGAAAGTAAATTCGTATTCGCCTGCAAAGATACAGGAAATTGTGCAAACCAGTGATTTTACTCTTCATTTTTCTCCTCGGAACGTCTCATACGTATTATCATCGAAGAATATTCTTATTTCCGTGATTTTCCTGGAAGGCTTTTCTATATATCTAATCTCTTGTTTTACAATCTCTTTCGGGGTGTTTTCAGACTTTCTTAATGGCGTTTCCCTGCGATTTTCCGGAGGAGTCGGTTCTTTGGACGAATTTACGGGATTCTCGTCGAATAAAGAAGGCAGATAAGATTAGAAGAAGAAAAGAAGCTCCCTTCTTCAGACACCATCATTTCGCCCTTACCATAAAGCAACCATTCAAGATTTACATAGTCATACTTTTGATGAACCTTCATTACGACCTCTAAGCTGGGTTTATTCCGGCCATTCTAAAATATGAGAGAGAGTAGATTGTTGTACTCCGATTGTTTCAGCAAAAACTCTAGGAGGAACTTTTTCTCTCTCCATTATCATTCTGATTCTGTCTTTTATTTCCATACTACCTTCTTTTTATTTACAATTGTATGTATGAGTTATCACCTGATTCACAAAAATACGTTTAATTACATCATTGATAATACAAAGGTAAATATTATAGATTCACAAAAGCAAATTACAAATATAAAAATATTTTAATATTACAAAAGTGTATATACATTATTAAATTTTCGAATATTATGTTTGTAATATCAAATAAATTTTTAGTAAATATAAACATATATCATTAATTGAATAACAATTATAAAATACAGATATATACGATATATAACAAAGTTTGCAAACCAAACGCGACTTTATTCACAAATATACATACTGTAGCAGAGGACTTTTATAGTGAACAAATTGATAAAATAATATATAATCTTGGTTCATATTTAATAAATAGCTGGTAATTAAAATTATTTGTTAATAGCAATATAACCACATTTGTACATGTATATATTAGTATTGTGTATTTCACAAATGTACTATTCATGAATTTTGCATCTTTATCACATTTGTATCTTATTCACATTAATACTTTATACATTGAAACAGATCAAATATACAAAAGTAAATATTGATAGTTGCAAAAGCAACTAAAAGGATAGGAATCAACCCATACTTTACCAATGTATAACTCTTCAATTTTGTCTAATCATAGTTTTACATATCTTCTCTAAAAAAAAATATTGCATTATTTCTGTATAAATCTCCAGTTTAAATTGAAATTTTTTTTTCGATTCTAGAAGGCTTATTTTTCGCATAAATAAATGATATACAAGAATTTATGCCCGTTTTGTTAGTGAATCTATTTTTTATTAAACTAGAAAAAATCATGCTTTAATGAAAATGATATTCTGAACTATCAAAATGACATTAATGGGCAGCTTTAGAAAAAGAGAAAATTCCATCCTCACTATAAAATGGGTTAGCATCAAAATTAAAATGTTTTTTGATAAAAGTCAATGAATAAGTAAACTTTTTTTCCGTTTTCTGCCTTTGGGAAAAGGAATGTAAAATGTTTTACTGAAAAATCATTTTAAAATTAAAAAAACTTATTTTGTGATTAGGTTCGTAATCTATAGGCATGAAATAACAAAAGGCTATTTGTAAAATAATCAAAAAATAGGTTAGTCTTTTTGAGAAGAAGGTATTTGATTACGGAGGATATAAAAAAGACATATACCCCGTTTCTATCTACGGTAAAGTATATGTCCGATTATATATGTAAATAAATTGTTCTTTTAATGCAAAATATTGAACACTAATTCGCGAAGAATATCTCCGTCAGACATTGAACTATTCTTTACTCCCTTTGACTTTGCATCCGCATATCGTATTTCACCTACGATTTGCATTGTCTTCACTCCAGTGTATTTCCGCATTGCCGTCAGGTAATCGCGGGCCTGCCATGGGTTTTAAATCCTAAGCATGTTTGCAATTCCCTTGTTCTGATTTATCAGGCGCATAGTAGGCTAACATTAAGTTTGAATAAAAGTTAAACAGTAAAGAAAATGTCATTTGTATCGGGTTCGTTTTCGGATTTTCTTCAAAGTATTTTATTATCTTATTTGCTTGAGTACATCCTTTTCGACCAGTGCACTACGCAATTCAAAATTATTATAGTCTTTACTTATCCCTATGTTTTTTCTCTATTTGTTCAGGAGTTACGCGTTTCTGCCCGGCGGGTAATGTGATGATCAGTTTTTCCAGTTCACCCGTCAAACGACTAAAATCCGAGCCCACAAAATCAGCTAACATTGAAGTAGCCTTCGGTTCCATATCAACCCCTTTTCGTTTCATATATGAAGCGATAAAACCGGGCAGCTGCGCTTCTTTGATTTTTTGGACTCGAAAAGCATACCCGTTTTTTCAATTTCTGCTGCTAACTTCTTTCTGCGGTCCAGAGCACCATGCTTATGACAAACTACCAATATAGTTGAGTTTAACGGTTTTTGCAGGTAATAAGATAACTCTTCTATATTGCGCATGGCCTGTGCCTCCTTGACGACCACCACTTGATGTTCGGACATCATAGGATAGCGTTTTGCAGCATTTATGATTGTCGCCACATCCACATCTGCGCCGTATACTACGGTGAGGTTGAACTCTTTTTCGGTTTCGCTCAGTACGTTGTCAGTAATATAATCCGAGATCAGATCGATGTAATACGGTTCTTCGCCCATCAAATAATAGATGGGACGATACTGCTTGGCTTTTAATTCCTTGAGGATATCATCGCAAGTCAGCTCTTGTTTTGCCATATATATTTTTCAGAAAGACTGGGATTACCAGTCGAATTTCAGATGTTTTACGGTTTTCTTCGCATCAATAATCATGCGCAGAGATGCAATACCGATTTCAACATGTTCTTTACATAATTTTGGGTTACTATGTTATCACTTTTATCTGTTTTTACGCCTTCCGGGAGTCATCGGCTGGTCGGACACCAGCAACAAAGCACCGGTGGGGATATGATTGGCAAAGCCACAACTGAACAAGGTTGCCGTCTCCATATCGACTGCCATGGCACGTGTTTTTTTGAGATACTCCTTGAATCCTCATCGTGTTCCCAAATACGGCGGTTGGTGGTATATACTGTACCGGTCCAGTAATCGCGGGCATTGTCGCGAATGGCGGAAGAAACGGCACGTTGCAGCATAAAAGCCGGCAGTGAAGGAACTTCCGGCGGGAAGTAGTCGTTTGAAGTACCCTCACCGCGGATGGCGGCGATTGGAAGGATAAGATCCCCTATCCTGTTTTTCTTGTCGATGCCTCCACACTTGCCCAAAAACAGGCATGCTTTGGGCTGAATGGCACTTAATAAGTCCATGATGATGGCGGCATTGGGGCTTCCCATTCCGAAGTTTACGATCGTTATTCCTTCCGCACTGGCCGAAATCATATTAGCGTCCCTGCCTAGTATAGGAACATTGAATTTTGCGAAAATTTCGACATACTTGTTGAAGTTGGTCAACAGAATATACTCTTCAAAATCCTCCAGGTTACGTTTTGTGTAACGGGGCAGCCAATTAGCTACGATTTCTTCTTTTGTTTTCATAAGATTTCATTAAATTTGTGCTTCCAAAAGGCAGGAAGCCATTATTTAACTTACAAAGTAGTAAATGTTATCGTTAAACCTACCAGCATTCGACACTAAAATAAACGTACGAAACGGAAAAAATGTAATTTTCGATTTCGACGTTATTCGTAAACGATATGTCGCATTGACCCCGGAAGAATGGGTGCGTCAGCACTTCGTCCACTTTCTTATTGTTCATAAGGGTATCCGTCGCTCTTTGATGGCAAATGAAGTGCTGCTGAACCTGAACGGGACTAAAAAACGATGTGACACAGTGCTATACAAACGCGATCTTAGTGCCAGAATGATTGTTGAATATAAAGCTCCCCACATTGAGATTACGCAGGCTGTTTTTGATCAGATCACCCGCTATAATATGGTTTTGAAAGTTGATTATCTGGTTGATTGGGTCAACAACGGATGGAATGCTCAAAGTTATTTCGTTTCTGTCGGATATTCCAGATTATGACGCTTTATAAAATTAACAATGTTAATGACTCTTTCCGGCATCTATTATTCCTGATTTCCAGGAATTCTTCGTAAATGCAAAAGTTAATCCGTTTGTATTACGAAGTTTAAAAAACACTATTGCTTCGTAATGATGGATTGTTCGTAATAATAAACGGCTTGTAATCAATACTTTTGTTTCAAAAGCTAATTTTCATTGTATCGGTATGGCGCTAAGATGAAAATGCTTGGTTGACTTTTTGACAACTATAAAAAAGCCTATTGACACCCGAAACTCTGTCCGGTGACAATAGGCTGTGAAATGAAAAAGACGTTTTTTACAATAGAGAACTTGAAATAGAGGACTATTTCTTTCTTTTTTCTTGCGATCCAATACGTTTTCCTGGAACTTTTGCATCAGCTCGTAGAAATTCGGGATATATATCGTTGCCAGTAACGTGTTCAGGGCCATACCGAAAACAACAGCTGCGCCGAGTGCGATACGGCTTTGCGCTCCCGCCCCTGTGGCGAACAGAAGCGGCATAACTCCCAATACAAACGCCAATGAGGTCATCAGAATGGGACGAAGCCGGATATGTCCTGCCTGGAACGCGGCGTCACGGATACTGTTGCCCTGTGCACGGAAGTCGCGTGCAAATTCCACAATCAGGATACCGTTTTTGGCGGATAGGGCGCCACTAATAGGATTATACCGATTTGCGTATAGATGCTGACCGGAGTTCCCATCACATAGCAGCCCAGCATTGCGCCGAGTAATGCCACCGGAATTCCCATTACTGCTGCCACCGGACTTGTCCAGCTTTCATACTGTGCGGCAAGTACAAGGAAGGCCACTAACAACGCCATGATAAAGACTACGGTAGTGGTGGTTCCTGCCTGCGTTTCCTGGTAGGCAACGGAAGTCCATTCATAACCGAATTCATTGCCGAGTTGGGTCTTTATCAAGTTTTCCGCTTGCTTGATGGCTTCTCCGGAACTGCTTCCCGGGGCTGCATTGCAGGTGACGGATGCGGTAGAGTACATATTATACCGGTTGATTTGGTCCATCCCCAAGCGCTCCTTCGACTTTGGTAAAGGATGAGAATGGGACCATATCTCCTGGCGTTCGGGGGACGCTGAGTTTCAGCACGTCGTCAATTATTTTGAGCTTGTTCTCCGGCCTCTATCTTTACCTGATAGATACGTCCGAACTGTACATAATCATTAACGTAGGCTTCTCCCATATAATACCCTAAAGCCGTGAAAACACTGTTCAACTGTATGCCCATCAATTGCACTTTGTCGCGGTCTATATTCAGGAAATATTGGGGGACATTGGCCTGATACTGGCTGCTGACGGATGCCAAAGCCGGTTTCGAGTGATAAGAAGCAAGCAACGCATTGATGGCCTGCTGCATTTCCGTCGGTCCCAGATTGTTACGGTCTTCCAATTGCAGTTGCAGTCCGCCGGTAGCGCCCAGCCCCGGAATGGCAGGCGGAACCATTGCAAAGACCTCAGCTTCCTGAATGCCATAGGCTTCCATGTTGAAACGATCGACAATGGCCGCTGCCGTGTGTTTTTTCCCCTTACGCTCATCCCAGTTTTTCAGGACCACAAAATAAGTTGCCGGAGTTGCTCTGCTCGCCGCCACCCATGATAGAGAAACCGTTTACTCCGATATAGGTCTTGATTTCAGGATAGCTGTCGAGGATCTTGTCGATCTTATCTCCCACTGCCTGCGTACGTTCAGGCTGGCTGCAGGTGGAAGTTGCACAACAGCGATAAAATATCCGTCGTCTTCTTCCGGTATGAAAGTAGTCGGCCAACGCATAATGACAACACAGCAATATGCCGTCAAATCCCATAAGAACCATCGTGACAAACGGGACGTTCAGCAGATAGCCCACTATTTTGTCATACATTCCTTGTGTCTTGTCATACACCTTGTTGAAGGCTTTGAATACAAAGAATTTCGGTTCTTTGTTCGCTTGCAGGAACAGGGCGCACAGGGCCGGCGTAAGCGTCAGCGAGTTGAACCCGCTTAAGACGGTACTGGCAGCGATGGTCAAGGCAAATTGTTTTATACAATTGGCCGGAAAGATACCGCTGATGAATGGTCGTCGGGAATAAAGACGCCAGCAATACCAGCACGACGCCTACGATCGGGCCTGACAATTTCACCCATAGCTTTTCGGTCACGGCTTCACGGGCGGTATATTTGCCCCGTATCCATCAGCCGCGACGAGTTTTCCACCACCACGATCGCATCATCCACCACGATCGCGATGGCCAGGATCAACCCGAACAAGGTCAACGTATTGATCGAGAATCCTAAGGCCGACATGACCGCCAGTGTTCCGATCAGGGAGACGGGGATGGTGATGCAGGGGATGATAACGGCACGGAAATTCTGGAGGAACAGGAAGATAACCAGTATGACGAGGGCTGTCGTCTCCAGGAAAGTGACGAGCACTTCGTCGATGGAGGCATTGATTACCTGTGTCGTGTCCAGTGTCACATCATAGACGACGCCTTCCGGGAGGTTGCCTGCCAAGCTGTTCCATTTTGGCCCTGTACCCCTTTGGCCACTTCCAGCGAATTGGAACCGGGGAGTTGGTAAATGGCTATGGCGGCACTCGGCTGTCCTTTCAGTTTGGAGGTGACATTGTAGGAAGAACCCTAATTCGATACGGGCGACATCTTTCAAGCGGAGTATCTTGCCGCCCCTCTTCCGTACGGAGGATGATGTTACCGAACTCTTCCGGAGTCGTCAAACGGCCTTTTACCGTCAGTGTGTATTGGAACGGCATTGTTATTTTGTCCTATCGGTTGCCCGATATAACCGGCAGAAACCTGTGTACATTCTGCGTCTGGATCGATTGATAGACATATCCGGCGTGAGGTTGCGGATGCGCATGGCGGCAGGGTCGAGCCAGATACGCATGGAATAGTCCCCTGCTCCCATTACGTTGACTGCACCCACACCGGGCACGCGGGTCAGTTGGTCTACGAGGTTCAGTTTGGCATAGTTGCTGAGGTAAAGACCGTCGTAATCTTGGAGTCACGGAAGTCATTGTCGGAACATAACGATGTTTGGACGATTGCTTCTGGTGGTGATGCCTTGTACGATCACGGTTCCGGCAGACGATGCTTTGTGCAATGCTGACACGGTTCTGCACCATGACGGTCGCCATGTCGATATCCGTACCGACAGCGAACGTGATGGTCAGTGAATAGGCTCCGGAACTGGATGAATTGGAACTCATATAAAGCATGCCGTCTAAGGATAAACGGCAGAGACCTGCACCGTTGGCGGCGTGATCTCCGGAAATTGCGCCACAGGCAATATATTGAGTGTGACCAGACCGGCTACTACAATAAGCAGGGCAAGGACAGTAGCAAATATCGGTCGGTTGATAAAAAACTTAGAAAACATAATATATAGGTTTAAAAGCAGCCTCTCCACAGCCTTCTCCCAAGGAGAGGGAGCAAAAGTTACTCTTTGTTAATTAATCGGTTTTAAGTACATCACCTTTATTGATTTCGTTTGTTAATCAATCAGTTATCCAAAAGACCTTATTTCCCTCTTTTGGGAAGAGAATCAGGAAGAGGCTTTATCTTCATTCCGTCTCTGACTTTCATCAAAGCCTCTGTGACATACTGTTCTTGCGGAGAAAGTCCTCCCACTACCTGCCGTAAAGTGCCGTCGACCAACTGCCCTATTTCAATATGCCGGTAATGAACTATATTTGAATCATTTACAACATATAAGTATTTGCCTAACTGGTCAGTTCCGATAGAGCCCTCTTTCACCAACATGGCATTTTTAGCTTCTCCATAAGGTAAAGTTATGCTTACATATAATCCGCTCTTCAATATCCCTTTCGGGTTATCAAAATTGGCACGAACCGTCAGCGTTCCTGTATTCAAATCTACATTTGGTGAAAGATAATCGAGCGTAGCCGGATAACTTTCAGTTCCCCCCTTTCCCAGTTGAACCATTATTTTTTTAGGAAGATCAGTCGGTAACTGCTGGGTATCCATAGCCATCGTCAACCATTGATTATCAGCTACATTGAAGTAAGCATACATCTGATTATCCTTATAAATAGTAGCCAATGTAACCGGCTGCAACGAGCCGCCTACATAACTGCCGACATCCACCGTCGCCTTACTGATAGTGCCGTCAAAAGGGGCACGAACATAACAATATCCTAAATTTGTACAGGCGGTGCTCAAAGCAGCTTCCGCGTTGCTGACAGCAGCAACCCCCTCTGCCACAGAAGATTCAGCCTGAAGTACCTGTATCTGACTGACCGCATCACTCTTTACAGCCTCTTTCATACGACTATAATTATTACGAGCATATTCCAATTGAGCTTGGGCGGTTTTCAGCTCTGCTTCTGCCTGCTCCACCTGATCTTTATATAAGGTAGGTTCAATGATAAACAACAACTGTCCTTGTTTCACCCGTCCGCCGGGGACATACGAGGTAGACTGCAAGGTTCCGTTCACTCGGGCTACAAGATTCACCGTTTTTCAGTTGTCAGATAACCCGGGTAATCTTTCGTCAAAGTAATATTCTCCACTATGGGTTTGGTCACGCTAATTTCCGGAGTTGGCATACCTCCCATCGCTCCTGTACTTTTCTTCTCCTTACAACCTGTCAATATAGGCAGTGCAAGAAAGATATACATCAGTTTTTTCATATCTGTTAGGTTATATATTTTTTGATTGATTTTTTTATTCTCTCCAACCGCCTCCCAAAGCCTTGTAGAGGGCTATCAGTTGCAAAAGTGAACTCCCTTGTGCCTGTACCAGCTGATTCTCATAAGATAACAGAGAACGTTGCGCATCGAGTACGTTTTGGAAAGGCGAGAGCCCCTGCTTGTACAGTTCCAGTGAAAGTTTCAATGTCTCAATCCCTTGATTACGCACTTCCCGCAGGGCGACAATCTGTTTGATTGAATTCCGGTAGCCATTCATAGCGTTGTCAGTCTCCTGTACGGCAGTCAAAACCGTCTGGTTAAACTGGTTAATCGCTTCATCCAGTTGCGCTTTCGCCAGTCGGGTTGCGTTCACCAACTGTCCTCCGTTGAAAATAGTCCAGCTCAATGACGGAGCGATTTCATAAGTCATACTTTTACTTTTGGTGAGATCCTT
>VOFH01000431.1_pt1 | contig 14000 bp, 14 predicted proteins | sample 5384091 | NCBI WGS metagenome assembly VOFH01 (sample SAMN12384727, study PRJNA508395) | human gut metagenome | isolation source: healthy gut G | host: Homo sapiens
TCTGTTCTTATCCCGTATAATAAATAATATTAGACAATGTGAGTCCAGGGAGGAAAAAATGACCATGGCCAGATGCAAGTCCTGCAGGGTAGAACTACGCATGGGGGCGCGGTTCTGCGATATGTGTGGCGCAAAAGTGGAAAAAATCTGTCCCAACTGTGGAGAAGTGTTGCGGGCACAAGCCAAGTTTTTGCGATTTATGTGGAGAGAAGCTCCCTCTGCACAGTTGATCTCTCGGCCGAAAGTCCATGGTGATATCTGCGCTGGACGCCTCCATACCGTAGCTCTGAAGGAAGATGGAACCCTCCTGGCCACAGGAGATAATCAGTTTTGGTCAATGTGACGTAGCGGATTGGACGGATGTTGTTGCTGTGGCGGCTGGAAAATATCATACTGTGGCAGTGCGCTCTGACGGAACTGCATTGGCAACAGGAGACCGTACGTATGGCCAATGTGACATAGGAGATTGGACAGATATTGTTGCCGTAGCAGCCGGAGACAGCCATACTGTTGGTCTCGGACAGACGGCACCGTGATTGCGGCTGGCCGGGATTCTTCTGGAAAGTGCGCGTTAGGAAACTGGAAAAATATCATCGCCGTAGCAGCTGGTATGGATCACACGTTGGGCCTGTGTCAGGGCGGCACCGTTTTGGCTGCGGGGGAGGGCCTTTTGGTTCCTGCGCGGTTAGTAAGTGGAATCATATCACATTCATTGCCGCAGGCCATATTCACACCATTGGGATCAATCAGATGGGCCGTATCCAAGAGGCGGATGGCTTTGCAGCTCCCGGTGTCATGGACTGGAGCGATATTTCTCGGGTGGCAGTCAGCCCATTTCATACAGTTGGGCTGAAAAAGATGGCACTGTTTTGGCATCCGGCGATATTCAGTATGGACAATGCCAAGTCGAGACTTGGTCTCACCATCACCAATGTGGTTGCAGGAGAGTCGCCACACCGTTGGCTTAAAAGAAGATGGCACTGTCATTGCGACCGGAGACAAGGTTCTGAGGATGCTGTCTGTCATGGTCATGGGCGCATCGAGAACACTGAGGCCGTTGATGCCTGCGTTGCGCTGAACATCATCGGCGGGTATCCCGACGGGTCCTACAAGCCCGAAGGGAACATTAAGCGGTCCGAGATCACCAAGATGATCTGCGTGGCCCTGAACGGCGGCAAGGAGCCCAATGTGAGCACCAACTCGAAGCCCACGTTCAACGACGTGCGCGGCACCAACGCTGCCTGGGCGGAGGGCTACATTGAGGCCTGCGTGGCCCAGGGCATCGTGTCTGGTGTGGGCGGCGGCCGGTTCAGCCCCAACGGCAACGTGACCGGCACCCAGCTGGCCAAGATGCTGCTGGTCTGCCTGGGCTATGACGCTGGCATCGAGGGCTTCGTGGGCAGCGCTTGGGAGACGAATGTCAATGTTCGTGCTGCCCAGAAGGGCCTGTACGAGGGCCTGGAGAGCATGGACACCGCTGCCGCTCTGACCCGCGACAGTGCGGCCCAGATGGTGTGGAACGCCATGAATGCCTACGAGGTGGAGTACAAAACCACCATCGTCACCGACGAAAATGGCAACCTGATCACCCAGAACGTGGCGGAAGACAAGCAGGCCATCGGCGAAGACAATAAGCTTGTCCGTGTCACTCTGCTGGGCGACAAGTACGAGGCCTCTGTTTACGAAGGCATTCTGGTGGCTTCCGGTGAATATGGTATTCAGGGCAAGAGCGCCGGCAAGGATAAGCTGACACTCCAGGTGAAAGCCGTCAATGGCGCCTCTGTTTCCACTGCCCGTGAGTCTACTTTCAAGTACGCCAACGATATCACTGACCTGATGGGGCAGTATATCAAGGTTCTGGTGGATGACAAGACCAACGCCTACGGTGTATTCCCCGTTGCAGACCAGAATGTGGTTGCCTCCGCTACCTTCGACAAGGTAAAAATCGACGGCACCAAGATCTCTGTGTGGACGGCACCGCCTACAACTACAATGACGGTGCCATTGAGGGCATTGAAAAGACCAGCGGAACCGAGCTGAAGATCAGTGAGCTCACCGGCACCAAGTATGCTGAAGTCGCGTCCGGCGATGTGATCACCTTCATCTCCAATGACGGTGACTCCAAGATCGACTTGGCCATCGTTAACCCCATGAAGTCTGCAAGCTCCTCCCTGGACAAGGTGACCTACGTTTCCAAGACAGAATTTGTGGCTGGCGGCAATTCCTATGAATTCGACGACGTCATCGCCCCCAACGACCTGGCCAAAGGGGACTATGTTGCCTACTATGAAAACACCTACACCGGCGACAAAGAGTTTATCAAGGCAGACAAGGTATCTGGCAAAGTGACTTCCACTAAAGATTCTGGTAAGGAAGTTAAGATCGGAGACAACTGGTACAAGGTTGGCAATACAACCCCTGATTCCCCCTTCTATCAGGCTCTGATGAAGAAGGGTGACGCCGTGGAACTCAACTCCACCGTGACCGCCTATGTTGTCAACGGCGTGATTTACTACGCCAACGCAGAGACCGCTGGCTCTACGGACACCGCTCTGGTCCTGGCTGCCCCTGGCTCCATGGACACAAACGGCAACTATCAGGTGAAATTGCTCTTCTCCGATAAGACAACGAAAGTTGTTCCCGCCGATCAAAAGTATGACGGTCTGGAAGGCAAGCTGGTCACCTGGGAGGTCTCCGACGATGTGTATGAATTGGAGGCTGTCTCCGCTGTGAACAAGGCGGGCGGCGATGTCTATGCTGAAAGCACGACGGGCTTTGAGAAAGCAGATAAGACTCTGGCCGAAAAGAAGGTTGCCAGCGACGCTGTGATCTATGTCACCTATAAAGACGGCACCAAGGACAAGGAAACCGTTCTGAGCGGCAACGAGCTGAACGGGCTGGGCGGCGACCTGAATGGCAACGTCTACTACGTCCTCACTGACGGTCTGATCTCCCTGGCCTACATTGATTCCGACAGCTATCTGCCTGGCGCCAACGCCACCCAGCTGTACGGCTATGTGGTCTCTTCTGTCTCTGAAAACAACGACAACAACGTGAAGTATAAGCAGTATGACGTCTACACCACCGACGGCAAGCTGGTGGAAGGGGTCAAGCAGAAGGCAACCACCTCGGTTAAAAAGGGCGACTTCATCAAACTGAATCTGACCTCTGACAACTACGCGGAGGGTGTTCAGAAGCTGAGTGAGATCGAGACGAACGCAGGTGCTCTGCTCAACTATGGTGACGACTATCTGGTTGTGCTCGGCAGCAACGGAAAGCGACAAACATCAACCTGGATGATGATGTGAAGTATCTGGAGGTCAACACCGAGGACGTCAAGGGCATTGGCAACGAGGCCAACTTGGAGAAAGCCTCTGAGACTGGAATCGCCAACGAGTACTATGCGAACGTGTCCTACTATGTAGAGGGCGGCGAGGCTCTGCTGGTTGTCATTGATACCACGGGAAAGTGGAACAACGGTACAACGGATGTAACTGTCACACAGCGTGAGGCGACTACTCCGACAAAAGCACAGGTTGCTACTGCGACTACTTCGGCTGGGAGTTTGACGGTCACTGGCTCCTCTATTAATATCACTGACGGCGAGACAATAACTCTGACTGGTTATTCGGGAACTGCTAATAAGTTCGATGTAAAGCTGACCGCAGCCAGCAGTACGAGTGCAACTATGACGCTGGAGGGCAACATCCTGAAGAATGGTCCGGTTATCGCGACTGGGAATAAGGCAGATATTGAAGTGACTGGCGAGGGCAACATCACAGGTAAAATTGTGATTACCGGCGACGGTCTGGCCACCAAGACCATTAACTTCACAATTAAGGTCCAGAAATAATCCAAAAACTCTTTTTGCGGCTTGCCTGGAACGGACTCCCTGAGAGATGTGGGCGACTGCGTGCTATGGCAAGATGAGAAACTGTAAGGCAGCCACCAATCTATTTGCATGGCGGCCATCAGCTGACGAAAAGGGAAAGCCCCTCGAATTTCGAGGGGGCTTTCCTTTTTACTCAATCCTTCAGTTCAAATCGTCAGACGACAACTTAGGAGACAGTGACATTAATTGTGTAAACAACGTCATTGCAGTTATCCTGAGAAATCGTCACTTTGAACGTCACCTTACCAGCCTTAGTCAGAGTAAGGTCACTGCCAGAAGTGTATTCACCGGCAGTCACCGGGTCACCAGAAACAGTGATGTTATCCTTAGTCTTCTCCGCAGTCGTCACAGTCAGCTTCAGTTTATCGGCTGAGCTTGCAGCGAAAGTACTCGCAGTCACTTCGTAGGTCTTCTTAGCAGCATCGTAGGTGAAGCCGTTGACAGTCAATCCGCTACCGCTGCCAGCAGTCAGGGAAATACTCTTCGGAGCCGCAGCATCTTTCTTCACCGTTTCGGCGTCATCCCACTTGTTCTTGGTGTCAACAACAATCAGGACAATCTCTTTGTCATCGTTGAGCACATACTTGGCGTTCGCATAGTAGACACCCTCGTTGGCTGTCTCGGAAGCCTCGGACAGGGAGCCGCCCTTGACGCCCTTGCTGTCGGCGGTGTTGACGTACAGATACTTCGCGTCGTCGGCCAGGTCGTAGTCACCGTCGTAGTAGAAGCTCACCCAGGAAGCGGTGAAGTCCTTGATGGCGACAGGATCGGACACGTTCAGCTGATAGCCTATATCCGCTTCACTCTCGGACTTAACGCTCTCAATGAAGTTATCCTCTGTCATCTCGAAGGAGATCAGGTCGCCCTTCTTAATATCAGCGCTTTCGCTCTTCACCTTCACCTCAATGGATTCCTCCTCGGAGGTCCACACAGTAAAGGAGCGGAACGAGATATCGTCCTCCTTGTTGGAGACAACATCAGAGGTCACATAGCCATACAGCTTATCCGCGTTGGAACCGGGCAGGTAGGAGTTAGACTTGAGCAGGACAACGGTGGCCAGACCGTCATCGATCACGGCAGTGCCGCTGGTGCCAAAGTTGGCGCCCAGAGCATTCAGGGTTTCGCCGGAGATCACCTTCTGCTTGTCCCCGCCGTCTTTGTAGATTACGTAGACAACAGCGGAGTCTGCAACACGATAATCGCCGCTATCGGTAGTTACTTTCTTTTTGGTCTTGTCAAAGCTTTTCAGAGTAACGACACTGTCCCCGCCAGCCGTGTTACCAGATGCTACTTTCTTCAGTTCATAAGCACCATCGTTGATGTCATAAGTAACCAACTCGCCAACAAAACCTGAGTTATAGGGTTGGTCCGCACCGATCACCTTGGTGGAACCATCAGCAAACAGCAGTTTAACCTGATAGTTTCCATCGGTGTCCATGGAGCCAGGGGCAGCCAAAACGTATGCGGTGTCGGTAGAACCAGCCTGCTTCTCATCCACATAGTAGGCAACGCCGTTGATGCAGTACAGATCATAGGTGCCACCGTTGCTGGCCTCTTTACCAGCGATTCCGACCATGCCATCGAACGATCCATTCTTCTCAGCAGCCAGAGCATACCAGGTGCCGTCCACCTTCACATCAGTGGCGGGATTGCCCTTGGTGCCGGTCACCTTGCCGCTGACCTTGTCAGCCTTGACCAGCTTATAGTTGTCGGTATACAGGTCTTTGTAAATGGCAACGTAGTCGTCCTTGGCCAGATCGTCGGGAATGATATCCTCGGCCGGGTCATAGGTTTCGCCAGCAGCGGTGATTTCATCCTCGCCAACATAAGTAACTTTGCCAAACTCGATCATCGGGTTCACAATCGCCAGGTCAAACTTGTTGTCGCCATCGTTGGAGATGAAGGTGATGACGTCGGCGGAGTTGGAAGCCTCCTTCTTGAGGTCATTCATCGTCTTATTAGTAAGGCCCTGGATGGGGGCGGCGGCACCAGGATCGCCATCGATCCAAGCAAACTTATATTCAGTGCCGCCGATTTTCACTTTGCCGCCTGCGGTGCTGGTCGCCTTAGACACCAGCTCCACATCGGAGAAAGCGGCGGTGACCACAGTATTTTCCTTGGCCACGGGGAACACGCCGTAAGCGTCGCCCTTGTTGTTGACCAGGACTTTGACATACTGCATGTACAGGTTGGTCACATCGTTGGAGTAGGTCCAGATCTGATTGGTTACCTCGTCCTCTTTCAAAGTGGCGCCGTTGAGCTTGTCAACGTTACTCATTCCAATTTTGTCTTTGCCGGCGGTGCCCAGTTCGCCGGCGCCAGTCAGGATGCCTTCGTAGATGCCGGCGCCGCTGTACTTGTCTTCCAGCAGGGTGATCTTGTTGCCCTTTTCGCCAGTCTTGTCGACCAGCTCCACCTTGGAGACCAGCTGGCCGTTCTCGCTGACCAGAGTGTACTTATAAGTGACCTCGGTGGCCTGGAGTGCGTTCCACACCATCTGGGCCGCGTTGTCGCGGGTCAGTGCGGCGGAGACATCCAGACCGGACAGCCCTTCGTAGATGCCTTTCTGGGTGGCAACCACGTTTACATTGGTGTCCCAAGCATTGCCGGTAAACTCCTCAATGTCTGCGTCATAGCCCAGGCAAACCAGCAGCATCTTGGCCAGCTGGGAGGCGGTCACGTTGCCGGCGGGGCTGAACCGGCCGCCACCCACACCGGACACGATGCCCTGGGACACACAGGACTCAATGTACTTCTCTCCCCAGGCAGCGGTGGTGCCGCGCACGTCAGAAAAGGTGGGGGTACCGGGGGTAGCCAGATTCGGCTCTTTGCCGCCGTTGAGGGCCACACAGATCATCTTGGTGATCTCAGACCGCTTAATGTTGCGCTCAGGATGATAAGAACCATCCTCGTACCCGCCGATGATGTTCAGCGCAGAGCACGCATCAACGGCCTCGGTGTTCTCGATCTTGTCCTGATCCGAGAACGCCGCCCCGGCGCCCATGACCATGACAGACAGCATCACAGCCACACAGAGCACCAGGCTCAGAACCTTCTTCTGAGGGAACTCCTTATCCTCCAATGCTTTGCCTAGCAATTTCCCACGGATTTTACACGGAACCCCACGGCGTTAGAACTAAAATAAGAGGATATGTGTTGTACATAAGGAGCAAAATTTTCCATTTCTCAAAATTCATTTTGTCCGTCTGACGAAGCCTTTTTTATATACGCCTACCCTATCATTTCAGCGACAGGATAGGGGTTGTTTTCTCTGTTCTTATCCCGTATAATAAATAATATTAGACAATGTGAGTCAGGAGGAAAATGACCATGGCCAGATGCAAGTCCTGCGGGGTAGAACTACGCACGGGGGCGCGGTTCTGCGATATGTGTGGCGCAAAAGTGGAAAAATCTGTCCCAACTGTGGAGAAGTGTTGCGGGCACAAGCCAAGTTTTGCGATTTATGTGGAGAGAAGCTCCCTCTTGCACAGTTGATCTCTCGGCCGAAAGTCCATGGTGATATCTGCGCTGGACGCCTCCATACCGTAGCTCTGAAGGAAGATGGAACCCTCCTGGCCACAGGAGATAATCAGTTTGGTCAATGTGACGTAGCGGATTGGACGGATGTTGTTGCTGTGGCGGCTGGAAAATATCATACTGTGGCAGTGCGCTCTGACGGAACTGCATTGGCAACAGGAGACCGTACGTATGGCCAATGTGACATAGGAGATTGGACAGATATTGTTGCCGTAGCAGCCGGAGACAGCCATACTGTTGGTCTCGGACAGGCGGCACCGTGATTGCGGCTGGCCGGGATTCTTCTGGAAAGTGCGCGTTAGGAAACTGGAAAAATATCATCGCCGTAGGAGCTGGTATGGATCACACGTTGGGCCTGTGTCAGGACGGCACCGTTTTGGCTGCGGGGGAGGGCCTTTTGGTTCCTGCGCGGTTAGTAAGTGGAATCATATCACATTCATTGCCGCAGGCCATATTCACACCATTGGGATCAATCAGATGGGCCGTATCCAAGAGGCGGATGGCTTTGCAGCTCCCGGTGTCATGGACTGGAGCGATATTTCTCGGGTGGCAGTCAGCCCATTTCATACAGTTGGGCTGAAAAAGATGGCACTGTTTTGGCATCCGGCGATATTCAGTATGGACAATGCCAAGTCGAGACTTGGTCTCACATCACCAATGTGGCTGCAGGAGAGCGCCACACCGTTGGCTTAAAAGAAGATGGCACTGTCATTGCGACCGGAGACAACGAGGCTAACCAGTGTGCCGTTGATGGGTGGCGTCTTTGGGAAGAATACTAAAAACTTGAATCATCCGTTATGGAATTCTCCCATAACGGGATGATTGTTTAAAAAATAGAAATAATTGCGTGGGAACGCCGTGGAAAATCTGTGGGAAATTGCGGAGCAAAGCATTGAGGAATAAGGAGTTCCCCAGAAGAAGGTTCTGAGCCTGGTGCTCTGTGTGGCTGTGATGCTGTCTGTCATGGTCATGGGCGCCGGGGCGGCGTTCTCGGATCAGGACAAGATCGAGAACACCGAGGCCGTCAATATGTGCACTGCGCTGAACATTATTGGCGGGTATGAGGATGGTTCCTATCATCCGGAACGGAACATTGAGCGGTCTGAGATCACCAAGATGATCTGCGTGGCCCTCAACGGCGGCAAGGAGCCTAACCTTGCTGTTCCCGCAACGCCTACTTTCTCTGACGTGCGCGGTTCCGCTGACGCTTGGGCAGAGAAGTACATTGAATCCTGCGCAGCCCAGGGCATTGTGTCCGGTGTGGGTGGCGGTCGATTCAGCCCCGCTGGCAACGTGACCGGCTCTCAGCTGGCCAAGATGCTGCTGGTGGCCCTGGGCTATCGCGCCGATGAGGCCAACTTCACCGGCAACGGCTGGGACACCAACGTCAACGTGATTGCCACCCAGAAGGGCCTGTATGAGGGTCTGGAGAACATGGATGTCTCCGCTGCGCTGACCCGTGACAACGCGGCCCAGATGATCTGGAATGCGCTCCAGGCTGTGGAGGTGGAGTACACCTACACCCTGGTCACCGAGAACGGCCAGCTGGTCTCAAGGTGGTTGTGCAGGATAAGGCACCCGCCACGGTTGGCAGCAATAAGTATGATTACACTCTGCTGTACGACAAGTACAAGGCCGTGATGACCAATGATGCCGACACTTATGACACCCTCACTATGACTAAGTATAAGTGGAACGACAAGAACGGCGAGTATGACTACACGTTCACGGACGACGAGAATAATGAACATACGTTCTCCAGCGCTGCCGACTATACTGCGTTGTTTGCGCAGCAGGTTAATGTTGTCTATAAAAACACCACAGATAAGCCTGTCTACGGCATCTATGCAGAAGACTCCCAGGTTCTCTATGAAGGCATTGCCGGAGATATTGAGACCAATGACCAGGATTCCATCAAAATTGATGGGGTGAAGTACAAGGTCGATGATGACAAGGGCTTGGATGGTGTTGAATACTATGCTGAAAATGCCTATACTGCTAAGAAGTCTACTGATGCACAGAACTACTACACCGTCCGCGTGATTGACCTGGATGGTGACGACGAGGTGGACTGCGTGGTCTATCTGCCCTTCACAGTGGCAGAGGTTACTTACGTTGGCTCCAAGTATATCCAGGCCAGCGGAAAGTATGAGTTTGAGGACTGCAACATCTACGGCGGCATTGCCAAAGACGACTACGCTGTCATCGGTTCCGGCACCAATACCGCTGACGGGAAGGACACCTTGACCAAGGCAGAGGTTGTTTCCGGTGAGGTCACTGTGGTGAACGGAGATGACTACACCATTGACGGCGAAGTCTATACACTGGCGAGCGGTGTTTCTAACACCAATCTTGAACTGGGCAACGATGTCGAGGCTGTCGTGGTGAATGGCTACATTTTCGCTGCGGAGCTGGTTTCCGGTTCCATCTCTATGGATGATGTTGTCTATATCAATGGCACGGAGAAAAAGGTCAGCTACGGCGAGACTACGCTGATGGCCAGAGCTGTCTTTGCCAATGGCGAGACAGCTGAGATTGAGATTAAGTCTGTGGATGGTAGCGATGCTGTAACAAAGGGCGACGACGAGGCGACCGTCATAGAGGTCAACGATGGTCTGTGGGCCTTTGAGATGGACGGCGACAAGTACGAATTGAAGACCATCTCTGTGGGTGATGACGCGAACTTCGACACCACCACCAACAACAAAACTGTCGGTGATGACCGGATCGGCGGCCTGCGCGTCAATGATAACGCAGTTGTCTTTGTGAAAGATGGCGAGGGTGACGTTACTGTGCTGACTGGCGCCGATGTCAAGGCCTGGAGTGAGGCAGCTCGGGAGTCGGTTGTTGCCTACGCCAATAACACCTCCGGCTATGCCTACGTCGAGCTGGCTGCCATTACTGTTGAAGGTGACGTACCCGGTTCCGCGTACAGCGACATCTATGGCTACGTGGTAAAGACCCTTGGTGAGACCCAGGAGGACAACACAAAGTACACTTCCTTCCTCGTCTGGACTGGGGCGGAGAACGAGACCATCAAGGTTAAGACCGGTAATGTGAAGGGCGACATTGAGAAGGGCTCTTTCGTGAAGGTTTCCGGGGACGAGATTTCCGCGCTGAATCTGGCAACCTCCGCAGCAGCCGTGGCAGCCACGGATGAAGAGACCGTCTCCTTCATCGGGAATTCCACTGAGTACAAGATTACCAGCGACACCAAAGTGATCTATGTGGACACCGAGGCCGTGGCAGGAGAAGAAGGTGGCTCCATCGCGGAGGCAACCGACCACAACCAGGATGGCAGCTTCGAAAAGAACGTGGTTTATGTTGTCGACACCGACAAATAAGGATGAACTGCTGGTCCTCTTTGTGGACACCAACAACGAGCTGAAGGGTACTGAGCCGGTTGTGAAAACCACTGTGAGTGCGGAAGGGTATTGACTGTGGACGAGGTTCTGCCTACCACCAGTTCTACGATTTACCCCGTTGCAGAAAATGTGGAAAAATTGACCAGCAAGAATATCGGGAATGTAAACGGTGGATTGTTTAGCGGGTTTGACCTTGATAGCTTAAAGGTAAAGCGGCTACTACCGTAACCGTAAAGATTCCCGTAAGCGGCGAGAAGGTTGCCATTCGTCAGACCAACAAGGCCCTGGCCGGTGCGTCTACCGATGGCAGAGTCAGCGATGGTGTTAAGGTGGCAGGGTACACTGACATCAGAGGCGACATCCTTTGAGCTTTCCGTTGTTGTGATGCAGGGCGAGAATGTGAAGCTTGAAGTTGTGAGCAACGCGAAAGGTACCTATGGTGATGATTTCGAAACGAACAACACTGCTTTTGGGAAAGAAGAAGGCATTGTGACTTATACCATTGATACCTCTGGCATTTCCTTTGCAAAGTAATTTTGCCTGTTTGACTGTAATCAACAGAAGATAGCAGAAGCTCCCGGGGATACCCCGGGAGCTTCTTTGCTGTTTTGTTCCAAAGGTTGAATCGCATGAAGAAGAGCCCCCGGACGGGAAGTTCCCGTCCGGGGGTTGTTGGAGGGTATGATAGGTAGGTCTCCCTCGGTATTATTCCTAACTGTCAGGCCAGTGGTAGTTACAACATATGTTGCAATAACGCCAGTGTCATCCGAAACCGTTACAGTAGCGGTCTTACCTTCTTGAATCAGGAGCGAATAATCGCCATTCGTCTCGCCGCCATTACTGTTCACACGATCGTAGGTCCCGATCTTCTCGCCATCAGAGAAGGAAGTCGAATAGTACACCTTCAGTGCATCGTTCTTCTGCGTGATGGTCACACTACCGCTCTCTGGGGATAATGCCTTTCAGGGGTAACGGCAGTCAGATCAGTATCGTTGCCTTCCTTGCCAGTAAACACATTGTTCAGAGCAGCAGGAACGCCTTTAGTCACTTCACCAGCCAGGTTAATGGTAGTTGTAGTGCCCTTAACAGATACAGTTGCCTTGGCACCAGTAGCAACGTTTCCAACAACATTGGCAACGTCCTTGCTCGGAACCGTTACACTGTTATCCCAGCCGCCAGCAGCGGTGTTCAGAGCAACCATAACCACGTCGCCGGTGGAAGAATCAACAACATACTTCACGTTGTTGTAACGATTGCCATCAGCGGTCTCATACGCCTGTTCCAGACCGTCGCCGGCCACGCCTTCTTCCCCCGTTGACGTAGATGTACTTCACGTCATCGTCGAAGGTCAGGTCTTCGCCGTTAAACAGAACCATGTAGTCCTTGCCGAACTGGTCAATCGCGCCGGTAGCAACCGTCAGTTTGTTCGTACCGTCAGAGGTAGACAGAACGCCCTCAATGAAGTTGTCGGACGTCATGTCGAAGGAGATCAGATCGCCCTTCACGATGCTTGTACCGGTCGCCTTCATCTTCACAACCTGCTCCTCGTTGCTGCTGGTCCAAACGGTGAACTCACGGTACTTTGCCGTTGCTGTCCTCGCGGGTGGTGCCAGCATCGGTCACGTAGCCGTACATCTTATCCGCGTTTGCGCCCGGCAGGTATGCGGAGCTCTTCAGCACAACCACGGAAGCCAAGCCATCATCGATAACGGCGATGCAACCCTTATCTGCTGTGAAGTCGCCGCCCAGATTATTCAGCTCTGCGCCAGTCATTTGCACGGTACTTCACATCGTTGGAGCCGGTCTCCTGATACTGGATGTAGACCACAGCGTCACTGGATACACGGTAGGATTTGCCGCCGACAGTGATCTTTTTATCGGCGACAAACTTGCCATTGGAAGTATCGCTCACAACAGAATCGCCGCCGGCCTCGTTTGTTCCGTCTGCGACCTTGGTCAGCTCATAAGCAGAGCCTTCCATCTCGTAGGTAAACCAAATCGCCGTTGTTGATGCTGCTAAGCGCAGAGGTATCTTTCGCGGCAATCGGTCTTCTCCCGGAACCGTCCGCGAACAGGACGCGCATCTGGACATTGCCGCCCGCGTCGATGCTGTTGGTCTTACGGATCACAAACGCTGTGTCGGTGGAGCCACCGGCCTCCTTTGTGACCTGGTGAAACCACTCCGTTGATCACATAGAGGGTCAGAGTATCACCGGTCCTGTTAACGAGTCACCTTTGGCAACGACAGCATTCTGGAAGGGCTCGTTGGCATTCTTATTGCCCAAGGTATACCAGTTGCCATCAATCTCCAATGTCAGTAATCGTGCTGCCATTACCCTTGGTGGCATCCACCTTGCCGGTCACCTTTTCAGCCTTCACCAGCTTGTCGTTGCCAGTGAACGAATCTTTGTATACGGCAACGTAGTCGCCCTTGACCAGGCGTCAGGGATGATGTCGTCCTCCTCGAAGGGGCACGCCGGTGACGTTGACCTTTCAGAGTCACATAGGTGGACCTTGCCGAAGCTGGTCATGGGATTCACAATGGCCAGATCGAACTTGCTGTCGCCGCCGTTGGAGATGAAGGTGATCTGATCGCCGGAGCGGACTTCGGCCGCGATTTCGTTGATGCACAGGGGCCACCAGAAGATTTTTTCACGCCATATACCATGCGGATTCTTTTGCCAGATGTTTTGTTGACGTCATAGTTATAAGAAGTTCCCCCAGGCAGCGTTGGTGCCGCGCACGTCGTTGAACGTGGGGGTGGACGTTGGTGCTCACATTGGGCTCCTTGCCGCCGTTCAGGGCCACGCAGATCATCTTGGTGATCTCGGACCGCTTAATGTTCCGTTCGGGATGATAGGACCCGTCAGGATACCCGCCGATGATGTTCAGCGCAGTGCAGGCATCAACGGCCTCGGTGTTCTCGATCTTGTCCTGATCCGAGAACGCCGCCCCGGCGCCCATGACCATGACAGACAGCATCACAGCCACACAGAGCACCAGGCTCAGAACCTTCTTCTGGGGGAACTCCTTATTCTTTAATGCTTTGCTCCGCAATTTCCCACAGATTTTACACGGAACTCCCACGGATTTTCTGCGTCTTATTTTGAGAGAGCGATAGAAAACCCCGCCGTGAAAAAAATGCGGTACGGCGGGGGGGAGGGGGACGGTGATGTCCGTGCGAGGTGGAGTTAGAGAAGACTGCG
>VOFH01000459.1_pt1 | contig 14000 bp, 27 predicted proteins | sample 5384091 | NCBI WGS metagenome assembly VOFH01 (sample SAMN12384727, study PRJNA508395) | human gut metagenome | isolation source: healthy gut G | host: Homo sapiens
GACAGACTCATCCGGTTCTTTCCTTTCAATCGTTACTATTTCTGTATCAGCCTCACAGGTGATCTTCGGTTCAGATAAAGTGTCCGGATGCACAGGCTTCTTTTTCGTCCAGTTGTATTTTAACATTATTCTGACGGATTTGAATACCTTTTCAGTTAAATCCTTACAAAAATTCTGAAACCGCCTGCTTAAAATTCCTGAAGTTCTTTCCTGCTGTATTTTTCTTCTTTTACGGAATAAGCAGTAATTTTCTCCACCCGGTCACAACAGGCAGATAAAAATTTTCACCCAGTTTCCACTGATGCTCAGTGAACTTTTCTCACTGTGCCGAAACTGATTCTTCAAAATACCTGCCTGGATCTCCCAGTTCCCGATCTGCATGTAGAACTGATACCGCGATTTCCCGTTGTAGCTCTTTTCTCGTAGCTTAGAGGGATGGAATCCTGATAAGGCAGCTTCGTATCTGCATAAATATCTGCATCCGAATGACAGTACTGATAACCGGTCCTTCCCCACCGTCGTCCGTCATCGATCCTTCCCAGCAGCAGATCTCCCTTTTTTACAGAATCTCCGATATGCACCTGCGGAACACCCGAACGGGTAATGATCCCTGTGATCACGCCATCTTCTTCTGCGATCAGATCCATTGGTTTCTCTGAAACTTCTTCGGTTTCTGCACCTCTTCCTGAAAGGTATCTTCATTTTCCTTTATCTGAATTTTCAGCCGGCTTCCATCGATGGATGCTGACACCCAAACGATATCATTATATTCCTTTCGGATTGCTTTTACAATACCCGGACAATCGACTTTCTTTTTTTCTCATTCCGGGGAGAAACTTCTTTTGGTCTTTAAAAATTCTGTCAGTGCTTCATCCGTCCATTTGTCATTTCCTTCAAAATGAATATCCCAGATAAAAGTGAATATCCCCAGATCAACAGGATACTCAGCAGAATGCCCGCAAATAATGCACCTCTGTGGCGGTAACTCTGGACAAAAACGGAAATCCGTTCCGCTGTGTCACATAAATCCTCATATGAGTCTTACGTGCAAATGGACGAAGCTTTCTGAAGCCCGCAAGACTTATATACATTTCGTAAGCATTCCCGACGCTTTTCAGTTCCCATATCCTGATCCCGTGAAAGCAGCACATATTCAGGAAACGTTCCGGAGAATATCCGGTAATCCGGATTTTTACATATCCTTTCAGATAGCGGAACAAAGACTGGATCATCCGGTCTTTCTCCCGTCGGTAAATTCAGTTGTACGATCCTTCCTGTAATCTTCATTTCATCGTTTTATAATATTCAATCTGCAGATTTTTTCCGCTCAGCCGGATCTGACCGGATTTGGTCTGCACACGGATCAGAAGGTCTGTATATTCAAGAATCCCCGATAATTTTCTATGCATATTTCATTTCTTCCTGTGATCGTGATAACAGATGCTCCCATCACCACATCCTTGGCATACTTGCAGCCTCATGAATCGCTCTGCTAATTGTTCTCTGTCCATAAAAATGCCACACATACACCTTTACCTTCAGTATATGCGTGGCATAATGTCCTATTTTGCCTCTGTTCCATCCAGGATTTCCCAGATCAGCGGACGTACCGCAATCGGTTCTTTTTGATCTCATACGCTTTCAAAAAGTCTTTCCTTTGCCTCTGCCAGCTTTTCTCTGTCATTTGCATGAAGGATCGCAAGTGATTCACCGGAGTGTACCGGGTCTCCTACTTTTTTCCGAAGTACAAGTCCGACCGACAGATCGATTGGATCTCCCTTTTTGGCTCTGCCTCCGCCAAGCAGCATACAAATCCTTCCAATCTCTTCGGTATGGATCTTCGTAACAAATCCACTCTTTTCCGCACAGACCGCCTCCTGACAGAGAGCCTGCGGGCAAAAGATCAGGATGTTCCACTTCCTCCGCAGTTCCACCCTGTGCCACGATCCATTCTTTTTCATCACCTGAAGTGCTTTTCCTGAATCCAGGGTCTCCTCCAGAAGGATACGGGCTTCCCGGATATCTTTTGCTTTTCCTGCTTTACCACCATCAGGGATGTCAGGACAAGTACCAGTTCTCTCAGGTCTTCTGGTCCATTTCCATTTAACGTGGCAATCGCCTCTTTTACTTCCAGTGCATTTCCCACTGCATATCCGAGAGGCTGATCCATATCAGAAATGACTGCCGACATATCGCCCTGCCAGCGTACCGATCTGCACCATTTCGTGCCAGAGCTTTGGAATCTTCCAGTGTCTTCATAAAAGCACCGTCTCCGATTTTTACGTCCAGCACGATCCCGTCCGCACCGGATGCTAACTTTTTACTCATGATGCTGGATGCGATCAGTGACATCTGATCCACGGTTCCGGGTTACATCCCGCAGGCATAGATTTTCTTATCAGCCGGGCGAGATTGGCTGTCTGGCCTGCCAGAGCAATATGGATCGAATTTACACATTTTTAAATAAACTGTTCCGGTGTCAGACTGGTATGAAAGCCATGGAAACTTTCCAGTTTGTCGATCGTACCTCCCGTATGTCCCAGTCCTCTGCCGGACATCTTTGCGACAGGAACTCCGCTGCTGCCGCAAGCGGACCGATGACCAGTGTTGTCTTATCTCCCCTCCACCGGTACTGTGCTTTCGATCTTCTTCCCATGAATTGCAGACAGATCCATCAGATCACCGCTCTTTGCCATGGAAAGAAGTCAGATTCTTTGTCTCTTCTTCATCCATTCCGGTAAAGCAGATCGCCATCAACATGGCAGACATCTGATAATCCGGGATCTCACCGGCTGTATACCCTGTACGATCCAGTCGATTTCCTTTTCATTCAGCCTGCCGCCCCTCTTTTCTTAACGATCAGTTCACACATATTCATATCAATGCACCTCCTTTAGACATGGAAATGGAACGGTTCCTTTTTCGTTCCGGTACGAACTTTGCTCCTCTCCACTTATTTCGCCTTTCGCTCTTTTCCGGTAAATTCATACACATTGATCTGCCATACAGCCGTCCTCGTCAACATTTCCGGCCGGAACTCAATCTGTGCTCCCGGAGCCATATGCTCCATGATCCGCTGAAGTCCTTTCTCTTTTTTCTTCAAATGTTTCCAAAGGGAAACGGTTCCATTTCCCATGATACTCCGGTAAGAATAGGAATAAGCACAGGTATAATCTCCGGTAATGATCCCGTGTCTGCAATCCATTTCAACGGCAACAGGACTCTGGGATTTTAAAGCATCTGCCTTTCTTCCTTCCGCTGCCCCGTGAAAATACAATTGAAGTTCTGCTTTTCCATTTTCTTCCGTGAACTCATACCCATAATTCACCGGAACAATGAACATCCCTTCCGCATCGGTCAGACCGAGTCTTACCGTGTCACACTCTTCTACGATCTCTTTTAAAACTTCAGGATCTGTAATCTCTCTTTTTTGCCAGTCTCATTTCTCTCATGTATGTCTCCTCCCTTTCAGCAGCTTCACCAGTTTCTGTCCTACATCCAAAAGTATCGTCGCGATCAGTACACCAAGACTGTCAATTCCCACATCTCACCGATGGTCCGCGTCCCCGACGAAAGACTGATGGAACTCATCTGTTGCCGCATAAAGTACACAGAAAATAAATCCCACCATCAGCCAGCGTTTTCTGCGGAATCCATTGACATAAAATCAAAAGCAACCAGCAGGGTAAGGACTGCATATTCCGTCATATGAGCTGCCTTCCTGATATAAAACTCAATCTCATCTGCCTGCTTTTTCTATTTCCTTTTTTTCAAGTTCCTGATGAAAGAACCTTCCTTTCGTCTCGACCACCCGGACACTGATATCATGGCTGAGTGAACCTGACTGAGTTCCTGTCTGTGCAGAAAACGAAAAAATAACTCCCATCATGAACAGTGCCGGCAGAAAGGCACATAATTTCCATATTTTTTTCATTGATCTCCTGCCTTATTATTTATGATATGGTTCTCCATTTATGATCCGGTAACTGCGATAGATCTGTTCCAGCAGGATCACCCGCATCAGTTGATGAGGGAAGGTCATCTTTGAAAAACTTAAGGCATAGTCTGATTTTCCAAGGACTTCTTTTCCAAGTCCGATTGACCCGCCAATGATAAAAACCAGATGGCTCGTCCCCTGTATCCCAAGCTGTTCCACTTTTGCAGCCAGTTGTTCCGATGTGAGCTGCTCTCCGTTGATTTCAAGGGTAATAACGTATGCATCTTCCTTAACGTATTTTTAAGATCCGTTCCGCTTCTTTGCTGCGGATGGAATCCTCCACAGCCTCACTGGCATGCTCCACAGTCTTTTCATCGGCAACTTCGATGATCTCCAGTTTACAATACCGGCTCAGTCTTTTACTGTACTCCGCGATTGCATCTCGAAGATATTTTTTTTATTTTTCCAACAGTGATGATCGTAATCTTCATGGCGTACTCCGGTTACTTTTTCCTGCGGATATGGATTTCCGGGATTGCAACATTTTCATAGGTGATCGGTTCATCCGGCTGCGGATCAGTCTCGGTATGTTCTACTTCCCCTGTATGAACCTCCGGGACTGCAAGGTTTTCACTTGCAACATCATATTTGACTTTTTCCTTTTTTCTTTTTTTCCAAAACATTTCAAAATCTCCCATTACATTTTATAAAAAATTGATAAAGAATGTGATTGCCAGACTGTTCAGAAAGTCTGCAAATAAACTTCCTACCAGCGGGATCAGAAGATACGCCTTTACGGAAGGTACATATTTCTCACAGATTGCCTGCATATTTGCCATGGCATTCGGAGTTGCTCCCATTCCGAAGCCACAGACTCCTGCTGATAAAACTGCAGCATCGTAGTCTCTTCCCATAACAGTGAATATCACAAAATAAGCATACAGGAACATCAGCACAACCTGTCCTCCAAGCAGGGTCATCAACGGTAATGCAAGCTCTGCAAGCTGCCAGAGCTTTAACGTGATCATTGCAATTCCAAGGAATAAGGAAAGACTGATACCTCCGATGTCATTGATCTCACCCATGTAGATCGTAAATTTACCGGAATACTCTCTACATTCGGATCACTGTTGCAGCGATCATCGCTCCGATATAGATTGGAAAGGTCAGTCCTGTCATAGAAAGGAAATAGGACACAATCGTTCCGATCCTGATCGCAATGATCAGTTGGAATACAGCAGACGGATACATACTGGTATGTCTTTCGTGCTTCTTCTCTTCTTCCACCAGAAGGCTGTCGTCCTCTACGATGGCTGTAGATAAAAGATTTTTCTTTTCAATCAGACGCTTTCCGATGGGACCACCGATCATGCTTCCTGCGATCAGTCCAAAGGTTGCTCCCGCAGTACAGAGCGTACTTGCTCCTTTTTACCCCCAAAGTCTTCCAGGACCGGTCCAAAAGCACCGGCTGTACCATGACCTCCGACCATTGGGATCGATCCGGTACAAAGTCCTACGAGCGGACTGATATGCAGAAGCTTTGAAAGTCCGATTGCCATGAAATTCTGCGTCACGATCAGCACGACTACCAGTCCAAGGAATACGATCAATGACTTTCCGCCACTTTTCAACACTTTCAGATTCGCCTGGAATCCTACAGATGTAAAAGAAAAGACCATGCAGACTTCTTTCAGAATATCGTCAAATTCAAATTCTGCAATCCCGGTGGCATAACAGATGCACGTAAAAATTGCAAAAAGTACTCCGCCGATCACCGGTGCCGGTATGCAGAATCTTTCCAGGACACTGCAACGCTTCTTTAAAAATGTTCCTAACATCAGCGACTTCCGCAACGGCAATAGTCTGATACATATCTAACTGAATCTTCATTCTATTTCTCCCGTTCTTATGCTATTCTTCGTTCATGCTGATCCCATGTTCTTCATAGTAAACGGCTGCCCTGTCATGAAATGGGATCGTGATTCCTCTGTTGCCTGGCTCTCATCAAGTGAAATATCTGTTGGAAGAATGTACTGAAGTTCAGCCTTATTTTCAAATAAAATTTCTGTGATCTCTTTTACTTTCTTTTCTGATAATTTGTCGCTTGCGAGTAATACTGCCTTTACTCCTACTGTTCTGACAGCTTCAGTCTGCCCGACATATGTATTTTCAGGAATTTCACATTCTGTATAGAAGTCATAAGACTTCATCAGCTTGTCGATTCCCTTCTCGTCCAGATCTATGAATCGGATCTCACACTGCTTGGCAAGTTCTCCGATCACCGTTGTATAAGCACCGGCTGTACAGAACATGGCATCAATCTCTTTCTTTTCAACTGTTCGACCGCGTCTGTATAATCCAGATTCACCTCGGTTACTAACCGTTCTGACAGACCGTACGCTGCCAGGATCTGCTCTGCATTTTTCTCTGTTCCTGACTCTTCTTCTCCAACACTGACTGTCTTTCCCTGCAGATCTTCTACTGACCGGATGTCCGAATCAGCACGTACTACAATCTGGCACGCCTCCGTATATAACCCTCCGACAGCGGAATATCCCTGATACTTCTTATCATTTTCAAACATTCCCACTCCGTAATATGCATCATTGATGATATCTGCCTGTGCGATGGCCATCTGAACATACCCGTCTGACAAAAGCCGTACATTCGCGGCAGACCCTGCTGTTGTCTTTACTTCTATCGAGCAGTCAGCACTCTCTGATTCTATAATTTCTGCAAAAGCATCACTGAACATATGGTAAGTTCCACCCAGTCCGGCTGCTCGAACCGGATCGTGCCGGAACTGCTGCCACAACCGGTCAGCATCAGTACTGCCATTCCGAAAGCAAGTAATTTCTTTTCATATGCATCTCCTCCTTGTTTCTCTCTTTTTCCTTTTATACATCTGCGATCTCATACATATACAGTTCATGCAAAGCTCTCGTCGCACAGATATACTCTGCCTGCTGTCTCAAAGGATTCTGCTCCTTGCCTCTCACCGCAAAGACCTGATCAAATTCGAGACCTTTTGCAAGATAAAAAGGTCGTTACTGTCAGTCCCTTTTTAAAGGAGGAACTGTTCTTGTCAATATAGGCGACTTCCGCTCCCCCGCAATTTCAGAAGACGGTTCAGCTCCAGGGCTTCTTCCTCCGTCATAGTAAGAAGTGCCGCCGTTTCAAACTCCTCATTCAGATTTTCCTGAACTGCATCCAGCAGGAAGTCCTCCGATGCAAACGTCTGCTCTGCAACTTCTTTTCCATGCCTGTCCAGAAGGATCAGATCCTCTATGCCACTGATCTTTGCTGCATACTCGGCAATCTCAACCGTATTCCGGTAACTTTATTCATCTCAATCTTATGAAGATCCCGTCAAGAATCCGTGGAAGAAATTTCAGGACATCCTGCTGCCGGACATCCATTGTCTGAGCCCGGTCTCCAAGAATCGTCATCTTACAGGAAAATAAATTGGCAAGGATCGTATATTGCAAATATGAGTAATCCTGCATCTCATCTACCACCAGATGCTTGATATTTTTATGCGAATGATTTCCACCTTCCAGTCTGTACTTCAGATACAACATCGGAAATACATCCTCATACGGGATTTTCCGTCTCTCATACTCTGCTCCGGACAGCGGATCAAGTCCACACTCTTCCAGCAACTGGCAATAAATCCTGTAAAGATCCTTCGTCACATACATTTTATCGAATTTTTGCTGTAAAAGCAATTTATCATCATCAGAAATATTCCGTCCTCTTAATGTCTCCCATTCATCGATAAAATAATCTCTTACTAAATCCATCCTCTTCAGAAGTGGTGTCTCGGTAAATTTATAATAGAACAGCTTCAGTATCTCTTCTTCTGTCATTACCGTTCCCCGATACTCAACCGGACGGAAATCCATCAGGGAATCCTCCAGCATTGCAAGAAATCCTTCGATTTCTCCGACAAATTCTGCTGACTGCTTCCAGTCAGCCCGCCGCAGTGCTTCCTGATCCGGAAATTTCATAATTCGTTCCAACTGGTCGTATTTATCTTCACAGTCTGCCGCAGTATTTTCAGTTCTTTATAAGCAAACAAATCAAAACTCATCTCCCGGATATTTTCTTCACCCAGTTCAGGAAGAATATGCGAAATATAATCTGCAAAAACTCCGTTCGGTGACAGGATCAGTATGTTGGATGACTTCAGAGTGTCGCGTTCATGATATAAAAGATATGCGATCCGATGGAGTGCAATGGAGGTTTTGCCACTCCCTGCCGCACCCTGGATCACCAAAATCCGGTCTCTGGTATTGCGGATGATTGCATTCTGCTCCTTCTGGATCGTACGGACGATATTCTTTAATTTTACATCACTGTTCGTTCCAAGTTCCTTTTTCAGAATATCATCATCGATCTTTGTATCACTTTCGAACTCATAGATCATTTTTCCATTTTTGATCTTATACTGCCATTTGGAAAGGATCTCACCCTGTATTTCACCGGCAGGAGCCTGATAAACCGCCGGTCCTTTATCGAAATCATAAAATAAGCCACTCACAGGAGCTCTCCAGTCATAAACCAGTGGCTGCATCCCGGCTTTCTCAGCGAAATTTCCAATGCCGATATAAAATGGCTCTGCCTCTTCTTCCCCGTCAAACACGAAATCAACTCTTCGAAAAAAAGGGAGAGTCCAGCATTTCAAACCGGTGCTTTAACTGCAGTTTTTCCTGATTTGCATTGACCTGATGCAGAAGTGCCTGCTGATTATCATAATCTTCGTAAGCCATACTCATCCATCTCGGTATAATTTTCCCAATAATACTCCTGCATATTATCAATCTCTTTCTGTCCATCAGAGAGAGACTTTCTGATCTCATCAGTCTTTTTCTTTAATTTCAATTCTACTTCTTCAAGAAAATAACTTCCGTTGAATCTTCTGTCGTTCTTATAATTTGTCATGTATTCCCCCAAAATTTATTTACTGTCTTTTTTGATATGACATCAAAAGATAAATTTATTTTTCTCTCTGATATCATATCCACTGGCAAAATTTTTATTCTATCATAAATCCGACGAATTGTATCGTAAAAAAGAAATCCCATGATCTTTCTTATTCCTTCAAAGGATAAGATATTCATCGATACCTTTAGCACCAGCTTTACCTGCACCCATGGCAAGGATAACAGTAGCTGCACCTGTAACAGCATCACCACCGGCATATACACCATCTTTAGATGTCTGTCCGTTCTCTTCCTCTGCAACGATACATTTTCTGCGGTTTGTCTCAAGACCTTTTGTTGTAGAAGAGATCAGAGGATTCGGGGAAGTACCCAGTGACATGATAACGGTATCAACATCCATATCATACTCAGAACCTGGAATCTCAACCGGACGACGTCTTCCGGAAGCATCCGGCTCACCCAGCTCCATCTTGACAACGGTCATGCTTGTGATATTTCCGTTTTCATCAACATTGATCTTCTTCGGGTTAGTCAGAAGATCAAAGATGATTCCCTCTTCTTTTGCGTGATGAACTTCTTCTGCTCGTGCCGGAAGCTCTGCTTCGCTTCTTCTGTATACGATATGTACTTCAGCACCAAGTCGAGAGCAGTTCTTGCAGCATCCATAGCTACGTTACCACCGCCGACAACAGCAACTTTCTTACCTGCTGCGATCGGTGTATCGTAATCATCACGGAAAGCTTTCATGAGGTTGCTTCTTGTCAGGTATTCATTTGCGGAGAATACTTCGTTTGCATTTTCACCCGGGATACCCATGAACATTGGAAGTCCGGCACCGGATCCGATAAATACAGCTTCAAATCCCTCATCCTCGATCAGCTGGTCGATTGTTGTGGATTTACCGATCACAACATTCGTCTCGAATTTAACACCAAGCTCTTTTACTTTCTCGATCTCTTTTGCAACAACTTTCTGCTTTTGGAAGACGGAACTCAGGGATACCATATACAAGTACTCCACCGAGCTCATGTAATGCTTCGAATACTGTTACATCATATCCGAGTTTTGCAAGGTCACCGGCACATGTAAGTCCGGAAGGACCAGAACCGATCACGGCTACTTTATGACCATTCTTTGTCTCTGCACACTCCGGCTTAATATCATGTTCCAGAGCATAGTCAGCAACAAATCTCTCCAGCTTACCGATAGAAACAGCTTCACCTTTGACTCCGCGGATACATTTTCCCTCACACTGGGATTCCTGAGGACATACACGTCCACAGATAGCCGGAAGGGCGACTGGACTTACCGATCACCTTTATAAGCTTCTTCGATATTTCCCGCTTTTACTTCCTGAATAAACGCAGGGATATTGATGGATACAGGACATCCATCGATACATTTTGCATTTTTACAGTTAAGACATCTCTGTAGCCTCTTCCATTGCCTCTTCCTGATTGTATCCAAGACAAACTTCTTCAAAGTTTGTTGCACGCACTTTTGGATCCTGTTCTCTTACAGGAACTTTCTTTAACATCTTTATCAGCCATTACTCGTCACCTCCACAATGTCCACATCCGCCATGATGGGTATCACCTTCCTGAAGTTTCAGTAATGCACGTCCCTCTTCAGTCTTATACATCTGCTTCTCTTCATAGCCTGGTCGAAATCAACGAGATGTCCGTCAAACTCTGGTCCGTCTACGCATGCGAATTTCACTTCGTCTCCAACCTGAAGACGGCAGGCACCACACATTCCTGTACCATCAACCATGATCGGGTTCATGCTGACAATCGTCGGGATCTCAAGCTTCTTCGTAAGCAGACATACGAATTTCATCATGATCATTGGTCCGATTGCAACACAGACATCATACTTTTTGCCCTCACCGACCAGCTCTTCGATCACCTGGTCGTAACCATACCTGCGTGACCATAGGATCCATCATCCGTACACGGATAATAATTTCCTGCAACTGCTTTCATCTCATCTTCAAGGATCAGCATATCTTTCGTCTTGGAACCAACGATAACATCTGCATCAATGCCATGCTCTCTGAGCCATTTTACCTGGGGATAAACCGGAGCAGCTCCTACACCACCTGCTACAAAAAGCATTTTTTTCTTCTTCAGTGTCTCCAGATCTTCTTCTACAAATTCTGATGGACATCCCAGCGGACCTGTAAAGTCACGGAAATAGTCTCCTTCTTTCAGTTCTCCCATCTTCGTTGTGGAAGCTCCTACTTCCCTGGACAACGACGATCGTTCCTGCTTCTCTGTACGATCGTGATCGTTCCTTCTTCTCTGTCATCTTCACAGTAAGACTGTTGATCAGTGCCTTCTCAGATGTTCCCGGAAGACCCATTCTGCGGGCGATCTCAGCATAACGCTTTGCAGCTACAGGATCTTTTGCGTTATATTGATAACATACGGCAGATAAATTGCATTTGCACAACCATGCGGAATATGACCTGTTGAGAAAGCTGCACCTGTCTTATGAGCCATGGGTGGACGATTCCAAGCAATGCATTGGAGAATGCCATTCCTGCAAGGCACTGTGCATAGTGCATCTGCTCTCTTGCAACCATATCGCAATGATAAGATGCCGGCAGATAATCAAGAACCATCTCGATTGCCTGTAATGCAAGCGGATCCGTGAAAGGTCCGTTCAGCGTGGATACATATGCCTCAAAGTCAGGGCATCCATACCTGTATATGCAACCTGCTTTACCGGAAGTCCTGATACAAAGGTCAGGATCAACGATGGCTACATCCGGTGTGATATTGAAGTCAGCCAGCGGATATTTTACTCCTGTCTGATAATTCGTGATAACGGAGAATGCTGTAACCTCTGTAGCTGTTCCTGATGTAGAAGGAATTGCTGCAAATTTTGCTTTTCTGTCTCAGTTCAGGGAAACTGAACGGGTAATGATATCTTCAAAAGGAGACCTCTGGATATTCGTAGAATACCCACATTGCTTTTTGCAGCATCAATCGGTGATCCACCGCCCATGGCAACGATCCAGTCCGGCTCAAACTCACGCATCACCTCTGCACCCTTCATAACGGTCTCAACAGACGGATCCGGCTCAACACCCTCGATCAACCTTACTTCCATGCCGCCCTCTTTTCAGGTAGTTTTACTGCCCGGTCAAGGAATCCCTGACGCTTCATAGATCCTCCACCGACAACAAGACAGGCTTTCTTTCCTTTCAGATTCTTCAGTTCTTCAAGACAGCCTTTTCCATGATAAATGTCCCTTGGTAAACAAAATCTACTCATAACAAATCTCTCCTTTTTATGTAGTATTGTTATTTTTTAACATGTATATTATATCTCTCTGCACGCAAAAAAGCAACCCTGTTTTTGGAAATTTTGTATAAATTCCAGGTAAAACAGAGTTGCCTTATAGTAACTTTACACAGAACCTCTTTCTGCATAAAATTTATTCTGCCGAAGGCTTTTGGAATATAGGTCTTGCTTGTCATGGCTGTCGCTTTTCCATTCTGATTATTGATCAGTACTACATTAAAGTTACCTTTGCATCCAGCCGCAGGTCAACCGGTGCTGTATATTTCGTGGCACCTGCATCCGGTACAGAACCATCGGTTGTATAATAAGCCGTATACCCATCCGGAACTGTCACAGTCACCTGATCGTTCCGCTGTATGCACCCGTAGATGGAGAAAACCGCCGGTGCATCAGCCACTGGGAATGTAATCGTATATTTCGCACTTGCCACAACGCTTGGCAACCCTTGCCTTGTTGACAGCAATCGCCCGAATTCAGTCACGCCTTCTTCCTTTGCAGAAGGATTGCCTCAGAATATTTCTGACTGGCAGTCGTCGGTTCTGACCCGTCTGTCGTATAATAAATATCTCCTCCTGTCTCGGAAGAAAGAGAAACCTGCTGAACCTCTGTATAACTGCCCTCTTTCAGACTGAATTCCGGTGCTGTGGAAACATATTTTTTTACTGCCTTAAGTACTTTACTGTCATCGCAGTCTTCCAGCAGTACAGAGATTTTATCCAGTTCATCATTTTTCACATAAAAAATCAATGACTGCCTCATAAAGCTTTTCATTGGATGGCTGTGTCTCCAACGCAGTCAGATACACAGATTCTGCACTGTCCAGATCTCCCTGATCCACATAAATATCTGCAAGCCCCTTTGTACGCTTCAGGCCTGATTTGTCCTTGATCACAGCACGGTCAAAATACTTCTGTGCAACTTCGTAATTATCCTCCTGCAGTGCTGACATTCCCTTTTCATGACTCCGGTATAAGAATTCTGATAAATCACATAAATTCCCACACCGATCAGACATACGATTAAAAAAGAACGAGCAAAAGATTCCTTTCTTTTTTCTTTTTGCGGCTTCTCTCCGCTTCATTTGCTGAATCCTGCGGTATTCCGGTGAATCTTTTCTGAGATTTCCGGTCTGTTGCCTCTCCGCCTGTCTCCGGTTCTGCTGTTCTTTAGAACGACGGAGATTTTCTTCTTGCCTCCCTGAGCCGTTCCATCTCATTTTCATTCAGAACGCGGGTAGAACGGACACTCTGGGTCTGACTCATCTGACGCTGTCTCCGGACATCATCTGGTCCGATCTGACGGGTAGCCCCTTCTACCGAACCCTTTACTTCTCTTGCAAGAACATCATCCAGCGGGTTATAATCCGGGACCATCTGTACTTCAGCATTGCACCTGGGACAGATCAACTGACCATCCGGTATATTTGCTCCGCATGTACACACTTCATGATCCGGTACCTCCTAGCTGCGTACAGTCTCTACACAGTTATTCATCAGCATGGCGATCGTCATCGGTCCTACTCCGCCCGGAACAGGAGTGATCGCTGATGCAACTGGTTCAACATCTGCAAAATCAACATCTCCACAGATGATTTTCTGCATCCCGATGCATTCCGACATCAATAACAACCGCACCTTTTTAACATAATCTGATGTTATGAAACGCTCTTTTTCCGATTGCAACGATCAGAATATCTGCTCTTCTTGTCACATCTGCAAGACTCTTCGTTCTGGAGTGTGCAACCGTAACTGTTCCATTTTCCCGGAGAGCAGTGCTGCCATTGGTTTCCCGGACAATATTGCTTCT
>VOFH01000694.1_pt1 | contig 14000 bp, 25 predicted proteins | sample 5384091 | NCBI WGS metagenome assembly VOFH01 (sample SAMN12384727, study PRJNA508395) | human gut metagenome | isolation source: healthy gut G | host: Homo sapiens
TTACGTATTGCTTGGATGATGACCACGAACTCAGTTGGCAAATGGCGGGTAAAATATTCTTCACTGCCTGTGGCAGGATAATGAACCGCAGGTTCTGCCGCTGAGACAGACCCAGAGAACGGCTGCCTCTGTCTGGCCGCCGTCAATGGACTGAATGCCGGACCGGATGATCTCACAGATAGGCGCCGGAGTTCATACCCAGAGCCACTACCCGGAATAAATCGCTGGGACTCAATAAAACCAAAATACTAAATTTTGGCAGCTGAATGACAGAAAACACCTAGATAGATAATCAGGATCTGCACCATCATGGGGTAGAGCGGATGACCTCCACATAGGCGGTGGCAATAAAACTCAAGGGATTGAATTTGCTCAGCGTCAGTAGAAATCCACCGTCCCGCAGGTGGCCGTCCCGATTCAGGGCCAAGGGCGCGGAAGGGCGGAAGTTGCTCATGCGCATCAGCGCCAGCAGAAGCGCCAGGATAAAGCCGATCAGCACCGTAAACAGTGCCAGCAGAACGGTGATGGCAAGGCCCTCCGCAAACATTCCGGCATAGGGCTTCAGCCGGGCAAAGTTTTCCAATTGTATCAGTTGACCCATATATGCTCCTTTCCAGACCAGCAACCCCAGCCTCCTGAAGCGGCCAATTCCTCCCCTGGGCAACCAGGGAGGAATTGAGCGGTCCGATCGTATTTCAGTCTCAGCCGGCGACAATCTGCCGTCCACCAGAATACCGGTATTGCCGGCAGCCAGGTGGTGGCCTCTTCCACGAACTGATCCATGGAACCATCCTCGATGGCGGCGGCGATGGCGCGGTTCACACCTTCCAGCAGGGCGGCATTACCCTTCGTGACGCCCGCGGAAGAGCCAGCCACATCATAGGGGACCTCCAGCGCCAGGCACAGCTCGGGGGTAGTTCACCTGATAGCTCATGGCAGGCAGCGTCTCGATATATGCGCCGTCAATCTTACCGGCCACCAGCTCGGCCACGATATCCGTCACCTTGGCCAGAGATACAATGTTGGCCTCGGGGCTGTGTTCTTCCGCCAGATTATACTGGATGGAGCCGGTCTGGGCGGCAATGGAGTACTCAGGGTTATTGGTGTCTTGCAGCGTGGGGGAACTTGTCCTTGTTGGACTCCAGGCACACAAAGGACTGGGCCCATGTAGTAGATGTCGGAGAAGTCCATGATGCCTCACGCCGGGTCGGAGACAGGCCCGCCATGCCCAGATCCGCATGCTTGGTCTGCAGCTCGGTGAGCACGCCGTTGAAGTCCATGGGGTTCACCACCAGCTCCAGGCCCAGGTAATCCGCAATATACTGGGACAGGGCGATGTCAAAGCCCGCCAGCTGGGCATTGCCGCTCTCGTCGATGGAATAGAACTCATAGGGGCGAAGTCCGGGCTGGTGGCGACGGTGAGCTTCCGCCCTCCACAGTGGTGATGGCGGCCTTCAGCTCGTCGTCAGTCATGGAGGCGTAATCCGCAGTCTCCTCCGTGCCGGAGCCCTCACCGTCGGCGGTATCATCCGCAGTAGTCGTCGCTGCCGCCGCAGGCCGTGACGGACAGCGCCATGGCCAGCGTCAGAATCAATGCAAGAAACTTCTTCATGGTATCGCAATCTCCCTTTTTCATGCTCCCTGCGGTCGCGGGGCGGTTTTCTCTGAATTTCCAGGGAGGAAGCACCTCCCGCCGGAACATGCCTTACCTTATCACGTTCCTCCTCTTGTCAATAGATTTTCGTGCAAAAATGAATATTTATTTGCCCCTGTTGGTGGAGTGCTCTATTTTATCCGGTTCAATCCCGGAAAAACAGCCGAAAATTTGTGAATATTTCCAGCATCGATGTATATTGCAGATGAATAAAAGAGTGAATATTCAGATCCGGGACTGCAAGAGGGCGGGAGGCCCTTTCGGCCTCCCTCCTGGGGAGCCTGATTCACTTTTTTCAGCACCGCGTCCCCGAAGGGTCCTGCTCAATGGGCGCTATCTGCAAAAGACGCGGCAATTTTAGGAAAGCCCTCCCGCTTTTGCAGTCTCCCCAAAGGAGCGATAGACAGGATCATGCTCTTCATACTCGTTGTGCTGGGCCATTCGCAGCAGCTCCGTCACATCGTTGGTAATATCCACGGGATAGCCGCCGTCAATCTGGATGGTACTGCCGGCCATCTCCTTCATATGGTTGTAAAAGATTTCGGCGTGCTCCTTTTCCTGTCCCGCTGTAAACTGGAAAAACCGCTTCTAAAACATGGAGCTTCTGGCTTTTTGCACAGAGATGCTGCAAAAGTATACCGGTTCCGGGCCTGGCTCTCTCCAGCAAAGGCTCGCATTAAATTTTTCAATGTCTCGCTGTCCTTGAAATCCACAGACATGGCGGAATCCTCCTCATTTGATTGGTTGGTCAGCAGGTCATTGAACACAAAGCCCAGCTGAATGGTGCATGCGCCAGTCTGCAGGCGGCGGATGTGCTGCATGCGAATTTCTTCAGTCAGACGGTCAATTGTCTCCTCCAGGGGCTCCACCTCCACCGCCATCGCAGCGCTGTCCTGCTGGAAACTCCCAAAGGCTTTCTCCATGATCTCATCCATTGCCGCCAGCAGTACCTGCAGCTCTTCATTCGCAGGCTCCGAAAAGTGAAGTTCCTTTTCATGAAGCTCCTGCGCGGACTCCTGCAGATTCAATGCATGGTCGCCAATCCGCTCAAAATCCCCGATCGCATGGAGCAGGCGGGACACCGTTCGGATATCATTCATGGATACACCATGCTGGGAAATCTGGACCAAATAGCTGCCCAGCCGGTCCTCATAGATGTCCAGCTTGTCCTCATTGGCAAGAATCTCAGACTCCCGGGCATTGCTGTAATCAGACAGCTGACAAAAGGGCCAAATGCACATTCTCTCTGGCGACCTCACCCATGCGGTTGCTCATGGCCACACATTCGCTGATGGCAACACTGGGGGTGTGCAGCAGAAGCGGGTCCAGAAAGGCAAACTCCTCCGCCTTGTTCTCGCCACGGATCACGGCTCTCGCCAGCTTTTCCAGCTGGCGAGAGAAAGGCAGCAGCATCAACGTGGTGAATACATTGAAAATGGTGTGGCAAGCGGCAATTCCCAGCGCGCCCACGGTGTAGTTCAAAAACTGGAAGTGGAACAGAATATCGCCGCCATAAAACAAGATAAACACACGGCAGAGCCGATAATGTTAAAGGAAATATGAATGACCGCCACCCGCCTCGCGTTTCGGTTGACGCCGATAGAGCTGATCAGCGCCGTCACACAGGTGCCGATGTTCTGGCCCATAATCACGGGGATCGCTATTCCATATGTAATGGACCCGGTCAGTGCCAACGCCTGCAAAATGCCCACAGAGGCTGCGGAGGATTGAATCACACCCGTGAATACCGCGCCTACCAGCACGCCCAGCAGCGGATTGTTGAATGCGGTGAGCAGGCTGGAAAACTCCGGCATATCTGCCAGAGGACTGACGGCCTGTTTCATCAGCTCCATGCCGTACATCAGGATGGAAAAGCCCACCATGATGCGGCCCATATCCCGGCGGCGCTGTTTCTTTGAGCCCATGATCAAGATGATGCCCGCCAGCGCCAGCAGAGGAGAGAAGTTCTCCGGCTTGAGCAGGTTGACAAAGACATTCTCACTCTCAATGCCCGTCATGGCCAAAATCCACGCAGTCAGCGTGGTGCCGATATTGGACCCCATAATGACGCCGATGGTCTGCCCCAGCTCCATGACGCCGGAGTTCACCAGCCCCACCAGCATCACGGTCATGGCGGAGGATGACTGAATGGCAATGGTAATCCCTGCGCCCAGCAGCAGGCTCTTCAGGGCTGGCGGTCATGCGCTTAAGCATTTGCTCCAGTCGGCCTCCAGCCATCTTTTTTTCCAGGCTCTTGGACATGGTGGTCATGCCGTACAGAAAAAGGCTAGGCCGCCGCAGAGGGTAAAGACAGAGAAAATATCCATGTCATCTCTCCTTTATAAAGTTCTCTGATCTCAGGCAGAACTATGATATTTTATTATATATGGTATGTGGAACATTGAGAAGCCGGGGAAACAAAAAAATATGAATTTCATGAAGAAAGCAAAGAATCTGTAAAATGTGGGCGATTCCTTTAGTAAAATAGACTGAGCTTTTCCTTTTGGATGTTGCTGTCTTTCATTTTAAGATAGAACTTAAAGCTGCTCTTTCGACAAGATAGGTCCACCTTTCTGTGAAAAAACTGTTAAAATGAAACGCGCTTTCTTGAACCCTCTTGAAATTCTATGCTATATTAAGATTGTATTAATATAAAATGCAGCTGCGTATGTTTTCCTGTTGATCAATCTGACCAAGGACATCGCAGGGGCATCCAACGACCATATGAAGAGGTGACGGCATGCAGGGTATGTGGCAGAGTTGGCAGAACCATTTGGGACAGACGAAACCATTTTATACGAAAAGGCCAGAGAGGCCCTTGCCTCTGTGCTGCCCATTACAGCCATTGTGCTGGTATTGTGCTTCACGATTTCACCGATACCGCCAGACACGTTATTGACGTTTCTAGTGGGAGCTGTCCTGCTGATCTTTGGTATGGCCCTTTTCACTCTAGGGGCCGAGACAGCTATGACTCCCATTGGTGAGCGGGTGGGCGCTCATATGACCAGGTCAAGAAAGCTGTGGGTGGTCATTACCATCAGCTTTTAATCGGCGTTATCGTCACGGTGTCAGAGCCGGACCTGCAGGTTCTGGCGGAGCAGGTGCCCAGCGTCCCCAACGCCGTTCTGGTGGGCGCTGTGGCGATTGGTGTCGGGGCCTTCCTGGTGATTTCCCTGCTGCGCATCCTCTTTCGGGTTCCCCTGCAGTGGATGCTGGTGGGCTTTTATATCGTGGTTTTCGCCCTCTCTCTTTGTGCCAAAGATTTCCTTGCCATTGCCTTTGATTCCGGTGGCGTCACCACCGGCCCCATGACGGTCCCTTTCATCATGGCCCTGGGCCTGGGTGTAGCCTCTATCCGCAGCGATGAAAATGCCGCCCAAGATAGCTTTGGCCTGGTGGCTCTGTGCTCCATTGGCCCCATTTTGGCCGTGTTAATCTTGGCGCTGGTCTATCCCGCCTCAGGAGCCTATACGCCGGCGGAGGTCCCGGCTGTGACAGATACCCGTGCCCTGTGGAGTCTGTTTGCCGTGGCTTTTCCAAAGTATTTTCACGAGGTGGCGGTATGTCTTGCGCCCATCGGCGCATTCTTCGCCATTTTTCAAGTGGTCTCTTTGCACCTTTCCCGAAAAAAAGTGTTGAAAATTGTGGTTGGTCTCTCTTTATACTTACTTTGGATTAGTCCTTTTCCTCACAGGGGTCAATGTGGGCTTTTCCCCGGCGGGCAGTTATCTGGGCCAGCAGATTGCCGCCCTCTCCTATCACTGGATTCTCATCCCCATTGGTATGCTGATGGGCTGGTTCATTGTCCAGGCGGAACCCGCCGTCCATGTTCTGAATAAGCAGGTGGAGGAAATCACCTCCGGCGCCATTCCCGGCAAGGCCATGAGTACCAGCTTGTCTATCGGTGTGGCCGTCTCCATTGGTCTTGCCATGACCCGGGTGCTGACCGGTATTTCCATCTTCTGGTTCCTGATACCTGGCTACTTGGCGGCATTGATTCTATCCTTTCTGGTCCCCAGCATGTTTACTGCCATCGCCTTTGACTCTGGCGGCGTGGCATCCGGCCCCATGACCGCCACATTTTTGCTGCCCTTTGCCATGGGTGCCTGTGAAGCCTTGGGCGGCAATGTGATTACCGATGCATTCGGCGTTGTGGCGATGGTGGCGATGACACCGCTTTTGACCATCCAGTTGTTAGGACTGTTCTATCAGTGGAAGCTGAAGCGCACCGCGCCGGAGAAATCTCCCGAAATCGTCACAGACGAGGAAATTATTGACTTGTAAGAGAATTGGAAAGGAGGTCTCCTGCTATGAACGAGGCTGTTCTGATCATCACCATAACAGATCGGAACCGTGGCGGAGAGTTTGCCGCCTGGTATCAATCGCAGGGACTTCCCCTGGTTTTAACTGCCCTGGGCCGCGGAACAGCCACGACGGAAATCCTGGACTATCTGGGCTTGGAGGCCACGGAAAGTCCGTGCTGCTGTGCATCGCGCAGCGCTCCCCCAGCTGGTGCATCAAGCGGAAAAGGAACTGTGGCTGGATATCCCTGGCCGGGGCGTCCTGATGACAGTGCCGCTGTCCAGCATTGGCGGAGCCACGGCACGGGATTATTTGTTGCGGCAGGAGGAGCCAGAGACTATGGAGAGTAAATCCACACATGAGCTGTTGATCGTCATCACGAACCAGGGCCATATGGACCAGGTAATGGCAGCGGCCCGCAGCGCGGGCGCGACTGGCGGCACCTCTGTCCACGCGAAAGGTACCGGCACTGACTTGGCCCACAAGTTCTTTTGGTGTCTCCATCGCGGCAGAGCGAGAGCTGGTGTTTATTCTGGTGAAGGCCGATGATCGTCGGGAAATCATGAAGGCCGTGATGACCCAGGCCGGCATGCAGACAGCCGCCCAATCCCTGGTCTTCTCCCTGCCTGTCTGCGATATCGCAGGTCTGCGGCGTTTAGAGGACGAATAACTCCGGTGCAAAAGTACAGGCCATGGGGATAGATCGCCATCCCCATGGCCTGTATAACTGTTGCAAAAGCACGCCTCGTACTCTGACAAGTCCCCTGAATCCTCTTGAGATGGCAGCCACAGGCGCATTGGTCTTTTTGCGCCGAAAGGGAGGCCCCATATGGCCGGTTCCAGGTACGGAACCACCGAACCGCATAACCGCACCTGTGTGCCTACAGGTGTTAGGTAAAAACCTCGGCGCAGGCGGAATCCACTGCCACCGGGCATGGGAAAGTGAGTATGTGGAGCCTGCGGCGTAAACTCAAAAAAGGAAGACACGCTTTTCAGCGTGTCTTCCTTTTTTTGCGCGAGGCGGGACTTGAACCCGCACGTCCGTAAAGGACACTAGAACCTGAATCTAGCGAGTCTGCCAATTCCACCACTCGCGCATTTGGCGAAAGGTCCCTTTTTAAGTGGACCTGGTGCGGCTGACGGGACTTGAACCCACACGTCGAATCGACACCAGCACCTCAAGCTGGCCTGTCTACCAGTTCCAGCACAGCCGCAGATCAACAACCCCTGGAAAAAGACTGCTTGATCATTATAGCTGGAACCGGCCCTGTTGTCAACCCAAAATTCCACTTTTTATAAATTTTTTCCCCGCCAGTTTACACCGGCGGGGGATATGCGCCTTCAGCGGTTTTCCATGGGGATATAGGAGCGGACCTCCTCCACACACTCATAGCGAGGGCGGATCAGCTTGCCGCCGGAGGAGAGTTCCTCCATGCGGTGGGCGCTCCAACCGGAAATACGAGCCACCGCGAACAGCGGCGTGTACAGCTCCCCGGGCAGGCCCAGCATCTCATAGACAAAACCGCTGTAAAAATCAATGTTCGTGGAGATGGCGTCCTTATGGCGCCGCTCCATCAGCAGCTGTTTACCGATTCTCTCCACGTTGCTGTACAGCGCCAATTCCTGCTCCAGACCCTTTTCTCCCGCCAGACGGTGGACATAGTCCCGGAAAACCTCGCACCGGGGATCGGAACGGTGTAGACGGCGTGGCCCAGGCCGTAGATGAGTCCGCTGCGGTCAAAGGCCTCCTTGTCCAGGAGCTTCGTGAGGTATTGGGTGATCTCGCCCTCGCTGCCCCAGTCCCGGACATGGGTCTTGATATCATCCATCATATCCATGACCTTACTGTTGGCACCGCCATGGCGGGGACCCTTCAGGGAGGCCATGGAGGCTGCAATCGCGGAATACGTATCTGTTCCGGAGGAAGTGACCACATGGTTGGTAAAGGTAGAGCTGTTGCCGCCGCCATGGTCTGCGTGCAGCACCAGCGCCACGTAACTAAAACCCGAGCCTCCAGCTCCGTGTAGCTCCGGTCCTCCCGCAGCATCCGCAAGAAGTTCTCCGCCGGAGAGCTCTGGCTTCGGCACGTGGATGAACAGGCTCTCCCCCTGGCTGTACCGCCAGGCCTGGTAGGCATAGATTGCCAGCACCGGCATGTTGCTGGTCAGCTGCAGGCACTGCCGCAGCACGTTTTCCAGACCAATGTCATTGGGCTTGTCGTCATAACAAAAGAGTGTCAGGATCGCCCGCTGCATAGTGTTCATCAGGTCCTTGGGCGGCGCCTTCATAATGACGTCCCGGAAGAAGTTGGTGGGCAGCGTCCGGTAAGAAGCCAGCTGCACACAGAAATCCTGAAGCTGCTCCTCCGTGGCAGCTCGCCGAAAAGCAGCAGATAGGCCGCCTCCTCAAAGGCAAAGCGCCCCCCGCTCTGCGGAGCCCTTGACGATTTCCCGACAGTCAATTCCCCGGTAGTACAGCATCCCCTCGTCTGGGATGATATGCTCTCCGTCTGGCCCAGAGGTCACTTGGTACGACTGAATCTCACCTACGCGGGTCAGCCCTGTCACACCGCGGCCATCTCATCCCGCAGCCCCCGCTTCACGTTGTACTCCTTATATAGACGGGGATCGATGTAGTTCTTTTTCTCCCACTGCTCCTTCAGCGCCAGAAGCGCAGGAGTAATCTCGCAGTAAGCATTTTCCCGCTTTTCGTTCCAGATCATGGCAAGGCTCCTTCCCGTGCTTTTAGTATAATGCAATATTACCACGCCGTTCTTTCATAATCAAGGGTATTCTATGAAAATTATTGGATATTCTTTTCTTTTTTGCATTTTTTCATCTGTAACTTGCATCTCTTCCTGAAATCACGCAAAAATGGCGCCACCTTTCAGGTGGCGCCATGTGGGGCTCTGCTTGATCTGGAATTCTATATCTGAGACAAAACCTCGCCAATGGGCTCCGTGATGACCAGCGCCGCATCCAGGTCTCTTCCCACGGCGGATTTGTTGATCAGCACCAGCCGGTTCCCCGGTAGTAGTTGATCAGTCCGCCGCAGGCCAGACATTCAGAGAGGTGCCGCCGATCATCATGAGGTCCGCCTCAGAGATGGTGCGGACCGCGGCATGTAAGGTATCTTCATTGAGCCCCTCCTCATACAGTACCACGTCGGGCTTGATGATTCCCCCGCAGTCACAGCGTGGTACTCCCTCCGTGTGCAGGATGTGATCCAGGCCATAGAACTTCCCGCACCGCTCGCAGAAGTTTCTGTGGACACTGCCGTGGAGCTCCAGCACATTCCGACTGCCCGCGGCCTGGTGCAGCCGTCAATATTTTGAGTGACAACGGCCTTTAGCCTCCCCTCCTTCTCCCATTGGGCCAGCTTTTTTGTGGGCGGCATTGGGCTTTGCGTCCGGCGCGAGCAGCTTGGCCCGGTAGAACCGGAAAAATTCTTCGAGGGTTGCTTTCATAGAAGGTATGGCTTAAAATCACCTCAGGCGGATATTTCCACTGCTGGTGGTACAATCCGTCGGTGCTGCGGAAATCGGGATGCCGGACTCCGTACTGACCCCGGCGCCGCCGAAAAACACGATGCTGCTGGAGGCGTTAACCAGCTCCGCAGCGTTTTGATACTCTCTGTCATCAGAAAATCCCTCCATTTCATCATCAAGGAGCGCTGCCATGAATATCCAGATCTTTGGTTCCTCTAAGTCCTTTGATACCAAAAAGCGGAGCGGTGGTTCAAGGAGCGCCGCATCAAATACCAGTATATCGACGTCCCTTCAAGGGATTATCCCCCGGGAATACCAATCCGTCAAGCGGAACGTGGGCTTTGCAGCTCTGGTGAATGCAAAATGCCGGGCCTATGAGGATTTATATATGGCCTATCTCACTCCTGATGCTCAGGAGGGAGGCTGCTGGAACACCCAGAGCTTTTTCGCCACTCCCATCGTCCGCAACGGCAAGGAGGCCACCGTTGGCTATTGTCCGGACATCTGGGCACCAATGGGAATAAGCGCCTTGTATCCGATCCCCGATCTCTCCATGGAAGGGAGGATTTCCCATGCGCTCGATCTCCCCGCCTAAAAATCTCTTCCTGCGGGGCATTTATTTAATGACCCGCAGGTACCTGCCCATAATGTAGGGATTCAAAGCGCCGCTCTGGCCTTTTATCTGCTTTTTACGCTCTTTCCAGTCCTGATCTTTATCAGTGCCCTGCTGGGCCTTTTTGAATCTGGATGTGGCTGCCATCATTCAGGCACTGCGGACGATCCTACCGGCAGATGTTCTGAATCTGGTGGAGATGTATTTGACGTATGTCAGCTCCAACCACAGCCCGCAGCTACTGCTCTTCGGCCTCTTCTTCTCCATTTATTTCCCCCATGCGCGCCACCAACGCTCTGATGCGCTCCGTCGCACCGCCTATCACCTGGGACCGCCTCGCTGGGGGTGATTCTCCCCGGGTCAAGGCACTGTTGTATACCGTGCTGCTGATCATCACCATCGCTTTGACCCTGACGCTGATGACTGTGGGGGCTCGCGTTCTCATCTATGCTGTGGAGCATTTTTCACCTGCCGGCTGTCGCTGCAGGGACGTGGGCCCGGCTACGGTTTCCAGTGTCTGCTCTGGTGGGATATTTCGCACTGTTCTTCCTCTACGCTTTGGCGCAGGACGGCCGCCAGCCCTGGCGGAATATCTGGCCCGGTACGCTGGCAGCTCTGGCCGCCTGGCTGTTTATCAGCTGGGTCTATGCCATGTATGTCAATAACTTTGCCAACTACTCGGTGTTGTACGGTTCCATCGGTACTGTCCTTGTTCTGCTGATCTGGCTGAATCTCACCGCTGTCACGCTCATCATGGGCGCTGAGCTCAACGGTACCCTGATCAGCCTGCGCAAGGACGGCGGAGGCGCTTCTCTCTAGCCTCTTCCCATGTGGCGGGGCCACCAAAAATTTCTGGCATCTGTTTAGAACCTGGAAAAATTTTTATTCCGTTCACACCCTGTACCCTGTCTGACTGGTATAATCTTCTTCAATAAACAACATTTCGCAATTTTGGAAAAGGATGAATCAATATGGAACATGCTCTGCAGGAATATGCCGGCTTTTGGCCCGGGTGGGCCTGAATATTCAAAGGGACAGCGTCTGGTCATCTCCGCTCCCGTGGAGTGCGCCGACTTCGCCCGCCTGTGCGCGCAGGAGGCCTATGACGCCGGCTGCGGCGAGGTGGTGATGAACTGGCACGACGACGCCTTGACCCGCATGAAGTACCTGCATGCCGAAGACGGCGTCTTTGACGCGGTCCCCCTCTGGAGGCGGCATTTTTTCAATGACCACGCCCTGGAGGGTGCGGCCTATCGCCATTTCCGCCACGGACCCAGAGAACCTCAAAGGCGTAGACCCCCAGCGCATCGTCCGCTCCCAGCAGGCCAGCGGCAAAGGCTCTCAAGGACTTTGACCGCCTGCAAATGTGCGGGGCTTTCCCTGGTGCATCGCCTCCATCCCCATTCCCAGCTGGGCAAAAACCGTCTTTCGGGTCTCCCGGAGGCGGAAGCCATGGAAGCTCTGGAACGCCATCTTCCAGGCGGTGCGCATCCGCGGAGACGGCTCCGCAGTGGAGCGGTGGCAGGAGCATCTTCAGACGCTCCACCGCCGGCTGGACCGCCTGAATGCCCTGCGCTTCAAGTCGCTGCACTATGTCAACTCCTGGGCACCGACCTCACGGTAGAGCTGCCGGAGGGGGCATATCTGGCAGGCGGGAGACGATGTGACGCTCTCCGGCCAGGTTATATTGCCAACATCCCCATGGAGAGATCTTCACCTCTCCGCTGAAAAGCGGAGTCAATGGCGTGGTGTACTCTGCCATGCCCCTGGTGAACGACGGCGCCATCATCGACAAGTTCCACTTTGTGGTCAAGGACGGCAAAATCGTGGAGGCCCATGCGGAAAAAGGGCGGAGGCTCTGAGGCCGCTATTTCCGTGGACGAGGGGCGCCTGCTATTTCGGCGAAGTGGCCCTGGTCCCCTATGACAGCCCCATCTCCAACCAGAAGATTCTCTTCTACAACACTCTTTTTGACGAGAATGCCGCCTGCCATATCGCTTTCGGTGAGGCGTACCCCTGCCTGGAGGGCGGCCAGCGAATGAACAAGGAAGAGCTGAAGGCCGGGGCCTCAACGATTCCATCACCCACGTGGACTTCATGGTGGGCACACCGGATTTGAGCATCCTGGGCACCACCCATGACGGAAAGGAGATTCCGGTCTTTGTAGACGGCAACTTTGCGCCGGAGCTCTGAACCCCTGCGGAGGCGGTCCTCCGCGCACATGAGAGAAAGAAGGAATTGCAGATGTTTTATGAGCAGAGAAAAAACCGATGCAGATGTTCTGATCTGCGAAGGCGCCTGCGTGGTGGGAGATGTAGACCTGGCACCCGGCGTCAGCGTCTGGTATAACGCCGTTTGCGGGGAGATGAGGGGGCGATCTCTGTGGGCCGGGAGACCAATCTCCAGGACGGCGTCATTCTTCATGCAAACACTGTAGTGGGGCAAGGCTGCACTGTGGGCCACGGCGCCATTCTGCATGGCTGCACTGTGGGGACCATGTTCTGATCGGCATGGGCTCCATCGTGCTGGACGGCGCCAGAATCGGGGATCACTGCATCGTGGGCGCCGGCGCCCTGGTCACTGGCAAGATGGACGCCCCCGCCGGCTCCATGATTTTGGGCAGCCCCGCCAAGGTGGTCCGCCCGCTGACGCCGGAGGAGCTCCAGAGCATTCAGGAGTCCGCCCAGGACTATCTGCACATGGCGCGGCAATACCGGAAGGGCTGAGGGCGAAACCGCCAAAAGGCTGTTTCCTCGTGAGGCTTCTTTTGGCGGTTTGCCGCTTGTATTGATCAGCAGGGACGGTTATACTGGCATTCGGCGGAACGTAAACGTTTTTCCGTCGGATAAAGAGCCGTTTTATGACACTTCATGTTTCTCCCCAGACCCGCCGGGTCTTTTACCTGTCCCTGCCCATCTTTGCCGAGCTGCTTTTACAGCTGCTGGTGGGAAACATGGACCAGTTCATGATCTCTCACTTCGGTTCTGCTGCCGTGGCCTCTATCGGCAACGGCAACCAGGTGATGAACGTGGTGATTATTGTCCTGGAAACCATGAGCGCTGCCACCACGATTCTGCTGACTCAGCACATCGGCGCTGGAAAAACTGGCGATGCCTGCAATGAAATCGCCACCGTGGGCACCGCCGTCAGCGCCGTGTTCAGCCTGGGAATGGGGCTGCTGTCTTGCTGGCGCCCGAGGCGCTCTTTACGTTGCTGCGGACGCCGGCGGAGTCCTTTTCAGGTGCCTGCCTGTACACCCGGATCGTGGGTGGCGCTGTGCTGCTGCAGGGGTTATACATCGAGCTCTGCGCTGTGCTGCGGAGCTATACCCTGCTGCGCGAGGTGGTGAGCGTCTCCGTGGTGATGAATCTTCTGAACATCATGGGAAACGCCATTTTGATCAACGGCTTCTTCGGTCTGCCCCGCATGGGCGTGGCGGGCGCTGCCGTGTCCACCTGTATTTCCAAGGCAATCGGGCTGACTCTTGTGATCTGGACCCTGCGGCGTAAGTGTACCGTCCGCTTCTCCCTGCGATATCTGCGGCCCTTTCCCTGGACTACATGCAAGCATCTCCTTGGCATTGCCATGCCCTCCGGAATGGAGTCCTTGTCCTATAATGTGTCCCAGATTTTATCCTGCGGTTCATCAATCTGATGGGAACCGCTGTGATTGCCACCAAGGTTTACGCCAGCATGCTGGCAAATGTCGCTTATGTGTATTCCATCGCTGTGGCGCAGGCCACCAGATCATTCTCGGCTATCTGCTGGGCGGCCGGAAGCTGGAGGAGGTGTCACCCCGGGTATGGTCCACCATCCGGATCGCCTTGATGGTATCAGAGCTGTTAACATTGGCAATTTTTTTTCTTCTGCGACCCCATTTACAGCATTTTTACGGACGACCCGGTGATTCACACCCTGGGACGCCAGATTGTTCTTGTGGAATTT
>VOFH01000946.1_pt1 | contig 14000 bp, 13 predicted proteins | sample 5384091 | NCBI WGS metagenome assembly VOFH01 (sample SAMN12384727, study PRJNA508395) | human gut metagenome | isolation source: healthy gut G | host: Homo sapiens
CAGGATATAACTCAGCAGAATAACCTTTTGCCTGTAAATATTCTCTTAAAAGCATGCCAAGATTTTCGTCATCCTCGCATAATAAAATACGCAGTTTCTCGTCCATATCAATTATTTTTTAATAAAGGTAATGCAATAATAAATTTAGTTCCTACATTCAGGTCACTTTCAGCTCGGATGGTTCCTTTATGATCGACAATAATTTTCTTCACATAAGCCAATCCCAGTCCAAAGCCCTTCACATCGTGCAGATTACCCGTATGCACACGATAGAACTTTTCAAATATCTTTTTCAGGTTTTCCTTCTTGATACCGATACCGTTATCCTGTATCGAAATCATCAGTTTACCCGACTCATTCCACGTTCTTACTTTCAGTTCCAAATCCTCTTCCGGCTTCTTATATTTCACCGCATTATCCATCAGATTAAAGATTACATTTGTAATATGCATCTCATCCGCAAATATAACAGGATCAGTAGCCTCAAGGTTCGATGTTATCTTACCATTATACCGTTCCACTTTCAGTGCAAAAGTGTTGACAACTCCCGTAATCAATTCGTTCGCATCAATCTCTTTCATCTTCAAAGTCGCCTTCTGACGGTCGAACATCGACATCTGAAGCACTTTTTCCACTTGGAAACGCAACCTCTTGGTTTCATCATTAATGACTCCCGATATATGCTGGAACATCTGTGGAGATTTACCTACCGCCGGATCTTTCAACATTTGTGCCGCCAAGGAAATGGTCGATATCGGTGTCTTAAATTCATGTGTCATATTATTGATAAAGTCATTCTTCATCTCCGTCAGCTTCTTCTGCCGGAATACGATATAAATCGTAAAGATAAATGTCACCAACAATACCAGCGTAAATATCAACGACGGAATCATGAAGCTCACCGAATCAAAGAGATAATCCCTTCTCCCCGGAAAATGAACTTTCAAAACACTCGTCTTTGCAGGTGGATCATTCTTAAACAATGCCTGCTGATAAGCCTCATCACTTCCTTTCTCTTCATAGTCCGCACAACGATAAACACTTCGTCCTTCTTTATCAAGCACTTCATAATGGAAAGGCAGATCTATACCATTATTATACAAATTCGCTTGCAAATAACCGTTCAAATCCCCGAACCGAACCCGTTCTCCAATTGATTTGTCACTTGCACGCCTAATCATATCCAAGACCACCTCATCCAGCAAAGCTCCCGCTGATACATATAGCGATTCTTAATAGCCTCCAACATCGAATTAGAAGTCTGGGGAATCGTATTTCGCCCACGTACCATTACTTTAGGAAGTTCGGACGGTTTGATAGTCATTACCTCATTTCAAAATCAGAAATAATTTTTCCATCCCGTGACTTCACTTTGAATCGTTGTGTTGACTGAACCACATCATCCTGTCTTAATGAAGAATTATTCTCAGTCAAGCTTTTCTTTCCGCTTCAGTAATATCCTCAATCAACCAACGTTGGGTTTCAGCATATTCTACATCCTTGGAAACCTGACTCAAACTATTGCGTACAGCCGATGTCAAACTGTTCCTTCCGGGTTTTCATCATTTCCTCTATATAACTGACCTGCAAATACAACAGACTAAGGAAAGAAAGCCCCATTACAATACTTAATATCCAAATTGTTGACTTCTTCATAGCAACAAAATTAACACTCCCTAATTAACACTCCTAATGCATTAACTTGATTTAACCGGAACTTTCCGGAAATTAACCGTAAGAGGCTATTTAGGTTGTATTCTGATTACTACAACAATAAAACCCCTTCTTTGGTTTGCAAATTTAATAAAAAATTAAATCTTTTCCTTGCGTTTTTCTATCTTTATTAATCATAGTTAAACAAAAACCGTCGTCTTTTACTTAAAAAAGACGACGGTTTTAACAGTATCAAGAGAATTACTAGTTATTCTTCTGTCTGTTTAGCTTCAAAATCCTTAATCAACTTATCCTGAACATCTGTCGGAACAAGCTCATAACTAGAGAACTTCATAATGAACGAAGCACGGCCGCCGGTCAGCGAACTAAGAGCAGTAGAGTAAGATGACATTTCCTTCAAAGGTACTTTAGCCACTAGCTTTTCAAAGCCTTTTTCACTACTCATACCCATAATCATGGCACGACGTCCCTGGAGATCCCCATTACATCACCCATTTTATCAGACGGCACAAATACTTCTACATCATAAATCGGTTCCAAAATCTTCGGGCCTGCATTTTTGAAGGCTTCGCTGAAAGCATTACGCCCTGCAAGCATGAAGGAAATTTCATTTGAATCTACCGGGTGCATCTTTCCATCGTACACAATAACACGAACGTCACGAGCATACGAACCTGTCAACGGGCCTTGCTCCATACGTGCCATGATACCTTTCAGGATAGCAGGTAAGAAACGGGCATCGATAGAACCACCTACGATACTATTAATAAATACCAGTTTACCCCCCCATTCCAACGGCACTTCTTCGGTACCTTTCACATTTATCTTAAATTCCTGTCCGTTAAACTTATATGTATCGGGCACAGGCATACCTTCTTTGTAAGGTTCTACAATGAGATGCACTTCACCGAACTGACCGGCACCACCAGACTGTGTTTTGTGGCGATAATCTGCACGGGCAGCTTTTGTGATCGTTTCACGATACGGAATCTTCGGTTCTTCATATTTCACCTGAAGTTTCTCGTTATTTTCCAGACGCCATTTCAAAGTACGTAGATGGAATTCACCCTGTCCGTGCACCAGCGTTTGCTTCAGTTCTTTTGATTGTTCAATTACCCATGTCGGATCTTCCTCGCGCATGCGGTTCAAGATAGTCATCATCTTTTCCACATCAGCCTCGTTCACAGGTTTGATCGCACGGGAATATTTTGAATTCGGATATTTGATAAAATTAAACTTATAATCGCAGTCCTTCCCGTTCAGGGTATTACCCGTTTTCACGTCTTTCAGTTTCACGGCAGCACCAATATCACCGGCTTGCAGTTCTTCCACTTTCACACGGTTGCCACCGGCTACGACATAAATCTGTGCAATGCGTTCTTTCGAACCGCGGTCCGCATTCAACAAGTCGTCTCCTTCGCGCACTTTACCACTCATTACTTTAAAGTAGGAAACTTCACCGATATGCGGTTCTACACTTGTCTTGAAGAAATAGAGAGATTCCGGACCGTTAACATCCGGAGCCACTTCTTTACCTTCCGTATTCTGTACTTTCGGCATTTCGGAAACAAAAGGAACAACATTTCCCAAAAATTCCATTAAACGACGAACACCCATGTCCTTACCTCCACAGACACAGAATACCGGGAACATACCTCTTGCAACCAATCCTTTACGAATGCCTTCACGCATTTCGTCTTCCGAAAGAGAGTCTTGTTCGAAGAACTTTTCCATTAGCCCTTCATCATTTTCGGCAGCGGCCTCCACCAATGCTTTATGCATTTCCGTAGCCTTTTCCAGTTCTTCGGCAGGAATATCTTCAATCACAGGAGCCCCACCCTCGGGTTTCCACGAATATTTCTTCATCAACAGTACATCAATCAAAGCATTGAAACCAGGACCGGTAGAAATAGGATATTGGATAGGAACAACTTTAGAGCCATAAGCTTCTTTTAGTTGTTCCAGGATATTATCATAGTCGCATTTTTCGTTATCAAGCTGGTTGACTAGAAAAATAACAGGTTTATTCAGTTTTTCTGTATATCGGAAATGATTTTGCGTACCGACTTCGACGCCGTATTGGCCATTAAGAAGAATAATTGCTGTGTCGGTCACATTAAGTGCAGTTACCGTACTGCCAACGAAGTCGTCCGAACCCGGACAGTCTATAATATTAAGCTTTTTATTGTTCCATTCTACGTGGAGAACGGTAGAGAAAACGGAGTAACCATACTCTTGTTCAACAGGGAAATAATCACTAACAGTGTTTTTTGCGGCAATAGATCCGCGACGTTTTATAACACCACTCTCGAAAAGCATCGCTTCCACGAGAGTGGTTTTCCCAGAGCCAGAACTTCCCAACAAGGCAATGTTCTTGATTTCATTAGTCTGATATACTTTCATAATACACAAGATTTAAATAATTACTTAGTATGACTCACATACCATTCATTTAGTGTTGCGCAAATTAGGGATTTATTGGGGAAAAACAACATTTAGGGCAGTGTTACTAAACAATGTTATGTAGCATATACTTAACATGAACAATTCCGCTTAGTATAAATTTGCTTCCTCAATAGAAACAATTTAATAGTTCATTACCTATTCGGAAATATTCATATACAGCGGTGTTTTGTGTTAAGAGAAAACAATTCTTTGATATATTATCCGATAATAGTCTTACTTTTGCACCTACAAAACTCAAACAACATAGCTATGGCAGGTATCTATCTTCATATTCCTTTCTGCAAGACCCGTTGCATCTATTGTGATTTTTACTCGACTACCCGTAGTGAACTAATAACACGCTATATACACGCCCTATGCAATGAACTGGAAATGAGGAAAGAATATTTGAAAGAGGAAAAGATAGAAACTGTTTATTTCGGCGGCGGCACTCCTTCCCAATTAGGAGAAGAAGATTTCCAACAAATATTTAAAGCCATACAGAAGCATTACGGACTGGAAGATTGCCGGGAGATTACCCTGGAAGCCAATCCGGACGATTTATCAAAAGAATACCTGCAAATGCTATCGGCTCTTCCCTTCAACCGCATCAGTATGGGAATACAAACTTTCGATGACGCAACTCTCAAATTATTGAAACGCCGCCATAATGCTCGGACTGCCACCGAGGCCGTCCGCAGATGCCGGGAAGCCGGTTATCAAAATATCAGTATCGACCTCATATACGGACTACCGGGAGAAACCAAGGAACGGTGGGAGAAGGATCTTCGACAAGCTATCAGCCTGAATGTAGAACACATTTCCGCTTATCATCTGATTTATGAAGAAGATACACCTATATATAATATGTTGAAGCAACATCAAATATGTGAAGTAGACGAAGATTCCAGTCTGGAGTTTTTCACGCTACTGATAGAATATCTTCAAAAGGCAGGATACGAACACTACGAAATATCCAACTTCTGTCGTCCCGGCTACTATTCCCGTCACAACACTTCATATTGGAAAGGAATTCCTTATTTAGGATGCGGACCTTCTGCACATTCTTTCAATGGAACAACACGCGAATGGAACATTTCTTCTATCGACCGCTATATAAAAGGTATTGAAGAAGGGCAACGGGTCTTCGAAACCGAGTATCTCGGCCCGACCACCCGTTACAACGAATTTATTATCACCACCATGCGTACCGTATGGGGTACCCCCATAGAAAAGCTAAAACAACTGTTCGGGATTGAGATGTGGGAGTATTGCCGGAAAATGGCAACTCCCTACCTGAAAAACGGCAAATTGGAAGAATACGAGGGCGCTTTACGCCTGACCCGTGAAGGGATTTTCATTTCCGATAGTATTATGAGCGATTTACTCTGGGTAGACTAAAAAACTAAGCTATAAGCCGATGACCGAATCTGAAGTTAGAAAGTTATTACGGCAAATGAAGGAGCAGGATTCGCAAACTGCTTTCCGCGACTTCTACGACATGACTTATGACCGTCTTTTCCGTATTGCCTACTATTACGTAAAGCAAGAGGAATGGTCACAAGAAATCGTACTTGATGTTTTTCTCCGACTCTGGAAACAACGGGACACACTGCTCGATGTAAGAAACATCGAGGATTATTGTTTCATTCTAGTCAAAAACGCTTCACTCAACTATCTGGAGAAGGAATCAAAGTACACCACTGTCCATTCTTCTTGCTTGCCGGAACCGCAGGAACAAAGTTGTTCACCCGAGGAGACATTAATTACCGAAGAATTATTCGCTCTTTACGTCAAGGCGCTTGACCGCTTGCCGGAACGTTGCCGTGAAGTCTTCATCCGTATCCGAGAGGAACATCAAAGTTATGCCCAAGTAGCCGAGGAGCTCGGTATTAGCACCAAAACCGTAGATGCCCAACTTCAGAAAGCTGTCAGCCGGTTGAAGGAAATGATTGCAAGCAGTCAGATAGAAAGTTATTAAGAAGAAAATGGAATACGTTTATATTTAACCTTTATTTGCTAAATACGAATAGGGAAATTCTGGTTACCTCCGGTCTTTATCAACAAATAAACCGAATAGAATATGAAGTATACCGATACAGAATTGGAAACGATACTAAGCAAGCTCATCGCTTCCACACGCTCGCCACGTGGGCGCTTTTCAGCAGTAGCCAGCTATCCGCAGTTGGAAAAGCGACTAAAACCACATATCCGGTGTTTATTCCCGACGCGTATGCGTATATTGGCAGCAGCGGCAGCTGTTATTCTGCTCTGTCTTTCGGTAGGAACAGTATATTTATATATGCAACCGACTTCACTCCAAACAGTATCCACAATGGCCGAAACACGTAATGTCATCCTGCCCGACGGCAGTTCTGTACTGTTGAACCGTCATTCGTCGCTATCCTATCCGAAGCGGTTCAAGTCGGACAACCGGGAAGTACAACTCACCGGAGAAGCCTATTTTGAGGTTAGCAAAGACCAGAAGCACCCGTTTATCGTACAGACCGAGCACATCAACGTACAAGTGTTGGGAACTCACTTCAATGTGGACGCCTATCGTAACAACCCGGAGGTAAAGACTACTTTATTGACAGGTTCGGTAGCAGTCAGCAATAAAAAGTAATTCTGTCCGCATGATTTTGAAACCGAATGAAATTGCTATATATCATAAGGTGGGAAATAAACTGACCCGTCAGGTGACGAAAAATGCAAAAGATGAAATTTCCTGGCGAGACGGGGAGTTTATATTCGACAATCTTCCCTTAGGAGAGATCGCCCGCGAACTGTCCAATTCATTCGATACGCCGATTCATATTGCCGACACGTCACTACAAAGCTATCGGATTTCGGCACGATTCCGCAATGGAGAAGACTTGGAAACAATTTTATCTGTACTACATCATGCAGGTTATTTCAACTATTCACAAAATAATAAACAGATTGTCATTACCACTAAACCAGACTTAAAATGAAGATAATTTCCCAAGATTACCTGCCTGTCAGAACATTCATCCTGATAGGCATGGTACTCCTTACCACTACACAGACGTACGCCCAAAATATAAATACACGTCTTTCGTTTACACTGAAAAATGCCACTCTCAAAGAATTCGTCAAATTGATTGAAAATTCAACCGGGTATTCTTTTATCTATGGTGAAGAAGTGGGTATCAGGCACAAAATTACACTGAAAGCAAAAGAGATGCCCTTGCATGAGGTGTTGGACACTGTGTTTAAAGACGAACTTATAAGCTATCAATTCTCCGGACGCTACATCCTACTGAAAGAGAAAAAAGGACAAAAGCCCGTAAGCCGCAAGTTTACTATCAGCGGATATGTCACTGACGGGACGTCTTCCGAGACGTTGATTGGCAGTAACATCATTGAGAGTCATCAATATCAGGGAACCACCACCAATCCTTACGGCTTTTACAGTATCACACTGCCTGAAGGAGAAACCGAACTGCGTTTCTCCTATCTGGGCTATGCTACGTAAACACGCAAATTCACTCTTTCCAAAGATACTCTGCTGAATATCCGTATGCAGGGAAATACGCAACTGGAAGAAGTTATCATTATTTCCGACAAAGCTGAAGCCGGAGCAATAGCCACGCAAATGGGTGCCGTAGAGATTCCAATGGCACAAATAAAAAACACCCCAAGCATATTGGGAGAGGCAGACGTGATGAAAACCATTCAACTTATGCCCGGAGTACAAGCCGGAGTGGACGGTTCCGCCGGATTGTATATACGCGGAGGAAGTCCCGACCAGAACCTTATCCTGCTGGACGGAACACCTGTATATAATGTAGACCATTTGTTCGGCTTTTTCTCCGTCTTTACCCCCGAAGCGGTGAAAAAGGTCACTTTGTTTAAAAGTTCCTTTCCCGCTCGCTTCGGCGGACGACTTTCCTCCGTTATCGATGTACGTACCAACGATGGAGATATGCAGAAATACCACGGTACGTTCAGTATCGGACTGCTAACCAGCAAGATTAACCTGGAAGGGCCTATCATCAAAGGAAAAACATCATTCAATATTTCAGCACGTCGCTCCTATCTGGACTTACTGGCAAAGCCTTTCATGCCGGATGATGAAAAATACAGTTATTACTTTTATGACATGAATGCAAAAATTAATCATAAGTTTTCTGACCGGAGTCGGATGTTCCTAAGTGCTTACCACGGGAAAGACCATTTTGCAGCCGATTATGACGGTAATACCGACTTTAAGGACGGAAGTAATATGGGGTGGGGAAACACGATTGTTTCCGCCCGATGGAACTATATTTTCAATAACCGGTTATTCAGCAATACAACAGTTTCCTATAACAACTATTTATTCGACGTTAACACATACACCAATAACCAGTTTTCTACCGGTGCGGGAGCAATCATTCTCAACCGTTATTCCTCCAATTATCATTCCGGTATTACCGACTGGAGTTACCAGATTGACTTCGATTATAATCCAACTCCTGCCCATCATATAAAATTCGGCACCGGCTATCTTTTCCACCGTTTTCAACCGGACGTAACGACTTCTGTCATCTCAGACAAAACCGATAACAGAATAGACAGGGATACCACTTATCATAATGCAAACAACAGCAGGATTCATGCACACGAAGTTACAGCCTATGCGGAAGATAACTTCAAGATTGGTTCCCGCCTCCGGCTGAATCTAGGCCTGCACCTTTCCCTGTTTCACGTACAAGATCAGAATTATCTCTCCTTACAGCCACGCATTTCGGCACGTTATCAACTTAATAAGGATATTACTATCAAAGCATCTTATACAAAAATGAACCAATATGTGCATTTGTTGTCGTCCATGCCTATCGCCATGCCCACGGATTTATGGGTCCCTGTCACAAAAAAATAAAGCCGATGCGTTCTCACCAATATGCTTTAGGCGGATATTACACAGGTATAAACGGTTGGGAGTTCTCGGTAGAAGGTTACTACAAAGATATGCGCAATGTACTCGAATACAAAGACGGTGTCAGTTTCTTCGGTTCTTCCTCCGGCTGGGAAAATAAGGTAGAAATGGGAAAAGGACGATCGGCAGGAATTGAGTTTATGGCACAAAAGACAGCAGGAAAGACAACCGGATGGCTGTCATACACTCTTTCAAAAAGTGACCGTAAGTTTACGAAAGGAGGCATAAACAACGGTGAGTGGTTTCCATATAAATATGACCGCCGCCATAGCATTAACCTCACTATTAATCATAAGTTCAGCGACCGTATTGATATTGGAGCCTCTTGGGTATTCTACACGGGATGCACCAGTACCATTCCGGAAGAGAAGACTACTGTTATCCGTCCTCACAATGGTGCAAACAACGGTTTTCTATGGTATGGAACCTACGATAATACCAATAGTTCACCTACTATCGGAGATGTGTCTTACATAGAACATCGTAACAACTTCCGCCTCCCTGCAAGCCACCGCCTCAACTTGGGAGTGAACTTCAATAAAAAGACCAAACACGGTATGCGAACCTGGAATATCAGTCTATACAATGCATACAACGCCATGAATCCGGCATGGGTATACCGAGGCCACAACAAACAAGGACTAAGCGTTATCAAGAAATACACCTTACTTCCACTGATTCCTTCTTTTACTTATACTTATAAATTTTGAATATGAAAACTATTTTTTACCTATCTATACTGTTCGTTACAGTCACAATGATGTCGTCCTGCGAGAATGAGTTACCCTTCAACATCAACAATAATCCGCCCAAACTAGTGATGAATGCTTTGATTAATGCGGAGAGCACGGATAATCTTCTTTTCCTCAACTTCACAAGTAAAGAAAATAGTACTCATGTACAAAATGTAACCGTAGAGGTACGTATCAACGGCGAACTAAAAGAGAGCCTTCGCCCTCTCCCACCCGAGACGGAAGGTAATCCACAATGCAGATTCGGCATTACTTCCCGATTTACCCCCGGAGACGCAGTGCGCATTGACGCTATTACCGACGACGGACAATATCATGCATGGACGGAAATCAACGTTCCCCAACGCCCTTTCGAAATAGAAAATGTCGATACTGTCACCGTTCCGCTTGCACAAAGCGGATATACCACAGAATATCTGCGCTATCGGATTACGATCAACGACCGTCCCAATGAAACAAACTATTACCGTATCGTGATAGATAAGCAGACTACACTTTGGGGATATAACCACGAAGAAGGAGGAGACGATTACATCTATTGGACAAAACACAGTTATAACTTCATTGGCCGCGAGGATGTCGTTCTTACAGACGGACAACCCACCACCGGTGATGATGAAGATAACGGACTATTCGATACAGCTAAAAATATTTATGGTGTATTCGACGACACCCGGTTCAGAAACACTTCCTACACTATGACAGTTTACAACAATACTAAAATCGAAACAGGTAGCGATTCCGGATATTTTTCAGGAATGGACGTCATTATCCGCTTGATGAGTATCACAGAAACGGAATATTACTACCTGAAAGCACTTAATTTAGTAGACTCCGACGCTTACGATGAAACAATCAACGAACCGATCAAATATCCCAGCAATGTGCACGGAGGTACAGGAATGGTAGGAATCAGCACGGAAGTTACTCAGACGATTCATATTATAAGTAGCTCTCACTCAAAAGGTAACCTTGCTCCACCAGTCCACGTTTATCAGTAAGCTCCAGCAATACGCCCTCACGAATCAGAGTGAGCCGGTTAACAACTTCCAGCACTTTTCCGTAATTATGATCGCTGATCACAATCCCTTTATTTACCGAATGCTTTTTTATCAGCTCTATCAGTTTATCCGCCAAATGAAAAGATAAATAATCAAACGGCTCATCCAACAATACAAATTTAGTGTCGCCAAGCAACAGTAACTTGGCTTCCAGATATCTCCGTTCACCTCCGGAAAGCTGTGAGACACGTCGGTCCATACACGATTGTGCCACTTCATCATCTTTATAAAAATCAGACACGACATCCGTATCCAAATAATAACGTACCAATTGTTTCATTTTTTGATGTTTAGGCAGATAACCTTGCTGCGGCAAGAAAGCAATCGTTCCGGAATGTCGGTAAGGAGCCGGAAGAATTTTGCATCCATCCAAGCGGATAAACTTCCTGTCGGCTTTCATTGTACCGAATATAATTTGCATAAGTACGGATTTCCCCGTGCCATTTCTGCCGAACAATCCGATGACGTCTCCCGTATTGATTCTCAGGTAGACATCCGACAGTAGTTGCCGGGTACCGAAGTTCTTGATAACACTATCTATTTCAAGCAAATGATGCATAATTTCATAATCCAGAGAATGAACCAATAAACAGCAAATACGGAAATTATCAAATTCCGCTTCGGAATACCGGAATTATAATAAAAATAGTAGGCTTCCTTTTCAAGAATTTCCTTGTAAAGCAAACTTGCAACAATACCCAATCCCCCTAACATATAAGGAAAAGGTTCAAAAAATATACTCCAATCCCACTTTACTATAAGAAGCCTGGCCAACACGGAGAAAGGTACATTGATTTTCAACGTACTGAAGAAAAACAAATAATATAGTTTTATCCTCCGCATTTATCTCGTATTGATTTGCTGCCAAATATATTAATAAAATAGGGAATCTTACTACAATCGGTCCTCCTATTTCAGCTTTTACCTTAAATTCTCCAACAACTCCTTCATCCGAAAGAAAGTTCCCGACAGTTTTAATTAGGAGCAAAGCACTTTTTTCAACTATCTTTGCAACCAAAAACGAGTACAGACTATGTTTATCATCATTGGAATTATGCTGACGGGGATGCTGTTTGGTTATCTATTACGTAGCAAACGTCTCACGTGGATACATAAAATAATCACTTTCCTTATATGGGTACTGCTATTTCTGCTAGGTATTGATGTAGGTGGCAATGATATTATTGTCAAAGGATTGCATACATTAGGACTCGAAGCACTTATTATTACGCTGGCAGCGGTTATCGGCAGCACATTATTCGCCTGGGGGCTCTGGTACTTATTGTATATAAGGAATAGAGGAAAGGAGACGAAAGCATGAAAGGCAGCCTGATTATCGTCTCATTCTTTATCGTGGGTACCCTGTGCGGATTCTTTCATCTGATTCCTTACGACTTTACTGACAGTAAACTTAGTTATTATGCTCTCTGCGGTTTGATGTTCTGTGTAGGTACCAGCATCGGAAATGATCCGAACACCCTGAAAAGTTTCCGCTCACTGAATCCCCGTCTCATGTTCCTGCCTATCATGACAATACTGGGTACACTGGCAGGGTGTGCCGTAGCAGGATTCTTCATGAGTCAACGTTCATCATCAGAATGTATGGCAATAGGAGCAGGATTCGGCTATTATTCGCTTTCCAGTATATTCATCACCGAATATAAAGGTCCGGAATTGGGAACAATCGCATTGCTATCCAACATCATGCGTGAAATTACAGCCTTACTCGGAGCGCCTTTACTCGTGAAGTATTTCGGAAAACTAGCCCCTATTTCTGTAGGAGGAGCTACCACAATGGACACTACTCTTCCCATCATCACCCGATGTTCCGGAAAAGAATTTGTCATTATTTCTATCTTTCATGGTTTTGTGGTAGACTTCAGCGTTCCTTTCCTGGTCACATTCTTTTGTTCAATTTCATTCTAATAGAAATAGATAGCACGTTTATTCTTGTTATTATAGTCTCTTATGTAATTCTTTTGTATATTTAGCACATCAAACAATAAAAACGAATTTATTATGAATTCCCCAAGTTTATCACGACAATTTTGTTCTGTTGCTTCCTCACGACAAACATCTAGGAATATCCCTATTTAACAGTCACTATTGTAGCTCCAAAGCCATATTCTTGGAAAGAGGCATCCTGATAGCGACAATTACTGTATTTCCGTTTTAGTTCGTCAATGATAGCTTTCCGAAGTACTCCGTCCCCTTTTCCGTGAATAAAAACAATCTTTTGTTCACGCTTGTTCTTATAGGTTTCCATTACCTCCCGAAACTTATCCAATTGATAGTTTAAGATCTCACTATTACCCATACCTTGTGTGTCATCCAGCAATGAATCAATGTGAAGATCTATTTCGATAATTCCATTCTTACTCCCATGACCGGATTTCACGATCGGCTGCGATTTAGGTTTATCAACAGATTTCTTCTGTAATAAAGCAACTTGGATCTCCTCTGCGGAAACATAGACTTGCTTGGCCGGCATATCATCTTTCACAATATCATAAATTAAAGCCGGTTCTTCAAAGAAGTCAGAATCACCGAACGTATGAAGTTTATAGAACTTCACCGTATCAATACGTATTTCTACACTAACGGCAGGTTTGATAGCAGCCGTTTTACCATCCTTGAAAGCTACCAGTTGCACAGCTACCCGTTCCATATCATTCAGTACATCTTTTGTAAACTCCTCCAGCAACAGTTTTGTATTAGGTTCCACCAATCCGTGCGAACGAGTTTTCCATGCCTTTCCTTCTGCGCTCAAGTAAGTATAATACAGATAATAATTGCTATCATTCACCAAATAAGCCTCGAAAGGAGTAGTCATCATTGCTTTCGCATCTTCGGGCACATAAGCCAGAAAAACATTCAGTGTATCTCCACCACGTACTTCCGGTTGACGCTGAATGACAGGCATTTCCGGTTTTACGGGCTTGACAGGTCCTTCCGTTTTCGGAGTCGATGAACCAGGTTTTCGTTTCATGTTATAGTCATCCGTTTCTATCACTACGCACTCACGTATCGGCATCGGAATGTCAAAGCCGTCCGCATCTTCTACCAAAACAAAATCTTTTCCCTGGAATCCGGTTACGATTCCGCCACCTACTTCACTAAGGA
>VOFH01001008.1_pt1 | contig 14000 bp, 23 predicted proteins | sample 5384091 | NCBI WGS metagenome assembly VOFH01 (sample SAMN12384727, study PRJNA508395) | human gut metagenome | isolation source: healthy gut G | host: Homo sapiens
ACATTAACTACTAAAGTGACTAATAAAGTCGCTGCAATAACGCGCCACCATTTAATTGGTTTTTGGTATAAAAATAAGGCATAGATCACCACGCCAACAATAGCTGACAGAGTAAAGCCGGGGAAGAAACCTCCCTCAACTCCAAAAAATAGCTGACCGCAATAAATCACTAATTAATGCGCTGATTCCACCCCCAAAGTGGACCGAAATAATATCCTAAAAAGCGCACTTCCAATAAATCCCAATCCTACTTTTTACAGTTGAAGGACCAAAAATTTTTTTTCTAATACAATATCCATCGCTACAAAATGGTGCCAAAGTAGCTAAACCTTGCAAATCTATTTTTCTTTATTCCCGTCTTCATTGGCATCCTACCTTCCAAAAAAGCACGACTACTAACAAGTCATGCTCTTAATTTTCTCTCCAACTAATTTCCAGCCATAGAAATTTTACCTTGATTAGAAATCAAATGATGCGACGTAAGCGTATCTTGATCAAGCTCAATCATCAATCAAAATAAACACTATTAGTTAAATGATGATTTGTATCTAAATCATAGTAACGAACCGCATATGTCTTACTCGATTCATAATCCTTCAAAAGGACGTAATCTCTTAAAACGTGGCATATGTTTCAAGTATGGATTTCCAAACTTTTCCATCATTTGACTATCTGCTTCAGTAATTTTCGATTTTTAGATCTAAAATCACCCATTGGCTTTTGACATCTACTATCTTTTTTGTTAGTAGAGTCTATTATACCACAATCTCTATATTCAAAAAAGCGATTATAACCGCTACCGTTTGTTGTAACGGTAATTTTTCACCAGCTTCAGGAAGACGCTCAAGATCAAGATGGTATTCAACTACCACCCAGCCTAAGTTTTGTTTTAATAAATCATGAATCCCAGCATTGCCTTGAGTTAATTGATCATTTGAAACTTTCATAAAATGTTCAATTAATTTAGGAAGCTGAATTTTCCCCGTTTCATCACAGTCGCCATAAGTAACCTGATGTTCTTCTTTAAAAATCTTTTCCATTAGCGATCACCACGCAATTAATTTTGATGATATTTATCATAGAGCTCATTCTTTGATACTTTATTAGCCTTAGCGACTAACTTAATAGCATCCTTTTTACTTTCGCCAGCTTCAACTCGATCAGCCACTTGCTTGATTAGCTCATCCCAAGAAAGTTGCTTTTCTTTCTCATCATTTGGTGAAACCAAAACTACGAACTCGCCTCGAGGATCATTCTTAGTGAAGTATTCATTAATTTCACTAATTGTACCTCTTAAATATTCCTCATGAATCTTCGTTAGTTCACGCTAACACAATTTTTCTATCTGGTTTAATTACCTCAGCCAAAGTTTTTAAAGTCTTCTTTAAACGATGAGGTGCTTCATAGAAAATTGAAGTCGCACGTGCCTGATTCATCATCTCAAAATATACTTTTTGCTCACTACTCTTACGCGGTAAAAGCCATAATAGGTAAATGGTTGAGCATCAAAGCCAGATGCAATTAAAGCTGTCGCAAAAGCTGAAGGTCCTGGAAGCGAAACAACCGGGATATCATTTTTGATACATTCTTGGACCAAAATATAACCAGGATCGGAAATAACCGGCATCCCAGCATCAGAAATTTCGGCAATCGTATTTCCTTCTTTAAGCAATTTAATTAATTCTGGCGCACGTTCTTTAGAATTATACTTATGAAAAGAAATCATCCTATTATGAACGCCAATTTTTTTTCAAGTAAGATTCCGCTGGTTCTAGTATCTTCAGCAGCAATATAATCAGCTTCAGTTAGAATCCTCTTCGCCCTTAAAGTAATATCTTCTAAATTGCCAATTGAAGTGTAGGGACAAAGGTAAAGACGCCCCTTATCTTTTCATTAAAACTACTTTGCGCTTGCATCTTTTTATCCCCCTATTTTTTTGTCCGTGATTTACGAAATTATCTAAAATATCTAAGCAAAACATGCAATCTTCACCAGATTCACGGTGAGAGCCATAATACATGTTGCAAATATGATAGCCAGAATCGTAAATATTACGTAGTGATTTTAGACCAGCTTGGGACTTACTTTCTGCTGGTTCTTTGTTGGCGTCTAATTTACTAATTTTTTCTCTTAATAGTTGATTTTCAACCTTTAACTCTGTATTTTCTTTCAATACTTCAAGCATGTCATTTTCCAGACCGGCAACAGTTTTTTGTCATTGCCTGAAGATTTTGCTGTAATTGTGACAATTGTGAAAATGGATCCACTCAAAAACACCTACCGTTCAAAAACTCAATACTAAATAATCTAACGTATTGTGGAAACTAACATTACTAGCTCGCATCTTATCAGCAGTCATCAACAACTCCAATAAGAATGCACTTTTCCTTAACTTTTTCACCAGCTGCTAGACTCTTCATCGCTAAAGTCTTAAGTTGATAAAAAACAAATTTTTGACTTGCTGGCTTTGTAGCAAGACCGCTAATCTGGCTCACGCGTACCAGTGCTAAATCATTCTGCTCTAATAACTCTTGGAACAAATACTTACTTTCTTCTTCAAGCTTAGCCGTATCGCCTAGATCATCAATTTCTTCATCAGTTAAGCCATATTCAAGCAACTGCGCTCTCTTACTATCAATTTTTTCATCAGAGAAATTAAGAATCTGCGTTCTAGACTTAACTGTTGGCAAGATTTGATTTTCATTATTGGTTATCAAAATCGTAACTACAGGTGCTACCGGCTCTTCTAATAAGTTAAGCAAAGCATTACTTGCAGCTAAAGTTAGCTTTTCAGCATTTTCAATGATAAAAAAACGTCGCTTGCCTTCAACAGGACTTTTTGCCAATTCTTCTTTCAAAGGACGAATTTGATCAATTGAAAGCGTCTGTTTTTTCCTTCTAGTTTTACTAAAAGACATCAGGATGATTGCCATCTAAAATTCTTTGGCAATTATTGCACGTCCCATCAGGCTTATTTTCTCCTGTACAATTAAAAAGACATGCCAGCCAATAAGCTGTATTAAGTCCTTTTTTTTGCATTGGATCGACAAACAAATAACTGTGGGCAACTTTTTATTTAAATATGCATCCTTAAAAAGATCAGTCTGCTTTTGACCTATATTTTTAAATCAATCATTAAAAGTGCTTAAATTCCTCAACTGGTAATACAAAGACCGTTGCTCCGCCTACAGTAACTTGGACAGGCTTACCTAGCATTGAAGTTCCCGCTGCATCCATATTCATATTAGAAACATACTGTTCTCTAGTGTGGGAACTCTTTTGATAATTTCTAATACTTCATTTACTCGGTCATCTTCAATCCCAACAATAAAAGTTGTATTTCCTGCTTTAAAAAGCCGCCGCTTGTAGCTAATTTTGTTGCACGCACATTATTTTGAATAAATTCTCTTGCCAATGCATCCGCGTCTTTATCTTGTACAATTGCTAAAACGAGTTTCATTCTTACCAAATCCTTACATAAAAATATCAGGTAATTGCTTTCTTATTATTTTAACACTATTAGCTGCAACTTCCTCGATTGGCAAATTAGCATCCACCTTTTTTAATTCTATCAGGATATCGTTTTAACAAGTCTATATATCCGGCATAAACTTTTTTTTGTGGAAAGCTAATTTTTCTTGTTCAAGTCGATCTTCTTGCCCTGCTCGTTCCTTTTCAATTCTAGCCAAGCCAGTTGCAGGATCTAAGTCTAAAAGATCGTCAAATCAGGCTCAAGACCGCCAGTTCCAAAATCATTAATTTGCTTTACAGCTTCAACGCCTAAATCTCTGCCAACACCTTGGTATGCCAAAGAACTATCGATAAATCTATCAGATAAAACAATTTTTCCAGCTGCCAAAGCTGGGCGAATAACTTCACTAACATGCTGACTTCTTTGAGCTGCATAAAGAAGAGTTTCAGTTCGATCATCCATTTCCTTATTTGCTGGATCTAAAATAATTGTCCTAATATTTTCAGAAATTTTTGATCCACCAGGTTCACGTGTAATAATCGTCTTTTTCTGTATTTCTTTTGGCAACTGCTTGATAAGCTCGTTGATAACTGTGGTTTTTCCTGCCCCATCTGGGCCTTCAAATGTAATTAAATATCCTTTCATGTCTACCCCCAATTGGCATTGTACTGTAAAAGAAAAAAGAAAGACAGACTTGTTTTTCAGATTATTTATTTTTCCACAAAAAAAAGCCCACCAGTGGTGGACTACATTATCTAGTAATCACGCTTGATGAGCTACTAGATTTAGTGTTTTTCTTCTTCTTGCTTCTTCATACAAAAAAATAAATTTTGCATGTAGAATTTTATTTAAAACGCGATTATCAAATGAATAATCAATTGTTGTCTGATCAAAAACTTTTGTTCTGCAAGTTGTCTTTGTAATTGAGCAACTACTTTTAATAGTCGCTCATCGCCTGCTTTTTAACTTTATGCCTTTTTCCAATCATAGATCTGTTCTCCCTTGAACAGCGCGCTTCAAAGTAATTGAGTTTGCATATTCAATATCGCTACCTACAGCTAACCCTGCAGCTAGGCGCGTCACTTTCAAGCCGGCTGGTTTGATTAGCTTAGCTAAGTACATTGCAGTTGCTTCACCTTCTGGACTAGAATTTAAAGCCAAAATGACTTCTTTAACCTCATCTTGCTTTTGCAGTCTAGTAATTAGGCTCTTAATATTAATTTCTTCTGGGCCAACACCATCCATTGGGGACAGAACACCATGTAAAACATGGTATAAACCGTTATATTCACCCATTTCTTCAAAAAGCCATTACATCTTTTGGCTGCTCTACCACCATAATTGTTGAACGATCACGATTTGCATCTCGGCAAATTTCACATGGATCGCTCTCGGTAATATTTCCACAAATAAAACAAGAGTGAAGATTTTCTTTTACCTGCATTAATGACTTGGAAAAGTCTTCCACATCATCTTCAGGCATGTCCATTGTATAAAAAGCTAACCGCGTTGCTGTTTTTTCACCAATACCAGGCAACTTCATATAATTATCAATTAAACGTGCAATTGGTAATGGATATTGCATAATTACATCAAACCTTTAGTGTATTTTCCCATTGATGCTTGAGTAGCATCATCGACTGCCTTAATTCCTTTATTAACAGCATCAATAACTAAATCTTGAAGCATATCTGGATCATCTGGATCAATTGCTTCCTTATCAATCTTTAAGTCTTTTAATTGACGGTCACCACTAAAAGTTGCTACTACCATATCATCAGCAGACTTGCCAACAAATTCTTGAGTAGCTAAATTTGCTTGTTCAGCTTCCATTTGTTGTTGCATCTTTTTAGCTTGCTTAATTAAGCCTTGCATGTTGCCCATGCCCATACCACCAAAATTAGGTCTTCTACTCATTTTTTTCTCTCCTTAATCTTTAATCTGCGCTAGATCTCCAAAAAAGTTCTTTTGCTTTATCGATAACTTCCTTTTTAGCTTGAGGATCTACCTGATTTTCATTTGTTTCTTGTTCAGATTTTTCTATTTTTGAAATTTCTTAGCAAGTAATTCTTCTTTATGACTTGCTACAAAATCATGCCGTACTTTTTAGCCATGAAGAATCTGCAACTAAAACAATACTATAATTATGCTTCGTTAACTTGGCAATTTCAGCTTCAAGCTGAGAAATTAAATCTCCATCTTGATTTGCCCGTTTAAACCATAATTCATATTTACATTTTAAAACAATTTGCTCATGACTTGCAGCTACAGGATTCAAAACTTCCATGACGGCTCTTTGAGATACCTTCAAAGTAGACAATAAATCTGGCCAAATATCTTTGACTGTATTTAAGTCCTCTTTCGTCGCATTTTCAAGTACATGGTAGACTTGACGGCGATTATTTTCCTGTGCTGCTTGGTTATTTGCACTAGCTTTTCTTCTCTTAGGTTTTTGATCAGTATTAGCTGTTTGAGCAGCAATTTGTTTAGGACGAGAATTAGTTTCTGTCTTAATAGTCCCAGAAAAGTCAGAGCTACTTCTATTAGTTACTTGAACTGGTCTATTTTTTAGTTCAGCAACTTGTTTACTTAAATTATCAATTTCATTTTTTAACTTTTGAACGACAATTGAAGAAACTGAATCACCTTGTTCTACTGGTGCATTTCCGCCTACCCCTTGCGTGACTTGAACCACAAAACACATCAAGTGGAATTTGTTGCTGATTAGTGTAGCGCAAATCATTTAAAGCAGTATTGGCTGCTTGAACTAAATTATAAAATTTTTCTTCTGGGATCTTAGCTAATTCTGCTGCATAATCTTTAGTTAAAAAAGTTGCCTCTTTATTGCTCTTAATAACCAGCATCCTTTAACAGTTAAGCTAATTAGTTCATCTAAGATATTCTTAGTTGATGCCCCATCTTGAAGTAAATTATGAACTATTTCGAATGCTTCTGACGTTTTCGCCCTTAAGTAAGTCTAATAAGACTTGCTCAATCTTTTCTTGAGCAGCATAACCAGTAATTTTTAAGGCATCGTCATACTTAACCTTATCCTGATCATAGGATAAATTTGATCAAGATACTTAAACTGTCCGCATTCCACCATCAGCAACTTGAGCAATTACCTCAAGTGCCTTTTCTTCAAAGCCAATTTTTCTTGACCAAGAATATAAGTCATGCGAGCAATTAAATCATGTTGATCAATCCGTTTAAAATTATAGCGCTGAGTTCTTGAAATAATAGTTGCTGGGACTTTTTGAAGTTCAGTTGTAGCTAAGATAAATACTACATGCTCAGGTGGCTCTTCTAGTGTCTTAAGTAAGGCATTAAAGGCACCCATCGAAAGCATATGAACTTCGTCGATAATATAAACTTTATATTTCCCCTGTGTGGGAGCATATTTTACCTTATCGCGGATATCACGAATTTCATCAACACCATTGTTTGATGCTGCATCGATTTCGATAATATCATTCATCGTCCCCTCGATCTGCCGCAAGACAGTTTTCACACTCATTACATGGCTCACCATCTTGCAAATTAGTACAATTTAAGGCCTTTGCAAAAATCTTTGCACATGATGTTTTACCAGTACCACGTGGTCCGCAAACAAAAAGCATGTGATATCTTGCCACGCTTGATTGCATTTTTTAATGTATCAGTAATCGCTGTCTGCCCTACAACTCCATCAAAAGTTCTAGGACGCCACTTACGATATAGCGCTTGATAAAGCCATTTTGCACTTCCTTTATCAAAAAACTCTAGCTCAAACGAGCTAAGAGCTGTTTATTTTCTCAAAAAAGGCACATGCCCAAGCAACCTTAGTGCTGCTACCTTCCGGTCCTGACACAATTTGAGGTCGGACATTGCCCACAAACTATAATACAGTATTTTAACTATTTTTTCCACTATTTATCTTGCTTTTGTTTACGCCTAATTTCACGGAAAAAATCTTTTAACATTTGCGCTGCTTGATCCTTAAATAAGCCTCCAAAAACTTGAGGGTGGTGATTAAATTTTCTACTTTGAATAAATCAATTACACTTCCAGCAGCTCCGGCCTTAGGATCAAAAGCGCCATAATAAACTTCAGCTAGCCGTGAATTAACAATTGCACCGCTGCATCGGACATGGTTCAAGGGTAATAAACAAGCTGCAATCAACTAAACGCCAAGAACCCAGATTTTTGCAGGCCTCTCTAATCGCAATCATTTCTGCATGCTGGGTTGCATCCTCATCAAGCTCGCGTCTGTTGTAGCCTTCGCCAATTACTTTTCCATCTTTATCCACAACAATTGCACCAATCGGTACTTCTCCCTGGTCTTCAGCTTTTTTGCCTGTGCAAAAGCTAGCTGCATGTATTCTTCCTTATCGCTTTTTTTCAAACATATATTTTATTCAATATCTTTCCTATAATTCTTATTAATCATTATTATTGTAATCGAAAAAAGCCAGTTAAATTAACTGCTAACGTAAAAAGTTCATTATTAAACATATTCATGTATAGTATAAAAGTAAAAAAAAAAAAAAGATCTTTTGGATCTCTTCTATTAAATTCGGCCACGTTTTTTAATCGTATAACAGTTAACAAAATAGCCAATTGATCCGACAAAATAAAGCATAGCCAAACCAGCTGCACCAAAGGAATCTATTACCATTAACTGATAAATAAATCATTCCACCAAACCCAGCCAAAACAATTAAGACTAAAATAATATTAATCAATAGCTTCATAATGATTCACTTCTTTTCAAAGTATTATCTTCTCTACTTTGTATTCGCTTTCATTATAAACCATTATCGTTATCTTTTTAATTATTTTTGCTCATTAAAATGTAATATCCCTTATCCCGAGCTAAAATTTCACAGTTTCCGTATACTTTTTGTCATTAGTTTCTTTGCACTTGGGGCTCCTTGTTTTTCTGAATGACAACTAGCAAAATTCCATTTTCCACTAAGTGCTCTTTTAGCTTCAGATAAAATTTGGTCAACTACTTTCTTTCCAGCCCGAATTGGTGGATTAGTAATCACTAGCCCATACTTTTTATCCACTTGTTCATAAATATCTGATTGGTAGATATTAACATTGTTAATTTGATTAAACTTTGCATTTCTTCTAGCTAAATCAAAGAGCTCGTTCATTTACGTCGACCATATCAACTTCTTTGATCTGGCCAAAATTTAGCTGCAAATAAGCCCATTGGACCATACCCTGTTCCAACGTCTAAAATCCCAGCTTTTGGAAAGGTTAAGTCTTTCATGGTTTTGATTAATACACCAGAACCATAGTCAATTCTTAGCTTTGAAAATACGCCTGCATCAGTTGTAAATTTCAAATCAATATCGTCAATATGATAATCAACTAAATGTTCATCATGTTTAGCATCCGGATTAGCCGCAAAATACATTTGATTCTTTTTTGTCATAATTATTCTCGCTTCTTCAATTTCTATCTTATAGTTTATCAATTCTACTTTGCTTTTTTCTACAAAGCTTTATAATTAGAATGATTACAGAAAGGAAGAGATAGAATGTTAGTTTCTATTCCTATATTTATTTTAGCAATTATTGTCGGAATTTTCTGTCTATGGATGGGATTCAGAATAAAAAGGCAATCAAGCTGTCTTTGGCCGTGTTCTTTCAACTAACAGTCAAACTTGGGCTAGATTTTGGCTGACTGCTGGGTGGGTTATTATTATCATCGCGGGCTGCTATTTTTATTCATGATCATTTTACATTTTTATTTAACCATAAAAAGCGTAAATTCATCTTTTTTGAATTTACGCTTTAATTTTTATCTTTTCTTTTTTCTATCCAATCCTTAAACTTGTTCCATTCGCTAGGTGTATGACTATCTTTTAATTCTTGAATTTGTTCTTGTAAATTTTGGGTTTGCTGAGCGAGAAGCTTATTTTGCTGCTCTAGCCGGTCTAATTTATCTAAAATTAAGGTTAATTCTGCATCTTTATCTTTAATACTGACTTTTCCTTCATTTCTCCTCATCAAGTAGGCAGTAAGAGAACTAGTAACAATTCCCATTACTCCTACTCCAATCAAGATCATTACTAGAATCACTAGTTTTCCCAACAAAGATTGTGGAGAAATTGTATGCCGTGAAATGTCACCATAACCAACCGTACTTGCGGTGGTAATCGCCCACCAAAAGGCTTGATCAAGTGAAACGTGTTCAGTAATTGATATTGCAACTGATCCTAACATTAAAAATGCAATACTAAAGTATATTACGTATAAAATGCCATGAGTGTGCAAAATATCTTTCAGCATCCCCACTAGTCCGGCCAGGCGAATTAAACGCAAAGTCTAAAATATAGACCAATATCTCCCAATTGCGCAAATTTCATCCAGTTAAAAGCAATTCCAACCGGAATAATTGCCACTAATTCAAAAATATTATTGCTAAAAAAAGCCCCGCCTATCTTTAGCAAGATATAGCCTATAAAAATAATCAATTGCTAAAATAATTAAAATAATATTGTTAAGCCAAAACCACTTACTATTAGTACCATTAATATCAATTATGGCTGCAAAGTCTAGAACGATCAATACAATTGAAATGATAGCTAAAGTAGCCTTAAACCATTTATAAAAATTTTTCTTAAGCATAATTTTATTGTAAACAAAAATGAGGACTCCGTAAAATAGAGTCCTCATTTTTAATAGTGTGTTCAGTTAAGACCTTATTACTTTAACAGTAACAGTTGCGCCAACTTCTTCAAGCTTAGCTTTGATGTCGTTAGCTTCGTCTTCAGAAACGCCTTCCTTAACGTTCTTAGGAGCACCATCAACAAGGTCCTTAGAATCCTTAAGGCCAAGACCAGTGATGTCACGAACAACCTTGATAACCTTAACTTTTTCTTGACCAACATCAGTCAATTCAACGTCAAATTCAGTCTTTTCTGCACCTGCGCCTGCAGCACCTGCAGCAGCAACTGGAGCAGCAGCTGAAAACGTCAAATTCGTCTTCAATAGCCTTTACTAAGTCGTTTAATTCAAGGATTGAAGCACCTTTTAAATCTTCAATAATCTTTTCAGTATCTAAAGCCATTATAAGTTTCCTCCGAAATTAGATATGTGTAAATTTACTATAATTATTCGTCTTTTTGAATCAGCGACAGCCTTAACAGCATATGCAAAGTTGCGAACTGGAGCTTGTAATACAGATACAAGCATTGAAAGTAAACCTTCGCGACCTGGAATAGCTGCAAGTTTCTTGATTTCTTCTTGGCTGGCAACCTTACCTTCGAGCATACCACCTTTAATTGATAATGCGTCGATATCGTCTTCGTATTTAGAAACAATACGAGCTGGTTCAGTAATGTCATCTGCATCAGCAGTGTAAACAACAGCAGTAGGACCAACAAAAGTCTCGTCTAAACCTTCGATACCAGCCTTTTCAGCGGCACGCTTTAAGTAAGTATTCTTGATAACTTTCATCTTAACGTTAGAATCACGTAAATCCTTACGTAAGTTAGTTACTTCTTCAACAGTTAAACCTAAGTAGTCAATTACTAAGATAGCTTTAGCTTCCTTAAGTTCTGCTGCAAAGTCATCAACAAGCTTTTCTTTTTAGCAATGATTGCTTTACTCAACGAATTCACCTCCAAATTTACTTTAAGATAAATTCTATCAGCCGAAATAAAACTCCATGCCAAAAGACATGGAGTTGTAAAACTCTTAGTTTTTTCTGGCCTCGGCGGGATATTAAGGCACGTTAGCCACCCGAGTCTTAGGTAGAATTTACTGTACAATATATTACCTTAAATTAGATAAGTCGTCAATAGCTTTTTTAATTAAACCATTTTTGTCGTATTTTCTCTAACTCCCCTGTCTTTTCTAGACGCTCAAGAGCTTGATTAATCTTATCTTTTAAAATCTTGTCTTTCTTATTTATTCCTACTGAAAACTTTTCGCTCGGATATGGTAGTTTTCTTTCTTAAATTCTTTTTGATACTTACTATGAGCTAGGTAGTAATTGGCATACACTCCATCAATCAATAAACCGGTGATTCTACCGGCTTTCAAATCAATGAAGGCATTATTATAAGTATCATATAAAACTATGCTTTTAACCCGCTTTTTAGAACATTAGGATAATTATCTAAATCGTCTGCTCCAGAAGACCCAGTTTGAACGCCAAGGACTTTTCCCTTCATTTGACGATAATTATCTATCTTATCTTTCTTACGCGTAACTAAAATTTGGTCATTTTTCAAGATAAGGTCGTGAAAATGCTACTTTTTGCTCGAGCCCTCGTTTTGGTATAACCATTCCAAATAACATCAATTGTTCCATTACGCAATTCGGTTTCTTTCATTGACCAATCGATAGTTTGAAAATCAGGTTTTAAACCAATTTTCTTGCAAACAGCTGTTGCTAAGTCGACATCAAAGCCAACTAACTTACCATTTTTTTGTCTAAAATCCATCGGCACAAAACTATCATCCACACCAATTACTAAGGTTCCACGCTCTTTAATTTTTTTGCCAAGAGCTTCCTGTCTTTGGCAACCATATAATCCCAAGGCTGTAATAACAATCATCAGTAAGCCTAAAACTTTTATTATTTTTTTCATCATTTTTCTATTGGCTCAACTTTTAAGATTTTATCAGCGACAGCTTTCCCAAATTGATGATCATGCGTAATAACAACCTGCGTCATTCCAGTTTGTTTAAGCTTTAAGAAAATTTCTTTTACTTTTTCCTACCAATTCAGGATCTAAAGCTGAAGTTGGTTCATCATAACACAAAATTTCTGGCTTCATTTGCAATGCTCTAGCAATTGCTACACGTTGCTTTTTGTCCACCTGACAATTGGTAAGGATACAAATTCTTAAACTTTTCCAAATCTAACTGCTTTAAAACAGGTTCTGCCGCCCTTTCAGCATCTTCTTTACTCACCTTATTCACCATAATTGGTGCCAAAAGTAATATTATCCATCACCGAAAGATTAGGAAAAAGATTATAATCTTGAAAAACCATCCCTACCAAATGATTATTACGATCAGTTGGATCAAATTCTTTTCCATTGTGGATAAATTTTCCACTATCTGCACTTTCAAGGCCCGCAATTAAACGTAATAATGTTGTCTTACCTGCGCCTGATGGCCCAATGATACTTAGGATATCGCCTTGATCAAGTGAGAGATCTAATTTATCAATAATTTTTCTTGTACCAAAGCTCTTGCTTATCTTCTTAAGCTCTAAAACTTTATTTCCAGACATTGCTCTTCTTCTCCACTACTCGTAATAAAGCTGTTAAAACCGCAGTCATTGCCAAATATACACATCCTACTAAGACAAGTGGAACTAAAGATACATCACGCGCCGTTGCCACATTTCCAGCACGAAGTAAATCGCCTAAAGCCAATTACATAAACTAAACTAGAATCCTTGACCAAATTAATTAATTCATTTCCGATTGAAGGAAGAACGATTTTAACAACTTGTGGTCGAACAATTCGATTAATAGTCTGCCAGCGACTTAACCCCAGCACTTGTGCAGCTTCAAATTGTCCAACAGGAACGGCTTGTAAACCCCACGAAAAATCTCAGCAAAATATGCGGCGTAATTAATAATAAAAGCAACTAAAGCAGCCTCATATCTTGGAAAAACTATTCCGACAGTTGGTAAGCCATAAAAATAAAAATTAATTGGAGTAAAAGCGGCGTACCACGAATAATCCATACATAGAATTTCAAAATAGCCTTAACCAGTTTTAAATTTGAATGTAAGCCAAAAGCGACTAACAAACCTAATGGAATAGAAACTACAGTCGTCAAAAAAAGATTTCGATAGTTAACCAAGCACCGGAAAACAATGAAGGTAAAATACTAAAAAATATAATTTAGCACTTCCTTCACCTCCTGTTCTAAAAATAGCGTATTGTTTAATTCTAACTAAAATCTAATTGTACTTTCAACCTTAGTACAAAAAAAAGACTTCACAAATGTGAAGTCTTTTTGCTTAATTAAGTAACTATTAATTAGTCTAAGTTCAATGGATCCAAGTGGATACCAGGGCCAAAGGTTGCAGAAACGGCAACACTCTTAATGTATTGACCCTTAGCTGATGCAGGACGTGCACGAAGAATAACGTCACGTAATGCATCAATTTTTGTGCCAACTTATCAGCGTCAAATGAAGCCTTACCGATTGGTGCGTGGATTAAACCTTGCTTATCAACACGGTATTCAACTTGACCTGCTTTTGGTTTTCAACAGCTTTAGCAACGTCCATAGTAACAGTACCAGTCTTAGGGTTTGGCATTAAGCCCTTAGGTCCTAAGATACGACCTAAACGACCAACCTTAGCCATCATCATTGGAGTAGCAATAACTACATCAAAGTCTAAGTAACCGTTTTGAACTTTTTCTACTAAATCGTCAGAACCAACTTCGTCAGCACCTGCTTCTTTAGCTTGGTCAGCTTGTGGACCTTCAGCAAAAACAACAACCTTCTTAGATTTACCAGTACCATTTGGAAGTACCAATGCACCTCTAATTTGTTGAT
>VOFH01001290.1_pt1 | contig 14000 bp, 18 predicted proteins | sample 5384091 | NCBI WGS metagenome assembly VOFH01 (sample SAMN12384727, study PRJNA508395) | human gut metagenome | isolation source: healthy gut G | host: Homo sapiens
TCAATTATACTGGATTCAGTTACGTGTGTGCAGGACATTAAGCCCAAATTAAAACAACACCTGGCTCACCAAGGAAGCATCATCAAAAAGAAATCCTATTTTTGCAGAAGCGGAAGCTGTCAGTCACGGCAGGACATCTCTGCTCTGGCAGGAACAGAGATTCAGGAATGCAGGACTGCCGGCAAGCCTCTGTCGAAAACTTAGCGAAAACGGTTCACAATCACTCACATTTTCAACCACGCTGCCCGATTTTACGGCCTGAATATCAACCCGGCCCGGCAGGCGGGCAACATGGGGGCGGAGGAACGGAAGGAGATGCTGTTCTGGACCCGAGAGGAGTACACTACCAAGTTTTTCCCGAGGCCATGATGGATAAGCCGCTGTCCTTCTACGCCTTTGAGGTGCTTTACTGGTGCGGCATCCGGGAGGGTGAGCTACTGGCCCTGACCCCGGCGGACTTCGATTTTGAGAAGCGCACCTCACCGTGGCAAGTCTTTACCAGCTTCACCGGGAAATGGACCGTGGCTGTAAGCAAACTGGGGGTAAAAACGCATTCGCATACACGATTTGAGACATAGCCACATCAGTTTGTTGATCGACATGGGCTTTACTCACCTGCTGTTATTGCAGAGCGTGTGGGGCATGAGAGTATCGACATCACCTACCGATACGCCCATCTATTCCCAACCCGACAGGTGGAGATGGCTGACAAGTTGGATTCACTGAAAAATGAGAAGGGGGTGTAAGAAGATGTCCAAGAAGAACTATGACAACCACAACCGCTGGAGAAACAAGACGGTGGCTTTCCGAGTGTCAGCGGAAGAAGATCTCAACTGGAAACCCTGGTGAAACTCACCGGCCTGACCAAGCAGGATTACATTATCCGGCGGCTATTGGAGCGAGATGTGGTGGTGCAGGGCAACCCAAAGGTTTACAAAGCCCTGCGGGATCAGTTGTCTGCCGTGCTGGACGAGCTGCGCCGGATCGAAGCCGGGCAAAGCGTGAACGACGAGCTGCTGGACACGATCCGAATGATCACAACCATTATGAACGGGATGCAGGAGGAATTCGCCTATGACCGATGAGAAAAGAAAATGACCGCCCAGGGCTCATCTGTTGGCGCAGATGATGGGCAGTCAATCTCAAATCACTGAAAATAGTATACCCACTTCCGGGCAAAAAAGCAACGATGAAATTGTAAACTCCCAGGACAGATACCCCTAACCTCCCTTCGCCACCGCCGCCGGAAAGATTGGGAATGGGTTGGATGAACAGCTGAAGAATTTCGTGCAGGAGCACCCGGACACCAATCTCATCATCATTGACACCATGCAGAAGATCCGTGAGGTAGGCGGCGAAGCGTACAGTTATGCCAGCGACTATGAGATCATCGGCAGAATCAAGCAATTTGCTGATCAGCACGGTATCTGTGTTCTGACCGTCCATCACACCCGAAAACAGCAGGCAGACGATTCCTTTGAGACGATTTCCGGCACCACTGGGCTGCTGGGCTGTGCGGATGGTTCTCTGCTGATGCAGAAGAAAAACGCACGGAGTTGGACGCTACCATCAAAGTTGTGGGGCGGGATCAGCCGGATCAGATCCTCTACTTGAAGAAGGACCCGCAGACCCAGATCTGGAATCTGGAACGCATGGAAAACGAGCTGTATAAAGAACCGCCGGACCCAGTGCTGGATGCGGTTGCAAAGTTGGTTTCCGCCAAGTTCCGGGAGTGGATCGGCTCTCCATCCGAACTGGTCGAAGCCATCCAAACGGGAATGGCCTCCAACGCCCTCACTAAGTACCTGAATGTCAAGGCAGGCAGGCTGCTGGAGGAATACCATGTTGGCTATGAAAATAAGGCCAAACACTCCGGTCGGCAAGTGAAATTGACCTATATGCTGGTAGAGCCAACTGCCTGTGAAGTAATCGAAGAATAAGGGGCGCGACGATAGCGACGGTCGCGACGGTGAAAATGATACCGTCAAAAACACCGTCGCTATCGTCGCAACCGTCGCGGAAAGGAAATGAATATGAAAAGTGTACAAATCCCCTATGACCTTTTTGTAGCTTTGGTGGAGTATCATCTGGCCTATGACGATGATTATGCCGAGGAAATTCATCGGGGGTTGGAGCAAAAGTTAGATGCGATGGTGCGGCATGAACTGTATGCAAAAATATAAGACTGCGCCCACCGCAGAAGAACGGGAGCAGGCTCGGCAGGAGTATCTGGACAAGCGTGGAGTGTTCCCGGATTTTCGGTGGTAAGATAAGTTTCCGTTTAGACTAATTCCACTGATGAGATTAGCATAAAAGTTTTCTCTATGTTTGTAAGGACAGGAGCGTGGCACACTCCTTGTTTTTTTTGGCAAAAGGAATGGCTGACGGCAGTTTGGGCAAAGAAATTCCGCTAAAAAGTATCTCGGATGGGGTGGTGTTTTGCCACCCCATTATCCCAAAGGGTGCCCCATTTTAGGGTACCCAAAAATCACCATAGGATGTCGCGTTTCACGACACACCATGCAAAAAAACATAACACAGGATGCGGAGTAAAAGAGAACGATAGGTAGGCATTTTGCCCACACATCAAGCAATGGCTACTGTGTTTTACGACAGCCATCAGGCAATAAGGGGGGGCGATTTGTTCCTGGGCATCTTAAAGGGAACGGTGCTTTGGCGTACCCTTTCAAAGCGTTCGCAGAACGCACAGCCACAGAATGAAATTCTGTGTTCAAAAAGGGGCTTGGGGCGCTGCCCTCAACAAGCAGACGGCAGGAAATGTGAGTGTGTATTAACACTCGCATTGCTTGCCGTATTTGTGTGTGGATAGCCACACGCATTGCTTGCCAGATTCTAAAATTAACGAAACGGACTTTGTACCGCTACGGAAAATCAACCGAAATTTAAGAATTAGGAGGTAACGACTATGAGAAAGATTTTGTCTTGTGAGTTTAACTTGGACACCGCCTTCGTGGAGCTGCGCGCTTGGATGATGGGACACTGATTGCCATCGACTGCACTGCTGTGGAGAACGAGATGGCGAATAGTATGTACCAGCGGTCGGAGCTGGACTGGCTGATCTACAACGATCCGCCGGCCTATGCTGAGCTGATTTTGAATGGTGACCCAAAACTATATCTCAAGGCCGTGACAAAGAAAGCCCCGTTAGATTGACAGAAGAGAAAATAACTCGAGGTTGAGTTCTCACGATAATGTGATAAAATAAACTCAAGCATTTATTGTCGTGGAGGAACTAAAATGGCGATTTGTTATGACCGCTTATTTCATCGGATGATCGACAAAAAGATGAGTAACGTACAGCTGAAAGAAGGCCGGTTTTAGTGCCAATATTATCACCCGCCTAAAGCGAAACGAGTATGTTTCCATCGAAAGTATAGAACGGATCTGCCATGTTATGGAGTGCGGCGTGGACGATATTCTGGAGTTTGTTCCCGAAGAAAAATAGACAAAGATAATTTGACAACAAGGTTTGATGTTTGACAGATTCTTTCGATTTATAAGACTATTGCAGACTGAAAAGCCATAAAAGATCGGATAGGAGTGTGGCTGTGATGGCGGCAGCAAACAAAACGGTTTGGGGAATCCATACCATGGATGACCCATTTTTTTGAATCAAAATTTAATTGCAATTGGATGGGAAGGAATGGGTAACTTGTCGTCCATAATCGCATCCCGTGATGCTTATAAAAAAAAAGTATAGTGCCGTCTATCCAGACGCTAAAAAGGGTTCAATTGCTACAAGTGCCGGAATGCTGTACCGATTCGTTCATGAGGTACAGGAAGGTGACTATATTGTATTCCCTCTAAGATTGACCGTAAGATCAATATTGGAATTATTGAAAGCCCTTATTTCTATGAGGATACTGCAGCGTTATATCCCAATCGCCGAAAAGTAAAGTGGCTTAAACATTTGCCACGCACAGCTTTTTTTTCACAGGGGGCTCTCCACGAAGTCGGCTCGGCACTGAGCTTTTTCCAGGTGAAAAACTATGCGGATGAGTATTTGAAAGCTTATAATAAAAACTTTAAAGGCGATATTGTGGAACCGGATACTGATGAGACGGTTGCACAAACGGCGGATGAAATCATCGAGGCCACTCGCGATTTTATCCTAAAAGAGCTAAGTAAAAATCTCAAAGGGTATGATTTGGAGCCGTTTGTAGCAAATCTTTTGCAAGCTATGGGCTACCGCACGATTCTGTCGCCGCATGGTGGTGACAGCGGTATCGACATTACCGCCTATAAAGACGAACTGCCGCCCCGCATTGTTGTCAGGTCAAAAGCCAGGATGGTGACATCAAGGAGACTACTATCCAGTCTCTGAAAGGTGCTATGCGAGAGGGAGATTATGGTCTGTTTGTAACGCTGTCCAACTATACCCAAAATGCGCAGAAATACCTTGATAATACTCCCATTATTCGTGGTATTAACGGCACAGAGCTTGTGGATTTGGTTTTGAAATATTACGACCAGCTCAGTGTCAAATATCGAAAAATGATTCCTCTGAAGATGGTATACATCCCTGTTCCGCCAGAGGAATAAAACTGGCATTTAACAGAAGGACGAGTGCGTCTATTGACAATCTTACTTATTACATGAAAATGTGTAGAACTTGCAAGGGTGGTGAGCTGTGATGAAAAGTAATTTTGAATTTCTTGATAAAGAGTTTCCTGTGTTAACCCAGTTTGGGAAAAAAGCAGAAGCATATCTTTATTCAGATTCAAATTCCTGCTTGATGAAGTTAGGGATGATTGGCGAGACCATCGTGAACTTGATGTTTACTTATGATCGGATCATGCCTCCTCCTGAAAATACAGCGGTCAATCGGATCGGCGTACTGTTCGAGAGGGCCTCCTCACGCAGGATCTTGTGGATATTCTTCATGCGCTACGCAAGGCGCGCAATAAGGCGGCACATGAGAACTACTCCTCTGTTGAAGAGGGAAAAGTGCTGCTTCAAATGGCGCACAGCTTATGCGAATGGTTCATGCAGACCTACGGTGACTGGAACTATCAAGCAGTTCCTTTTGTGATGCCGACGCTGACTCAAAGGCAGGAGCAAGATATTGCAGATACTGACGACACAGGCTTAGGTCTGGTCAAAGAAGCGGAAGAAAAGGCTGCCGCTTCTGGTTCTGTCACAAAGAAAAACGCCGCCAGCAGGCAGCCGGGCAGCCAGCCAGCGGCAGAAGACAGAAGCGGAAACGCGCTACATTATTGACCAGCAACTCTGTCAAGGTGGGCTGGGAGGCCGATACAGAGAATCTGCGTTTCTCTAATGGCACTCGTCCAGCCAAGGGTCGGAATCTTGCCATAGCTGAGTGGCCCACTGATTCCACCGTGGGAAATCATGGCCGTGCCGATTATGCTCTTTTTATTGGTCTGCAATTTGTCGGTATCATTGAGGCCAAAGCGGAACACAAAGATATTCCCTCCGTGATCGACTATCAGGGGAAAGACTACCCGCGCAATATCCGCGAAGCAGATGCGCAGTACCAAGTCGGAACCTGGGACAGTTATAAAGTGCCGTTTACCTTTTCGCCACCAATGGCAGACCGTACTTGGAGCAGTATAAAACAAAGTCCGGTATCTGGTTTCTGGATCTCCGCCAGTCCTTCCAATGTGCCGAAGGCTCTGCGTGGGTGGATGAGCCCGGAAAACCTGTTGGATTTATTGGGTAAGAACATCGACGCTGGCAACCGTGCGCTGGAGCAAATGCCTTTGATTTGCTCCAGGACAAAGATGGACTAAACCTCCGTGATTATCAGCTGCGGGCTATTCAGGCAGCGGAACAAGCCATCATGGACGGGAAAAATACGGCTTTGCTAGCCATGGCGACCGGTACCGGCAAGACCCGGACAGTGCTGGGAATGATCTACCGTTTCTTGAAAACAGGCCGTTTCAAACGAATCCTGTTCCTAGTGGACCGCACAGCTCTGGGAGAGCAGGCATTGGATGTATTCAAAGAGGTCAAGTTGGAGGATCTGATGCCCCTGGCGGACATCTATAACATCAAAGGGTTGGAAGACAAAGAGATTGAGCGTGAGACCCGCATTCAGGTGGCCACCGTACAGGGGATGGTAAAGCGTATCCTCTACAATGATGGAGAAACCATGCCCGCAGTCAACGACTACGACCTGATTATCATAGACGAGGGCCCACCGGGGCTACCTCCTGGACAAAGAGATGGGAGACACCGAACTTCTCTACCGGGACCAGCGGGACTACCAGAGCAAATACCGCAGCGTGATCGAGTATTTCGATGCGGTGAAAATCGCTCTGACCGCTACCCCTGCTCTTCAGACCACCGAGATTTTCGGCCAACCGGTTTTCAAGTATACCTATCGGGAAGCAGTTATCGAGGGATATCTAGTGGATCACGATGCCCCTCATCGTATCGAAACAGAATTAAGCCAAAAAGGAATTCACTACAAACCAGGCGACACGATTGCTATCTTCGATCCTGTAACGGGAGAAATCACCAACAGCGAACTGCTGAACGATGAATTGGACTTCGATGTGGAGCAGTTTAATAAGAAAGTCATCACCCGTCCCTTCAACGAGGCAGTGTTGGCGGAGATTGCCAAAGACATCGACCCGGAAAATCCGGAGGAGCAGGGCAAAACCCTCATCTATGCTGTGGATGACCAACACGCCGACATGATCGTGGACATCCTCAAGAATATCTACTCGGAATACGGCGTGGACAATGACGCAATTATGAAGATCACCGGCAGTGTGGGTGGTGGCAATCCCAAAAAGGTTCAGGAGGCTATCAAGCGGTTCAAGAATGAGAGATATCCCAGTATTGCTGTCACTGTGGACCTGCTGACTACCGGTATCGATGTGCCGGAGATCACCAATCTGGTGTTCCTACGCCGGGTAAAATCCCGCATTCTGTTTGAACAGATGCTGGGTCGTGCCACCCGTCTGTGCCCCAAGATTCATAAGACCCATTTTGAGATTTATGACCCTGTCGGCGTCTACGAATCTCTGGATGCGGTCAATACCATGAAACCGGTGGTAGCCAATCCATCTGCTTCCTTTGGACAACTGCTGGACGGTCTCGAGGTGCTGGAGGACGAAAAGCAGATCGCGTACCAGGTAGATCAGATCATAGCCAAACTTCAGCGGAAAAAGCGGAAGCTGGACGGAAAGACCATGGAGCATTTTGTCAGCATGACCGGCGGCATGGACCCCACCCAGTTTATCCAGCAGTTGGAACAGGAGCCGCCGCCGCAGGCTCGTAACCGCATTTTGGCCCATCGGGACCTCTTTGAACTGCTTGGAGACCCGGGCCAACGGCGGTCGCCCGGTGGTTATCTCTGACGCGCCAGATGAATTGGTCAGCCACACTCGTGGCTATGGTACCGGCAGTCGCCCAGAGGACTACCTAGATGCCTTCGCTGACTATGTAAAGACCCATATCAATGAAATTGCGGCGCTGAACATCGTCTGCACCCGGCCAAAGGAGCTGACTCGGGAAAGCTTGAAGGATCTGCGCCTGACGCTGGATCGAGAGGGCTTTACCACCCAGCAGCTCAACACCGCCATTTCGGAACTGACCAACGAGGAGATGGCAGCGGACATCATCAGTCTGATTCGCCGGTATGCCATTGGTTCCACCCTTATCAGCCACGAAGCCCGTATTCGCCGGGCGGTGGACAAGCTGAAAAAAGCTCACAAATTCACTGCCATTGAGCAAAAGTGGATTAGCCGTATGGAAAAGTACCTCTTGGAGGAATCCGTACTCAATGTGGGTGTGTTTGATGAAGATACCCGTTTTAGAAGTGAGGGCGGTATTCAAGAAGATCGACCGGATTTTCCAGAATAAGTTAGAGAACATCGTGCTGGAACTTAACGAATATCTGTACGATGACGGAGGGAGAAGCGCGTGAACTACAACACCTATCCTTATGGGATTTTTAACCCACAGTATTTAAGCCAGTTCCAGGCTCAACAGATGGAAGCGCAAAGAAACCTGGAACAGCAGAAAAACATTCATGATATGGTTAAGGCGATTTCTGATCTTTGCGAGGCGGCCAGAAAAGTAGATACCGATTACCAACAGGCGGCTATGAACTGTTGCCTTGCAGAAATATTGCGTCAGGCTGCTATCGATAACGGAGGGAACCGCACATGACCACACAGGAAATCGTATCAAGCTCTGGAACCTCTGCAATGTACTGCGGGATGATGGCATCACCTATCACCAGTATGTCACGGAGCTTACTTACATTTTGTTTTTGAAAATGGCCAAGGAGACCGGCGCAGAAAGCCAGATTCCCGCTGCCTACCGCTGGGACCAGCTTACTGCCAAAAGCGGCATCGAGCTGAAGAAGTTCTATAAAGAGCTGCTAACCCATCTGGGTGAAAACTGCACCGGTCGAGTGCGAGAGATCTACCAAGGCTCCGCCACCAACATCGACGAGCCCAAGAACCTGGAAAAAATCATCACTACCATTGACGGCCTGGACTGGTACTCCGCCCGGGAAGAAGGGCTGGGCAATCTGTACGAAGGTCTGCTGGAGAAAAACGCCAACGAGAAAAAGTCCGGCGCGGGCCAGTACTTTACCCCTCGCGTCCTCATTGATGTGATGACCCGGCTAATGAAGCCCCAGCCCGGTGAGCGGTGCAACGACCCTGCTTGTGGTACCTTTGGTTTTATGATTGCCGCCCATCGGTATGTCAAGGAGCACACCGATGATTTTTACGATCTGGATGCAGACCAGGCCAAGTTTGAACGGGAAGAGGCCTTCACTGGCTGCGAATTGGTCCACGACACCCACCGTCTAGCACTGATGAATGCCATGCTGCACGATATCAACGGTCAAATTCTGCTGGCCGATACGCTCTCCAATCAAGGCAAAGCCCTCCACGACTTCGATCTGGTTCTTACCAATCCACCGTTCGGTACCAAGAAGGGCGGCGAGCGTGCCACCCGAGATGACTTCACTTTCCCCACCAGCAACAAGCAGCTGAACTTTCTCCAGCACATCTACCGCAGTTTGAAGACCAATGGCAAGGCCCGGGCCGCTGTGGTACTGCCGGACAATGTGCTGTTTGCTGACGGAGACGGCGAGAAAATCCGCTGCGACCTGATGGACAAGTGTGATCTGCATACCATTCTCCGTCTACCCACCGGCATTTTCTATGCCCAGGGCGTCAAAACCAATGTGCTGTTCTTCACCCGTGGCAGGAGCGACAAGGGCAACACCAAGGAAGTCTGGTTCTACGACCTGCGCACCAATATGCCCAGTTTTGGCAAGACCACGCCGCTGAAAACAGAACATTTCGCGGACTTTGAGAAGGCCTATGAGGCCGAGGACCGCCATACTGTACAGGATGAGCGGTGGAGCGTGTTCACCCGGGAGCAGATCGCGGAAAAGGGCAACAGCCTGGATCTGGGCCTCATCCGGGATGATTCGGTGTTGGACTACAACGATCTGCCCGACCCGGCAGAAAGCGCCGAGGAGGCCGCCGCCAATCTGGAGGAGGCTGTCGACCTGCTGATGAGCGTGGTGAAGGAGCTGCGGGCGCTGGAGGTGCAGGACTGATGGCGAAGAAAAAGAAACCCTGATGCCGCAGGAACGCTTGCAGGCTACATTGGTGCCGGAGAGTGAGCAGCCGTATAAGGTGCCAGCGAATTGGTACTGGGTTAGGTTAAAAGCCTCTATCAACCTTTACAATGGTGATCGGGGAATTAACTATCCCTCAAAAAAAGATTATCAATCCAGTGGAGTTCCATTTATAAATGCGGGAGCTATTGTTGATGGGGAATTAAACGAGGCGGAATTTAATTATATTTCAGAAGAAAAAATATAATGCGCTTCGTGCAGGAAAGATACAACAAGGCGATATTCTATATTGCCTACGAGGCTCACTTGGAAAAACTGCTATAGTACATCAAAAATTCAAAGGTGCAATATCTTCATCTCTTTGCATTTTACGCGCCAATGAGAGTCTGCTGAAAGAGTATTTGTACTATTTACTCTGCTCAAATGTAATAGGACACCAACAAATTTTGGCAGAGAATGGTTCTGCACAACCCAATTTGTCGGCAGCCAGTGTTATGGATTATATGATTCCCCTTTCTCCTCTTGCTGAACAACATCGCATTGTTGACCGTATTGAAAGCCTATTTGCCAAATTGGACGAGTCTAAGCAAAAGGTAAAGGATACGCTGGACAGCTTTGAAATCCGCAAAGCTGCCATCCTCCACAAAGCCTTTATTGGCGAACTCACCTCCCAGTGGAGAAAAGATCATGGCGTGGGGATGGAGAGTTGGAAAAAGAGCCGATTTGATGAAGTAGCAACTATTAAAAGCAATTTGGTTAATCCGTTAGATTTTCCAGACCTTCCACATATAGCGCCTGACAATATTGAGAAGAAGACCGGCGTTTTGCTGGAATATCATACAGTTTCTGAAGATGGCGTAACAAGTGGGAAACATCGTTTTTATCCTGGACAGATTCTCTATTCAAAAATTCGACCCTATCTTTCCAAAGTGGTCGTAGTAGATTTTGATGGTCTGTGTAGTGCGGATATGTATCCTATTGAAGCAAAAGGAAATGCAAAGTGCTTATGGTATTACATGTTATCAGAGGAATTTTTAGGCAGGCATCATCAGCGGGTTCACGCTCGGTATTGCCAAAGATTAATCAGAAAGAACTATCGGCCTTGACAGTTGTTCTTCCTACTTTAAAAGATGAGCAAGAGGAAATAGTCCGCATTCTTGACGATATGTTTGCCAAAGAACAGCAAGCCAAGGAATCCACCGAAAGGGTTCTGGAGCAGATTGACCTTATCAAAAAAGCCATCCTCGCCCGCGCCTTCCGTGGTGAGCTGGGCACCAATGACCCCAGTGAGGAGAGTGCGGTGGAGTTGGTGAAAAGAGTCCTTGCAGTAGAACCACCGCCAAAAACCAGGGCCAAAGCGGTTTCCATTCCAAGGGAAGTTGAAGAACAGTTGAAATCCGCACTGGAACGGAAAATTATCAAATTATATTATCCGGATTTTCAGAGTTTACCGATTAACACATTGATGGAAGTCAGCTCAAAAAATTTGAGGTCCTTGAGAGTATCCGAAATCTGGAGCAACGGGGTATCATAAAAAAGCTACCCAATGGTAACTATAAGTTAGTGAGGTGAAATTATGCAAATACGCAGGCTTGTAGTTGATAATCACAAGTGCCTTGTGGATTTTTTCGGTGAAGTTTCATACCGTTGACGGTGGTAGTTCGACCATTCTAATTGGTGAAAATGGCACTGGTAAAAGCACTATGCTGGAAACGCTTCTGGTTACATTTTCATGTCCTTCGATTCTCCGGCTGTTGAGAAACAGATTGATTATAGTTACGAGCTTGAGTACTTGTTTGCCGGAAGCTTATCATTCAGATATACCACTCTGATAAAAGATACAAAATAGATGTTGATCACAAAAACTTATGCGTTGGGACTATGTCCACGATTCGCTCCTATCTAAAGAATAACAACACATCTATTTTCCCGGAGAGAATTATGTATTTCTACTCTGGAGCAAACAATAAAGCGAACGGGAGTTTTAAGCTTGTCAACTCACAATATATCAAAGCTTGCAGAGATTCGATTACACAATATTGGAACACAGTGTATTTGCTAAACCATGAGTTCACATCGCAATTCCCAAAGCGAAAATACAATTTCTTCAAAGAAGAACTGACACCTATATATTTAGTCTCCATCCTTGCCGGCGAAGACTCTTTTGAAAAGCGCTATTTGCATTCCCAGTGTCATATAGAGCGCGTAGAAAGTGTCTCGATTTCCCTGGACTTGGGCAAGCTTCCAGGTCGTCTCCGAGAAGATGTTTCAGAAGTTGGAAAAGACGGAGTCTTAGAAATCATCTCGTTTATTGATGACCGCTTTGCAGAACTTTTTCATAAAGGTTATTTGTATGATGATGGCGAGAAGTTTTATTTTGAAATCAATGGCATTTATGACGCGTATGCAGATCAGATATCAATTTACGAACTATTAGAAAAGCTCCTAACTCTTTTTGATGCGGACATAGAGGTGTATGTGTCCTTTGGAGAAAGTCGAGTTAGGTGTTCTGACCTAAGCGAAGGGCAGCGGCAACTAATTAAGATACTCGGTATGCTTGGCGTTTGCAAAAGTGAAGATACTCTCGTCCTTATGGATGAGCCAGATGCGCACATGAATCCTAAATGGAAATATGACCTCAAACAGACGATTGATCAATCACTGCAGGAAGCAATCAACACACAAGCCATTATTGCAACGCATGATCCATTGGTTATCAACGGTGTAGGAAAAGAATTTATTCGTATCTTTATGTATAACCGTGACATTGTTCGTAATAACAACTGGTATTTTACCCGAGCTATTGAACCAGAAGAAGATACAGCTGGTATGGGTATTGATGGCATCTTACAAAGTGAGTATTACGGACTGAATAGTACCCTGGATGCAGAAACTAAATCTAAACTAGACGAAAAGAGAGATCTTCTCGTAAAGAGGCAGGAAGGAACAATCAGCCCTGAAGAACAAGAAAAACTGCACTCGCTTACAGAGGAGATTGAAGATCTTACCTTTTCGAGAAATATACCGACAGATGACCTTTATGATGAATTTGTTGTGGCAATGCACAAACTGCAGCAAGAAAACCCCATTTCGGAACTAACTCAGGAACAGATTCAGGAGAGAAATCGAAAAGCGCACGAAATTATTAAAGGCTTGATGGAAAAATGAGATATATAGATTTATCGGAAATTGATACCGCTGATCCACAAGTAAGGCGATGGCTCGAAAAAGCGCATCAGGCAACAGAAGATATGAGACAGGCAGCCAATCACACGGCAAGATGTAAGTATTTGAAGGATCATGCAATTTGGAGAGATTTCAAAGAAATATTGATTAAGTATTATGGTCATGTGTGTTGGTATTCTGAATGTGCCCTAACGGGATCATATGGGGATGTAGATCATTTTAGGCCAAAGAATAAGTCAACCAAAGCGAACGGAGAGTGTATCTTGCCTGATGGGTACTGGTGGCTCGCATATGACTATTTGAATTATCGCTTGAGCTGTGAAGTCTGTAATCGACCATCTGGTGAAGGAGGAAAAAAAGACATTTTTCCATTGAAGCAAGATGTGCTTCCTTCAGAACCATTTGCTGAAAATGAGGCAGGTTATCTACTCATTGACCCGTGCGAGTACAATGACACAAAACTAATAGGGTTCGATGAAAATGGTGCCATTATTGCGCTGTCGTCTGATAAATGGGAGCGGACACGAGTGAATGTAAGCCGATCAGTATACAACTGGGATCATTTTAATGCTGCCAGAAAACAAGTCCGTGTACTATGTAGAACTGCTCTCATGGCATTTGAGCTTGCATATAAAAATGGAAGCGATCAAATGCTTGATACGATAGAAGGAATTTCCTGCTTGGTAAACGATAAAACACCCTATGCGTCATTTGCCAAGCAATACATAGCCTTAAAAATAGAAGGCCAACCATATGAAGAAGTGATAAAAAAATTGCTATAGCAAAATGTAGCATTTACAGTGTAACGATGGTATAATACTTATAAACCACCCAATTGCCTATCTCAAGCAAAACCCCTGATAGGATGGCCCAGATAGATTTTTGATAGCAAAAGTCTGAATAGACCTTAGGATAAGGATAATCTGCATCAAATAAAACTACGACGAATCAAATCCGCTATACAAAAAAGTTTAGAAATGGATTTAACTCGGCGAGTGGGAATAATTTCAGAGACCCGGAAAAGCCTGATATAACTGGGTTTTCGAGGAGTTAAGGCCCTTTGTGGCCATGATTTGGCAACATTTTTTCATGATTCATAAAAAGAGAGCCAACTGATTTTGATTCGTCAGTTCGCTCTCTTTTTCTTTTTATGGTTATCCTGTGCAACAAACGACCTCTTCTATGGCCTACAAGTGAGGATATCAAACGAGGTCCT
>VOFH01003010.1_pt1 | contig 13985 bp, 14 predicted proteins | sample 5384091 | NCBI WGS metagenome assembly VOFH01 (sample SAMN12384727, study PRJNA508395) | human gut metagenome | isolation source: healthy gut G | host: Homo sapiens
ACCGCTGCGATGAACGAGAAGCTGCAGGCGCGTGTCGCGGCTCTGAAGGAAAAGGGCGTTACCCCGAAGCTGGCAATCGTCCGCTGCGGTGAAAATCCCTCCGACCTGTCCTATGAAAAGGGTGCAACCGCGAGAGCCGAGCTCATCGGCGTCGAGGTGCAGAAGTTCGTCCTGCCCGAAGACGTGACCAAGGAAGCGCTGATTGCCCAGATCGAAGCGATCAATGCCGACGATTCCATCCACGGCTGCCTGATGTTCCGCCCGCTTCCCAAGCACCTCAAGGCGGATCAGGATGAGATCTGCAACCGTCTGGCTGCCGCCAAGGACGTCGACTGCATGACCGACCTCTCCAACGCCGGCGTCTTCACCGGCAAAAAGCTGGGCTTTGCCCCCTGCACCGCCGCAGGCCTGCATGGAAATCCTCGACTACTACGGCATCGACTGCAAGGGCAAGAACGCCGTCGTCATCGGGCGCAGCCTCGTCGTCGGCAAGCCTGCCGCGATGATGCTCATGGCAAGAACGCAACTGTGACCGTCTGCCACACCAAGACCGTGGACGTCGCCGGTATCGCGCGTAAGGCAGACATTCTGGTCTCCGCCGCGGGCGTTCTGAACAGCCTGACGAAGGACTACGTCTCTGAAAACCAGGTCGTCATCGACGTCTCCATCAACTGGGACCCCGAGAAGGTCAACGCCAAGGGCGGCAAGGGCGCCATCGCGGGCGACGCAGTCTTCTCCGAGGTTGAGCCGATTGTCGGCGCGATCACTCCGGTTCCCGGCGGTGTCGGCTCCGTCACAACGTCGGTTCTGATCGGTCATGTCGTCGAGGCAGCCGAACGTACGCTGTAAGTTCTGATTCATCCAATCTGCCGCCGGACCACTTTTCCGGCGGCAGTGTTTTGAAAAGGGCATGTTCTAAGAGGGGGAACTGTTTTGATGAAAGAAAAATTCAGGCAGCCGGAACAGGCGATCCGGCTTTTTTTCTGGCTGTTTGCTGCGGCCTGTCTGCTTGCGGCAATTGCCATGCCCGACCGGGGGCAGATGGTCGAAGGAATGCTGCGGCTGTGTACGCTGCCGTATCAGTCGGCCAACAGCTATTTTGACGCGGCAAACGGCGGCTTTGCCGGTACATTTTTGAATGCGGCAATCGTCTGCGCTGTCTGCGCGGCGATCTACTCGCTTCCCGGCAGCAAGCCGGACGGCGTTTCGGTGCTTGCCTATTTCCTGACGGCGGGCTTCTGCTTCTGGGGCATTACAGTGCTGAATATCTGGTTCTGCTTTGCAGGTGTGCTGATCGGCTGCCTTATCCGTAAGGTAAAGTTCTACACGCAGGGCAATGTCTTTCTGTTTTCCACCGGCATTGCGCCCCTGATGACAGATCTTCTCATCCGGTATCCGGGCGCAGAGTCGCGCGGCGTAACACTGTTCGGCGCGGTCTTGACGCTTCTGGTCTGCACTGTGATCGGACTCATTCTGCCGGCGGGGCTTGCACACAGCCCGAAGGTGCACAAGGGCTACGACCTTTACTCGGCCGCGGTTCCGGTCGGCCTTACAGCGTTTTTCCTGCGGGCTGTACTTTACCGCGTGCTGGGCGGAACGCTGCCGGATGGTGTGGGCGTTGGCGCAGGCGACGGGAACTGGGCCGTCTGCAACATATTCTGCATCGCGGTGTTTGTGCTGGCGCTGGTTCTGGGTCTGGGCCTTGGCGGCAGCTTCCGGCAGTACGGAGAGCTGCTGAAGGATTCCGGCTTCGGCGCGGATTACGGCGCAAAATACGGCGCCGGGACGGCCATTTTGAATTTTGCAATCTATGGCCTGTTCATCGTGCTCTACTATAACCTCATCGGCGCAAAGTGGAATGCGGCGACGCTCGGCTGCGTATTCTGCATGGTCTGCTGCTGCTTCAAGGGGAAGCCATCCGGCAAACGTCTGGCCGATTATGGCGGGCTACGTGGCGGCGGCATTTCTCACAAAGGCGCTCTGCGCGGCGCTCGGTACGGATTTCACAACCGCCATCAATGCGCAGGCCATTGTCATCGGCCTCTGCTTTGCAAACGGTCTGAGCCCGGTTGCAGGAAGCTATGGCTGGCTGGCCGGCGTGGTGTTTGCGATGCTTCACTATGGCCTGGTCACAAGCGTTCCGTTCACACACGGCGGGTTCCTGCTGTATAACGGCGGCTTTACGGCGGGGCTGGTCTGCTGCCTGTTCCTTCCTGTGCTGGAGGCCTTTTTCCACACAAAACAGGAACGCCGGCAGCTGAAAACCGGAAAATAAACAAATTCTGCGGAAAGGACGGCGCGGCACATGTATTACTGCGAAAACTGCCATCTGGTCTGTGAAGGGCCGGTCTGCCCCTACTGCGGCAGCACGTCGCTGCGCGCGCCCAAAGGCGGCGACTTCTGTTATCTGTCCACCATGGTCTCCCCGTGGGGTGAGGCGATGCAGGAGCTTCTGAAGGAGGCAGGCATCCGCTGCCTGACCCGGCAGGCGAGGAGCGTCCTGTATTCCGTCGCTTTCGGGCAGAACCACGCCGAGCTGGAGCTGTTCGTGCCGTGGGGAGGATCTGGAGCAGGCGGCAAGCCTTCAGAAGAGTCTTCTTACCAGCGAGCTGGTGGAAGAAGCACCGCCGGATTCTCCGGACGAACCATCATAACGCAATCGCACCGCAGAGGGAATCCTCTGCGGTGCGATTGCGCGTGTCAAAAAGTTCTTTTTGACACGCGGAATCCTTTTTCAAACTTCAGAAAAGTTTGAAAAAGGAATTGATTGAACGCGAAAGACACCCCTGATGGGTTTCTTTCACACTATCTTCCTTTCCGAAACATTTCGTCTGGAAATATCCTCGACAGCCTGAATCGCACCGCAGAGGGAATCCTCTGCGGTGCGATTTTACTCTGTCAGAGTCAGAAAACCCGGCAGACAAGGCTACATATCCTTCAGGCACTCCAGCGGCGCATTGTCATACACATGGTCCTTTGCCGCCAGCACCGTAACGGGCGCTTTGGAGTGGCGGATGAACAGCGCGTCGTGACCGACGCACAGACCGACGATGATGTTCAGCTCCGTTCCGGCTTCGTTCAGCAGCTCCGCCTGCGCAATCGGGTTGCGCATTGCCTTCTGCGCGGAGGGAACGCCGATGGTACAGCGGTCAATGTGCCCCACTTTGCAGCGGACGCTTTCTACCTGAAAGCCGTTCCGGCGCAAAATGGCGTCAATCTGCCGCCCCTGCTCGTCGAGCGTATCGCAAAACGCCAGTCCCAGCTTGTGAAAGCCGCACTCCTTGGCAAAGCGCATGGTCTTTGCCAGACGGCACTCGCTGTGGTCCGGGCTGCAGAGTGCGGATTTCTGCGCCATCAGCCGATCGAGCGGCTCGTCATACTCCTGCAGCCAGGCATCCATCTTTTCTCCCTGTCCGGGGCAGCCCTTCGGAAAGGTCTGCGTCTGGTCCATCCGGGCAGCGCAGCTTTTGCTCTGACATGCGGCACAAAACAGCATAAATACAACCTCCCAGTACGCCGCGATGGAGCGCACCAATTTCTATGACGCAATCTACTCCCCCGTCGTTCTGCTGCTGAACGCCGTCGTGGTCGGCATCGTCATGCTGCTATCCGCCTCTGGCAATGCGCGGATTCTATCTCTGTTCGGTATGTCGGTCGGCACCTCGGTTGCCGTGATCAACTACATCTCGCGCATTTTTGCGCCCATTGAAAGTCTCGGCATGGAAATCCAGACCATCCAGTCGGCAATGGCAGGCGTCAGGCGCATCGACGCTTTTCTTGCCCAGCCCGAGCGCGCCATGGAGAACGGCGAAACTGCCGCATACGGCGATGTCGTGCTGTCGCACGTCACCTTCGGCTACGGCGAAGCGCCCGTCCTGCGCGATTTTTCCATGACCGTCAAGCAGGGCGAGCAAATCACGCTCGGCGATCCGCAGATCACCGAGGAAATGGCAAAACATGCTGCGCGTCTTGCCGGTATCGACGCTGCCGTGCAGGCGCTGCCGGAGGGCTATCACACGGTGTGCACGGAGGGGCTGTTCTCGCAGGGCGAGTGGCAGCTGCTGTCCATCGCGCGCGCTGCGGCGGCAAATCCTGCCGTGCTGCTTCTCGACGGGATCACGGCAAATCTGGACGCCGAAACCGAACAGCGCGTGCTTGCCGCACTGCGCCGCGCCTGCGAAGGGCGCACCGTACTTTCCGTCTCACACCGCATTTACGAAAATCTCGGCGGCAGAACCATCGAAATCGGGTCCCAGCGGAATGCTGCGCTGTCCCATGTGTAAATTGCGGTTGACTTTCATCGTATGGTTGATATATATTAGTCATTATAAATCAAATTCAAAAAGGAGAATGCCATTGAATCTGAAAAAAGAAGCGGATCTGCTGGAGCAGGTCCTGTCCATCGCCGAAACAGATTACGCGCAGGCATATCGTTTTTTGCTGGATGCCTACGAAAAAAAGCCCGGCAGCATACGGACCGCAGACGCTCTACTTCCTTTCCTGTCTTTCAGGCGGCACGGGGCTTTCGGAAGCTGCGCTCGGCTGGCTCAAAAAAGCCGTTTTGGAGAACGGCTGGTGGTATCGCCCGGAGGTGCTGATCGACGACGATCTCGAAACGCTGAGCGGCAATCCTGAATTTCTTTCTCTGAAAGCCGTCTCCGACGCGCGCTATCAAAAAGCCCGCGAAACGTCGAAGGCGGTCTTTTCCCGAAAATCGAAAACGGCTGCAAACCTGTTTCTTGCCGTCCACGGAAACACGCAGAACGCCGATCTCGCGCGCGAAGACTGGGCGCCGGTGCTGGCGGGCAGCGCACGCTGGCAGCTGGAAACCGTCCAGAGCGCCGAGCCGGACGGCTGCGGCACGTACCGCTGGAGCTATGACATGGCTTCGTTCCTGCCGGTCGCAGGCGCGCTGGAAGCGCTGCAGACAGAGGGCTATGAAACAATGGTCTGCGGCGGCTTTTCCGCCGGGTGCGACATGCTGCTGCGCGCCATTTGCTTCACCCCGGCGCGCTGCGATGTGCTGGTCCTGCAAAGCCCGTGGATTCCGGTTCTGCAGGAGCATTCGGACGCGCTGGTGCGGGCACTCCGGGAAAAGCACATTGCGCTGCGGATTTTCTGCGGTCTGGAGGATGAAGACTGCCTGCCGCTTGCAAGGCAGCTCTATACCGCGGCAAAGGATGCCGGTCTTCCTGTAACGCTGACGACGCAGGAACATACCCGGCACCAGTTCCCCGAAAAGCCTTACACCCTGGAAGACATCTTATCCCCGGAAAGGCAGATGTGCATATGAGCGAGCTGCGCGCGAGAGTCATCTCGCAGGAAAAAGGGCTGTATCAGATCAGCAGCGGCACGGAAGTGAAGCAGGCGTCCGTCTCCGGCAAATTTCGCTATGAAGCGCAGACAGTCTCCGACTATCCGGCGGTGGGCGACTATGTCCTTGCCGAGTGGCAGGAAGCCGGCTCCCCTGCAATCATCCGCAGCCTGTTTCCGCGCAAAAGCTGCTTTCTTCGGAAAGCTGCCGGCAGCGCAAAGCAGGAGCAGGTCGTCGCGGCAAACATCGACACGGTCTTTCTGTGCATGTCGCTCAACCAGAATTTCAACCTCCGCCGCCTGGAGCGCTATCTCTCCATTGCGTATGACAGCGGCGCGGAGCCGGTGGTGGTCCTGACCAAAGCGGATCTGTGCCAGGACCCGGAAGACAAGCTCGCGCAGGTGCGGACCGCCGCACCCGGGGCGGAAATTCTCACGGTCTCGTCTCTTACCGGCGATACGGACGCGGTCCTTCCCTACATCCTTCCGGGCAGGACGGTTGCGTTTCTCGGCTCCTCCGGCGTCGGAAAATCCACGCTGATCAACAAGCTCATGGGAACCAGCGCACTTGCCACGGGCGCCGTCGGAACTGCCGACAAGGGCAGGCACACCACTACGCACCGCCAGCTTCTTACCCTTCCGAACGGCGCATTTCTGATCGACACACCGGGCATGCGCGAGCTCGGCATGTGGGACAGCGACGGCGGCATCGACACGGCGTTTCAGGACCTTCTGGAGCTGACGCGCGCCTGCCGGTTTTCCAACTGCACGCACACCGCAGAGCCCGGCTGCGCGGTTCTGAAAGCGCTGGCAGACGGCACGCTGGACGCCGGACGCTGGGAATCGTTCCGGAAGCTGAAGCTGGAAAATGCTTCTGCGGCGGAGCGCAGCCGCTATCTGGACGCCAAACGCGAAAAATTCAAGAGCATCTCAAAAACCAACAAGACAAATCGAAAAAGCGGCAGCTGACCGAAAAGCTGCCCACACATACAGCGATACCCCGGCAAGCTCACCGGGGTATCGCTTTTTTCTACAGAAACGCCGGATGTCCAGCTTCACATGCCCCTAACGATTCTTTGATCCGCAGGCAGAAATCGCAGCAGGCGTTGCCCCTGCCCAGCGTTCCCGTCCGATGCCGGAGAAGCTTCGGGTGAAGATTTGCGCAGGTGATATCGTCGCTGTCGCAGAAGCAAAGCCCACGCCGAACACCACCTCACGCACCATGGACAGGGTGGTGGATTCCGCCGCCTTGCCCATGGCCTGCAAAAAGATGAAGCACGCCTTGTTGACACAGGCCAGAATGATCATGCACAGGTAGATGCGGAAGGACTTCACGGCAAAATCGGTGTAGTAAACGCTCTCGTTGGCGGCACCGAACAGGGCAATCAGCTGCCGGGGAAGCAGCTCCACCAGCACCAGTGCAACGGCACCCACGGTGGCTTCTGCCAGCAGCAGTTTCGTGAACAGCTCCTTCACACGGGTGGGCTTTTTGGCGCCCATGTTGAAGCCCACCACGGGGATGCAGCCAGCCGCCATGCCCACCACGATGGAGATGACGATCTGGAAGAACTTCATCACGATGCCCACCACCGCCATAGGGATCTGGGCGTACTGCTCCTGCCCGAACACGGCATCCAGTGCGCCGTATTTGCGGATCATGTTGTTGATGGCTGCCATAGCCGCCACAAGACTGATCTGAGACAGAAAGCTGGTCATGCCAAGGGTCAGGGTACGGCCGCAGATGGAGCCCTTCAGCCGGTAGTCACCCTTTTCAGGGCGAATGATCTTCATGTGCAGCAGATACCACACTGCCAGCGCTGCCGTGACCAGCTGACCGATGACGGTAGCCACCGCTGCGCCCATCATGCCCCAGCGGAAGCCGAAAATGAAGATGGGATCCAGAATGATGTTCAGCGCCGCACCCGCAAGGGTGGACACCATGGCAAACCGAGGATTGCCGTCGGCACGGATGATGGGATTCATGGCCTGCCCAAACATATAAAACGGCACGCCCAGCGTGATATAAAAGAAATACTCCTGGGAGTGGTGGTAGGTCTCGGCGTTCACCGTTCCGCCGAACATGGCAAGAATGGTGTCCGCAAAAATCAGATAGAGCGCGGCCAGGACAATGCTGCTGACCAGACACATCACCACCGCATTTCCGACGCTCCGCTTTGCCTTGGGAACCTCGTTCTGCCCAAGGCTGATGCTGACGAAGGCGCAGCAGCCGTCACCGATCATCACGGCAATGGCCAGCGCTACCACCGTCAAGGGGAACACGACGGTGTTGGCGGCGCGGCATTGGGCACAACGGTGTCGCAGACAATCAGCGTCGTTGTGTCTCTGGTCGTGATTCTGCGGCGAAAGAGCATTGCGCTGGAAAAATCTGACTTTAAGCCCCGCCGTCCGGTGATGGAGAAAATCTTGAGAATCGGCGTTCCCATCGCCCTGCAGGACGGCCTGATTCAGGTCGCCTTCATCGTCATTACGATCATTGCCAACCAGAGAGGGCTCAATGATGCGGCAGCGGTCGGCATTGTGGAAAAGGTGATCAGCTTCCTGTTTCTGATTCCTTCTTCCATGCTTTCCACCGTTTCGGCGCTGGGCGCGCAGAATATCGGCGCCGGAAAGCCGGAGCGCGCCATCCGCACGCTGCGCTATGCCGTGCTGCTTGCCGTGAGCTTCGGCGTTCTCGCCTCGATTACAATTCAGTTCACGGCAGAGCAGATCGTTGCCCTGTTTACCGACCGGAGCACGGCAGCCGGCGCGCAGGTCGTCCGGCTCGGCGGGCAATATCTGCGCGGCTACATCTTTGACTGCATTTTCGCGGGCATTCATTTCAGCTTCAGCGGCTACTTCTGCGCCTGCGGCAAATCCGGGCTGTCGTTTCTGCACAACATTTTCGCCATCGTGCTGGTGCGTATCCCCGGCGTTTATCTGACATCCACACTTTTTCCGGCGACGCTTTTGCCGATGGGACTGGCGACGGCAGCCGGCTCTGCGTGCTCAGTGCTGATCTGCCTGATTGCCTTTGCCGTGATACAGCGAAAAGCTGCAGCGCCGCAGGCGGAGGGCTAGCGGATGGACCGAAAAAAACTCTTTCCGATCGGCGAGGTATCGAAGCTGTTTCACATCAGCGTCAGCAGCCTACGGCGCTATGAGACCATCGGTCTTCTGACCCCGGCGTATATTTCCCCGGATTCCGGCTACCGCTATTACGGACCGGAGCAATTTGAAGTCCTGAATACGATTCGATACCTGCGGGCGCTGGATATGCCGCTGCCGGAGATTGCAGATTTTCTCCAGAACCGGGACATCGACCGCATCGAAGAAAAGCTGCAGCAGCAGAAGCAGGCGGTCCTTCAAAAGCAGCAGGCGCTCAAACGCATGGAGCAGAAGATCGACCACCGCCTGCGCTGGCTTCGGGACGCGCAGAGCGCGCCGCTTGACACGGTTTGCCTCGTGCAGCTTCCCGCCTGCCGCATCGTATGGGTCAGCGATTGCCTGAGAATCGGCGCTTCTGCCGATATGGAAGCGCCGATTCGCAAGCTCGACCGGTCCGACGCAGAAGCCGTCGTCTTTCTCGGAAAGGTCGGGCTGGGTATTTCGGCGGAGCATCTGCAAAAGGCGCAGACAGCGCAGTACGATGGCATCTTTCTGATTCTCGACCGGGAAGATATTTATACCGGCGAAACGCTGGAGCTGCCGGAAACACTCTGTGTGCGGCTGCGCTTTCGGGGCAGCCATGCCGATGCGCCTGCGCAGTATCGGAAGCTTCTTCGCTATATGGACGAGCACCGGATGCAGATTTCCGGCTTTTCCCGGGAGGTCACGCTCATTGACTACGGCGTCACCAATGATACGGAAAAGTTCGTGACCGAGATCTGCATTCCGGTCCAGGGCAGCTAAGCGCCCGCTCCCTGTTTTTACCCATAAAAAAATCCGGCGCCACAGCGCCGGATTTCTTTTTCTTACTTTCCGAGGACGACGCAGACGCTGATCTCGCGTTCCGTTTCGCTCAGGTCCAGATCGCCGCCGTCGGCGACGCTCACGCGCAGCTCATAGAGCGTGCCGTCTGTCAGCTCCGTCACAGCCTCGCCGCTTTCGTCCGTGATCTTCCACAGCTCGGAAGCGACCTGCGAAAGCTTTCCGTCCGCGCCGTAAGCGTAGAGGCTCAAATCGGAAGCATTTCCGGAGAGGTTATTCACACGGAACGCGACCGTAGTGTTGGGGTGGACATTGCGCACCGTTACGCTGTTGCGCCAGCTTGCAACCGTACCTTCGCCGCCATCAAGCACAAACTGCTCCTGCGAAAGAACGTTTCTTGCCGCCTGGTCGAGGTCGACCTCGCGGTACGGCATCTCAGGCAGATACACGAAGCGGTCCTGCAAACGAAGCAGCTCCAGATAGCCTGTCGGGCAGTAGAGCGCGTTGCCGCTGTTGCCGGCGTACATGCCGATTGCCATGTTGTTGTAGCCGAACTTGTTGGAAACGTCCATCGTGAAGACGGTCTCGCCGGTTGCAAAGTCCAGAATGATATAGGAAGCGCTGCAACTATGAAAAGCTCAAGCCGAAGCTGATTCATGCCAGCATGCGTCACATCCGCAGCGAAAGCGCAGCGGAGATTGCCTGCGCGCAGGATATGTTTGAGACGATTTTCAAGGATTACCCACAGGAAAAGGACGTGCATATCTCCGGGCTTCTTGCCGATTTTATGAACCAGAAGCCCGTGACAGCGGCGGGTTTTGCAGCGCTTGCGGGAAAAATTCTTCTCATCCTGCCCGATCAGGATTTCTTCTCTGCGAAAATGCAGGAGGATCTCATCGGATTGATGCACCATCCGCAGATTCTCTATGTTTCGGGCGGGCATCTGTCGACGGTCTTGAACCCGGACGGTTATATCCGCGCCATCCGCAGCTTTCTGTTTTCCGATGATTTCCAATGAACAGGCTGCCGAATGCCGTGCGTACGCTAACCGGGATTGGAGGCAAGCAACATGAACCCGAAAGAACACAAATCGTTTCTCCGATGGTGTATGCTCGGCGCAATCGGCGGGCTTTTGATGGCTGCCGGTGACTGGCTGCTCGGATGCATTCCGATTCAGGAAACGGACACAGGCATGTTCCAAAGAGCCTATTATCTGTCCGGCGAATATGCCCTGTGGAGACCCGTGTTGATCGTTGCTCTGGGCGCAATCGGAAGCTTTCTCTATTCTTTTATGGTAAAAGCACTGAACGCGGACATTCGAAAAACGTACCGGAAAACGAAGCGGCTCCAGAATCTGTGCGGTATTTTCACCGTCGCGGTCGCGCTGGCAATCCATCTCTGGTCGGCAACTCTGGCATGGTTCACCGCGTATCTGGGTCCTCGCATCGGGCAAGCGGCTGTCATCGCGGCGGTCACTGCCTATCAGGACGATATGCTCGTTTCCATTTTGCCGATGTATCTTCCGATGGTGCTTTTCATCGGGCTTCATTTTGCGATGCTGCTCACCGGAAAACCCGGTATCCCCGGTGGATGCTCGTGTTTCATCCGCTCACTTGGAACGTTCTTCTCGCAGGCATTCCGGATCTTGCGCAGGCGATGCAGGTACCGGCTGCCACATGGATGTCCGTCATGAGCCAGAGCAGCACAAACAGCGCCATCGTGATCTGGTGCATCGCAGCGGCAAGCTATGAGAAGAGGCACTCTTTAAGAAGAACGGAACTGCCGAAATGAAAAACGGGATTTCTAAGGAAGCTCTGATTAAATCAGTGACTGTGGACGGCGAGAGATTTTTTCGTCAAGACAAGGTTTGAAAAACGAAGGAATACTGTATGTACCCGCAAAGGGCATGCCCGCATCCGTATGGCTCCTTTGTCGCCAACGGCTGCGACATATTTCTCGTTTTTCAAACCGCCGGATTGGCGGAAAAGATCCGTCGTCCGCGGTCGGGGATTTATTCAGAGGTTCCCTAATGTACCGAAACAAATCAGAGTGCGTACGCATGGGGAGAACTGCGGCAGTTGGATGTCGAATCCTGTTTTTATGTCTTTGGCGGAATTGCACTGGCAGCACTGGCGCTGCTTGGCTGGATGGCGTGGATTCACCGCCAGTATGCGTTCGGTAAGAGTGGCATAACCGTTTCGTTCCTAATTGTAATGCTCCGCACCTATGGCGCACAGTCCGTCTATGGAAGCGACATTCCGCTGGCGTTTGGCATCGACGGCGTTCTGTATGCCTGACCAATTGCAGGCGACGCTGCGGTCATCCTCGCCATTATTTTTATCCGGCGGGAAATGAAGAAGATGGACGCGCTGGCATGGCAGAACGAAGCCTGAAATGCTGATAACCTCACCATACAGCTGCCGCAAGCGCCGCTCCAAATGGAGCGGCGCTTTTTTCAATTCCATTCGGGTATATTCTGTTGTTCCAGGTTACATCGGGGTAAGTCTGAGATAATCGTCCAGCGTGCCATCGTTCAGGCAGCACTCGATGATCTGTCTGCCCAGCGGGTCGAGATCGTCCGTGAGATACTGCTTGATCTGATCTTTGAAGAAGTCGGTCAGAATTTTCGCGCCCGCGTCGTAGCCCGCTTCTCCGAGCTTCGACTGCGTCTCGGGGCGAAGGAAGGTCTGACGGACGTACTGACCATCCAGCTTCATGTCGACCAGCGCGTAGCCGAACAGCGAGCATCTTGCGGGCGTCAAGTGCTTTGCCTTAATCTCGCCGTTGTGCCGCGCCAAATATTCCCGCGCGACCCACTCGCTCATGAAGCCGATCTTGTACGCGCCGATGTGCTGGTTCGGAATGAGAACGTTCAGCGTCTTCGGGCACGCCATGATCTGTCTCAAGAGAGTAGATTCGCCTGCGTCACGCGAAGCCCCGTCGCAAACGGCCAATAAGAGCCGACACCCTCGCTCTTCATGCCGCCTCCGCCGTCGACGATGCTGGGGTTCTTAAAGCCGCGCGGCGAGACCAGCCGCCACAGCCACGCAAGCGACGGCGGAATGATGTGAAGCAAGCCCATCACGCCGTAGTTGGGCTGCTCCGCGGTCGACGGCGGCATACGCACGCCGAAGCTTCGCACATCAACAGACACCGGCTCGCGCGGGACGATATGCTCGATCATGTCGCGCGGAATAATCACGCGCGGGTTCGGACACGGCTGCCCATTCGAGTCCTTCACGTGCTCCCAAATCAGGCATGTCGCGCCCGGCACGCCGTCCATGTTGAAAAACAGCAGCGGTCTCGACGGGTGAATCGACGCTTTTTCGTAGATCGGGTTATTGCCGTAGGCATGCAGACTGTCCATGCGGAGGAACCAACCGGCTTCGGCGTCTACAATGCGGAGCTTACCTTCGACCGGGTCCTGATACGCCGAGTGGCACAGCGCCATATCGTCCGAAATCGGCGCGATGCTGCACGACTCGCGCAGGTCTAAGAAATATTGCTCGCCCGTCAGCACATGTTCGCCGAGCAGCAGTCTTCCATCCGGCTCGCGCTTGAAATCCTCCAGCATCTCGCTCTTGCCGCCGCCGGACGCGCCCTCGTGCATAAAGACCGTCTCGTTTTCATACGGCGTTTCGACGAGCGCAGACGATGCGTGGCAGCAGACCCAGCCCTCATGCTCGCCGATATCCAGAAGCACCGAGTACACGCCCTTTTTGGCAGAGGGTCCCGGGTAAAGATTGTACGCGAAGACCTCGTGGAGCGTTTCGCTGCGGTTGTGGACCACGACCTGCTTGCCGTCAAAGTGCGTGTGCCGGAAGGGCGGCGCGACGTAGATAATCGCGCGCGGGGTGTAATTTTCGGGGATATCCTGAATCGCGACAAACCCCTGCATGTTGGCAAGCGCCAACGCGAAGAACGCCGCGTTCGCCGGGCAAACGAGCAAGCTGTCATACCCGTGCGCCGGGTCGCCCGCCTTAAAGGGCAGCATAATCACGCGCTGCTCGGACAGCCAGTCCATCGTCTCCTGCCGCACCTTCGAGAAGGAATAGCCGAACCGATCGAGAAAACGCGGCTTGTCGGTCGGAAGATCGTCACTGATGACCATCGAGTTGGGGTCACGCCTGCGCATATAGTCTTCCATGAAGTTTACCGACGCGCCGTTTTTGCAGCGGATGACCTCCGCTTCCTTGACGCTTCCTTTGCCGACGATGTTGTAAACGACATCATAGCGGGACGAATGCGTCGGACCGAAGACGAGCTCGTCTAATTCTTCCTGCGTCTCAATGTAGGCAATCGAGCGGCATTTCATAAGCGCCGCGTGCAGATCTTCCGGGAGAACAAAGCGTCCAAAGTATACGTCAACCATAACCGTTTCCTCCAGTTAAACCATGAATTTGTGAAACAAGGATCGTGCTTTGCTGAAAGATTCTCTATGCCGGGGAGCGCGCGTTTCCGAAAAAAACGCTCTCCCCATATTATATAGAATATACCAGTGCCCTTCGGAAAGCTACAGGAAATTTCGAAAAAGAATGCCCACATCTCATTTTCGTACAAACTGTAGCTTTTGGTTATTTTGAATTTGTGCATATTCACGCCATCCGATGGGTGAAATTTGCAGTAAATACACACCAATCAACAATACTGCATCTGTGCCGAAACGAACTTGCCCGTTTCCGCCCCTCGTAATAGGATAGGAGAATCACACTGGGAGGGAAGATCGCATACCAAAAACAGGATAT
>VOFH01002681.1_pt1 | contig 13966 bp, 25 predicted proteins | sample 5384091 | NCBI WGS metagenome assembly VOFH01 (sample SAMN12384727, study PRJNA508395) | human gut metagenome | isolation source: healthy gut G | host: Homo sapiens
CGCTCCTGAGGCGTGAAAACTGTGGCAGTCTCTCTTCCTGGCCGCCGGCCGTGTCCAGCCACTTCTCTCATATCCGTCCAGCTTTAACTCACTTTTCAGCAGATGGTATTTTTCTCCGCACCAAAGTATCCCAGATCACACCGACCACATAGTTCAAATGGGGATAATAGACGTATATTTCTTTAATACAAAAGGTATTGGAAAGCTTTGTAATCATAGAGCTGGCGTGAAAACTGAACGATAAAATCCTTGTCAATTTCACTCAGCTCCTTTGGGCGGCTCGGCTTCAGGTTCACAGCGTTCATCTGCGGCTGGGCGGCAAAACTGTCGATATCATTTCAGGCGGATATCGATGCTGGTCTACTGAGCTTGCAGGATAATAAAGAGTAGATTCCCGGCTCCTCATCTCCCGGAGAACTCTTTTTACCATCCAGGTTAGTGAGCGCCACCAGCATGCCGATCATTACGACTGATACGATGATAAAGGACCGCACCCACAGGTAGAGACTCTTGGTAATCTTTCCTTTTTTTCATCCGTTCATCCATGCGCCTGACTACCGCGCGTTCTGGTTACGTCTCTCGATATCCATCACCTGATCCACGCGTCTCTGGTGCCTTCCGCCTTTCGTATTTGGCATTCAGCCATTCTTCCGTAATCATTTTTGCCATCTCCACGCCGATCACCCTGGCGCCGAAGGCGAGGACGTTGGAGTCGTTGTGCATTCTGGAAAGCTTCGCCGTATACGGCTCACTGCAGACGCAGCAGCGGATTCCCTTTACCTTGTTGCAGGCCAGAGAGATGCCTACGCCGGTTCCGCAGATGGCGAGCCCTAAGTCCGCCTCTCCGCCGGCCACCGCGTTCCCCACTTTTTCACCGTAAACCGGGTAGTCGCAGCTCTCCGTGGAATTTGTGCCGTAATCGATTACTTCGTATCCCTTTTCCTCCAGAAATTTCTTCATCTCATTCTTCATTTCCAGTGCTGTATGATCATTTCCCTATTGCGATTTTCATTGTATTCACTCCTGTTTCTGTCGATTGTCTGATTTATGATTAGCTTCCTGTCTGCCAAAAAAACGCCTGGATCCGGTCCAGTCTGGAGGTCATGGAGCAGAGCAGCAGATCCGCTGTCGTCAGCGCTGCCATAGCTTCCACCACGACCACCGCGCGCGGCACGATGATAGGGTCGTGACGGCCTTTAATCACAAGTTCCGTCTCCTCCAGTCCGCGTGTCACGCTTCTTTGCGGCTGTGCAATGGAGGGCGTGGGTCTTGAAGGCGCCCGCAGCACAACCCGGCTTCCGTCACTGATGCCTCCCAGAATTCCCCCGCGTGATTCGTCTCCTTCTGTACCTTTCCGGATTCATCGATCCGGAAAGCGTCGTTGTTTTCCGATCCCACCGACTTTGCCGCCCGGAATCCGTCTCCGATCTCAAAGCCCTTCACGGCTCCGATCGACAGGATGGCCTTTGCCAGCGACGCGTCGTACTTTTCGAAAACCGGATCTCCGATTCCGGCCGGGAGTCCGTCGATCACACATTCCACCACGCCGCCGACCGAATTGCATTCCGCCATCATACGGTCCTAAATACGCTTCCCGCCAAAGCGGCGGTGCCGCATCCGGCATGTAGAGACGGTTTCTGTACATCTCCTCCGGATCGAACTGGGCGGGATCCGCTTCGTACGGTCCTACGGCCTTCGTATAGGCGCATACCGTGATGCCCAGGCTCTGCAAAGCCTGGCCGCTATGGCTCCCGCGGCCACACGGCCGATGGTCTCCCGGCCCGAGGAGCGGCCGCCGCCCCGGTAATCCCGGAATCCATACTTTTCGTCAAAGGTATAATCCGCATGGCCGGGACGGTACACCTCCATGATGTTCCCGTAATCCCTCGATCTCTGGTCCGTATTCATCACAGCCATGGAGATCGGAGTTCCCGTCGTCTTCCCCTCAAACACTCCGGAAAGGATTTCCACCCGGTCCGCCTCCTGGCGTTTGGTGTAAACGGCTCTGCCCCGGTTTTCTGCGGTCTAAGTACGCCTGAATGTCTTCTTCCGAAAGAGGAAGTCCCGCAGGGCGCCGTCCACCACGACACCGATCCCCTTTCCGTGTGATTCTCCCCAGGTTGTTACCTTCAGTATGGTCCCCAGTGTTGATCCTGCCATGTATGATTTCTCCTTATCTGTTCCAAAACCGGGGCCCTCGTCCATCATGCAGACGAACGGGTCCCCGGCTTTTAAATACCATTTTCTGCAATTAGTCGCTGACCTTTACGATCACGCAGCTGTTGGGTTCATTGACTTTGATTTCCTTGCCGTTCATGATCAGCAGACCCTTCTTGTAGTCTACGGAGAAGAATGTGATGCTGCCGTTCTCATGGTTAATCGATGCGATGTGCCTGTCATCCGGGAATACGCAGATGTCTTTCGGATAACTGCCGCTGATGGGCAGACAGCAGATATAATCCAGCAGGCCGGTCTTCGGATCGCGGTCGTAGACGGTTATCGTGTTATCGCCGGCATTACCACAGAACATGTGCTTCTCATCGGTAGAAAAACGCATGGAGCTGGCGGCAGTCAGCTGGGACAACGTTCGGCCCGGTCGTGGAGATGGTCTGTATCTTCTCAATCTTCGGCTGGCGTTCGCCTGTCTCATAGGTGTAAACGTCGATCACATTTTTTAGCTCATATAAAAGGTAGAAGAATCTGCCATCCGAGCTGAACCGGAAGCATCTGGGCGCGGATTCCAGCTCGCAGCGGAGTGCATCCACCAGCATCAGCTTCTCCTCTTTTTCATCGAACCGGTAAATCTTTACCTGATCGATCCCCAGATCCGCCACCATGACAAATCTGCCATCCGGCGTCCTCCTCGTACAGCTTACATGCGGACGGAAGTTTCTCTCCGCCACGCTGCCCAGTCCCTTGTGGAACACTCCGTCTACGATGTCTCCCCACCGTTCCGTCCGGGTTCAGTCTCAGCACTGTGGACTTCCCATCGTGGTATCCGGATACAAATATATACTTGTCCTCTGCGTCCGTAGACAGATGGCAGCCCCTCATTCCCCTTGATATTAGCGGAATTCAGCCTTGTAATCGCCCCGTTCTCGTGAATCCGGAATGATACGACACCCTCGTCCGCGATGGAGTACAGGGTCTTTCCGTCATTCGATGCGATGACATAGGATGAGTTGTCCACTTCCATCTCGCATCTCGGTATAAAACGGCCTTTGGCCACGTCCACATCGTACACCGTAATCCCTTTTGCCTGGCCGTTGTAGGAGTAGGAACCTACGTATGCCATATACTTTCCTTTCATATTCGCGTCCTCCTGGATTGTTCCTTGTATAAACTAAAAATATCATATCATAAAAAAGTATATTTGTTAAGGAGAAACTATTGACATACGGATAAAATCGGGTATAATGTATTTTGCCGTGTGTTTATTATTACTAAACTTTTTAATTATTATTATCGTCAGTTAGTATAACTAAACTCCAGGCTTATATTTATTAAAAGGAGGAGCGTATGGATATCGGTGCGAAATTAAAAGAACTGCGGATCTTAAAAGGCCTAACCCAGGAAGAGCTGGCAGACCGTGCGGAGCTGTCAAAGGGATTCATTTCCCAGCTGGAAAGGGACTTAACTTCCCCCTCCATCGCGACTCTCATGGACATCCTGCAGTGTCTTGGGACCTCCATCGGAGAGTTCTTTAACGAGACTCCGGAGGAGCAGATCGTCTTCGGGAAAACGGATTACTTTGAAAAGCACGATCAGGAACTGAAAAATGAGATCAAATGGATCATTCCCAACGCGCAGAAAAACATGATGGAGCCTATTCTCCTGACACTGGAGCCAGGCGGGGAAACATACCCCGACAATCCGCATGAGGGAGAAGAGTTTGGCTACGTCCTGCAGGGCAACATTTCCATTCATATAGGAAGCAAGACATATAAAGCAAAAAAAGGGGAATCCTTTTACTTTGTTTCTGATAAAAAACACTATTTGAGCAGCAAGGCAGGCGCCGTCTTAATCTGGGTGAGCTCTCCCGAGCTTTTTAATTTCAAGGAGGATAAAGGGTCAAATGGGTCAGCCATTAATTGATTTAAAGAACATATTACGAAGACATTTGACGGCACGGTCGTGCTGGATGATTTAAATCTTTCCGTCAAAGGAAAATACATTTGTCACACTGCTTGGACCCAGCGGCTGCGGTAAAACCACAACGCTCCGGATTATCGGCGGATTTGAACGGCCAGATCAGGGTACGGTCATCTTTGACGGCCAGGAGATCACCAGCCTTCCGCCAAACAAACGCCAGCTGAACACAGTATTTCAGAAATACGCGCTGTTTACCCACATGTCGATTGCGGAAAACATCGCATTTTGGACTTAAGAAAAAAGGGTAAACCAAAAAACATATATCCAGGATAAGATTAAGTACGCCTTAAAGCTGGTGAACTTAGACGGCTTCGAAAACCGTACCGTGGACTCATTGAGCGGCGGCCAGCAGCAGCGTATCGCCATTGCACGGGCGATCGTCAACGAGCCGAAGCTTCTTCTTCTCGATGAGCCGCTCGGTGCCCTCGACTTAAAGCTTCGCCAGGACATGCAGTATGAGCTGATCCGGCTGAAGAACGAGCTGGGCATCACGTTCATCTACGTAACGCACGATCAGGAGGAGGCCCTCACCATGTCCGACACCATCGTGGTCATGAACCAGGGCTATATCCAGCAGATGGGATCCCCGGAACAGATCTACAACGAGCCGGAAAACGCCTTCGTGGCGGACTTTATCGGCGAGAGCAATATCGTGGGTGGTACGATGATCCACGACGAGCTTGGTTGAAATCTTCGGTGCGAAGTTTGCCTGCGTCGATAAGGGGTTTGGAAACAACAAGCCGGTGGATGTCGGTCATCCGGCCCGAGGACATCGACCTCGTAAAGCCCGAGGAGGGCACGCTGCAAGGCATTGTGACCCACCTGATTTTCAAGGGCGTACACTATGAGATGGAAGTCACCACACCGGACGGCTACGAGTGGCTGGTTCACACCACGGATATGTTCCCGGTCGGCGAGAAGGTCGGCATTCGCGTAGACCCGTTTGACATCCAGATCATGAACAAACCGGAATCTGAGGACGAGGAAGCTGTGGGCGTCAATGAATAGAAAAGCATCCAGATTTATGGTCCTTATATGATATGGATGATCAGTTTTACCATGATCCTCTGCTCATGGATATTCTACTATTACGGTCTGACCGACAAGACGGGGCCTTCACCATGGCAAACGTCCTGGCCATCGGTTCCTCTGAGCATCTGAAGGCCCTCTGGCTCTCCCTTGGCGCTCGCGGGAGTCAGCACCGTGATCTGCCTCCTTCTGGCGTATCCGCTGGCCATGATCTTCGCCGGAAGCGCGGCCATATCGGCCAGGCAGCTTCGTGGTCTTCATCTTCATTCTCCCGATGTGGATGAATTTCCTCTTGCGCACGCATGGCATGGCAGACGCTTCTCGAGAAGAACGGCGTCATCAACACCTTCCTCACGATCCTGCATCTGCCGAACATGGCGATCATCAACACACCGGGCGCCATTGTCCTCGGCATGGTGTACAACTTCCTGCCGTTTATGGTACTGCCTATCTATAATACCCTTGTCCGAAGATCGATGACAACGTGATCAACGCGGCCAGGGACCTGGGCGCGGACAACTACCAGACGCTCACAAAGATCCTGCTTCCACTTAAGCATCCCTGGAATCGTCAGCGGGATCACGATGGTAGTTCGTACCGGCTCTCACCACCTTCGTTATCTCCAACTTACTGGGCGGAAGCAAGATTCTCTTAATCGGCAACGTCATCGAGCAGGAGTTTACCAAGGGCAGCAACTGGAACCTCGGTGCCGGCCTTTCCATTGTCTGATGATCTTTATCCTTACTCAGCATGACGCTGATCGCACAAATACGATAAAAACGGGGAGGGACTGCATTTTGACGACGGGCAAAAAAACAGGTTTACTCAAATTTGTTCAGGATTTTATCTGGTCCTGATCCTGGTATTTTTATAACGCTCCCATCGCTACCATGGCGGTGCTGTCCTTCAACAGCTCCAAATCGAGACCCAGTGGGGCGGGTTTACCACGCGGTGGTACACACAGATGTTTTCCAGCGTACCATCATCATGGATGCGGCGCTCTATAATACGTTACTGATCGCGTTCCTGTCGGCGCTTATCGCAACGATCATCGGAACAGCGGCGGCCATCGGACTCTCCGCGATGAAGAACGGCTTGCGGACAATCTGCATGGGACTCAACAATATCCCGATGCTAAACTCCGATATCGTGACAGGGATCTCCCTGATGCTGGATGTTCATCGCCTTCGGGATCTCCCTGGGCTTCAAGACAATCCTGTTCGCCCATATCACCTTCAACGTGCCCTATATGTGATGCTGAGCGTCATGCCGAAGCTTAAGCAGACAAGCCGGAACACCTACGAGGCGGCCATGGACCTGGGCGCCGGTCCGTTAGGCATTTTTCAAGGTAGTGTTCCCGGATATTATGCCGGGTGTTATCGGGCTTTTTGATGGCGTTTACGATGTCTCTGGACGACTTTATCATCACCCATTTTACGAGGCGCCGGGATCAACACCTTTCCACCCTGATCTACAGTGAGGTGCGCCGCGGCATCAAGCCGTCCATGTACGCCCTGTCCACCGTGATCTTCGTGACGATCCTCGCGCTCTTACTCATCACGAACTTTGCCCCGGCAAAACCGGAGGCGAAGGGGGAGCCGGAATTCGGTCCGAACGCGGTGCCGGATTATGAAAAGAAAATGGTTTGGAACGGAAATCATGGCCGTTATGCTGGCGTCCTTCCTGATCGTTGGAAGCGTCTGCTATACAAGCTATCTTCACTTTGCGTCATCCCACGCCAACGAACTCTATGTTTACAACTGGGGCGAGTATATTGACGAGGATGTTATCGATGGTTTGAGGCGGAGACTGGAATTAAGGTCATCTATGATATGTTTGAGACGAATGAAGAGATGTATCCGGTCATCGAAGCGGGTGGCGTGAAATACGACGCGGTCTGCCCTTCCGATTATATGATTCAGAAGATGATCGAGAATCAGATGCTTGCTGAAATCAATTTTGACAATATTCCTAATATAAAAAGAGATTGATCCAAGTATATGGATATGTCCAAAAGCGTTTTGATCCGATAATAAATATTCCGTTCCGTACTGCTGGGGTACCGTGGGTATTCTCTATAACACCAGCATGGTGGCCCCGGAGGATGCACCAACGAAGTGGTCCGATCTATGGGATGAGAAATTTAAGGACAATATCCTGATGCAGGACAGCGTCCGCGACGCATTCATGGTGGCTTTAAAATCTCTGGGTTACCTCGATGAACACCACCAATGAAGCGGAAATCGCCGAGGCGAGAGATTTGCTGATCAAGCAGAAGCCTCTGGTTCAGGCATATGTGATCGATCAGGTCCGCGACAAGATGATCGGCGGCGAAGCTGCCATGGGCGTCATCTACTCCGGTGAAATGCTTTACATTCAGCAGGAGGTGGCCGATCTCGGACTGGATTACTGCTGGAATACGTAATCCCCGAGGAGGGAACCAATCTCTGGCTGGATTCCTGGGTAATCCCGGCTAACGCTCCAAACAAGGAGAATGCGGAGAAATGGATTAATTTCCTCTGCCGCCCGGATATCGCGAAGAAGAATTTTGAATACATCACCTACCCGACACCGAACAAAGGGCGCCTTTGATCTGCTTGATTCTGATCTTCAGAACAACAAGGCTGTATTCCCGGACACGGATTCTCTGAAAAACTGTGAAGTCTTTCAGTACCTTGGAACCGATGTAGATTCTATCTATAATGAATACTGGAAAGAAGTGAAATCGAATTAGGGTCGCATCGCTTACGCATGACAGTACCAACAGCAGTCAGGAGGACGCATCGTGGTAAACGCATTAGAAACACTATTACAGCAGGTGGTCGATATCACCATTCTCCTGTTTGAATTTATGGGAGTTCTGGTCATCATCGCGGCAGGACTGCGCGGGATTTATGATTACGTGAAGAGGAATCCCTCCATTCGTCTGAATCTGGCTCAGGGGATGGCACTGGGGCTGGAATTTAAGCTGGGAAGCGAGATCCTGCGTACCGTAGTGGTCCGCCAGCTGTCGGAAGTGGCCGTGGTGGCTGCGATTATCGCCCTAAGGGCGGCGCTGACATTCCTGATTCATTGGGAAATCAAGGTGGAACGGGAATCTGAATAAGTGAGGATGTAAAGAGGACGTTCAGCTCATGAAACGGAGCTGGAAGTCCTCTTTTGTTAACCTGTCTGCGAAATCTTACGGTTATCCGTATTTACCTGCCGTCTTTCAGTACCTTATGTTCTTCTGCCGGATCATATTAAACTTTATAATGGCCGTGTTGATATACTCGTTGGCATGAATCAGAGGCCGGTCAGAGGAGCTGTAATTTATTCCTTTTAAGTACAGAAAAGGTTTGCAGCCCAGCTGATTGATATCTACATACTGGTCCAGCCCCTCAATCTCTGTCGTCAGAATGGTATCGATTTCCACTTTATCCCATTCGATTTTTCTCACCGGAAAGATTGTAGATGTATTGAAAAATGGAATTCTCATATTTGCTGAATTCACGAAATGCCTCTTCCCCTCCGATGAGAGATAAACTAAAATAATCACGGCAGAAAGCACATACCGTATCATCGGCCAGAAACATCTTCTCTGCTACTACGAGCTGTTCGCCGCTCTCCATCTGCAGCTGCTGACAAATGGCTTCATCGGTCGATTTTCTGAATGTTCAGCAGCCTGACAGAAGGTGTATATCCACTGTTCTCAATCATTTGAGTAAATTCCATACAGGGATTGAATTTGACCTTGATATTGAGAGAATCTACGTTTACAAAGGTACCTTTTCCCTGGCGGCGGAAGATAATGCCTTCTGAAGCCAGGTCATTTAACGCCTGTCGGATGGTGATACGGCTGACACCGATCATCTCAGCCAGCACTTCTTCTCTGGGAAGCTTATTATTACAGGAAAGATCCATGTTCTTGATGTATTTATGTATTTCACGCTTTGCCTGCTCGGAAAGCGTCAGTGTATTCAGCTTCTGGTATTCCATATGATAGCCTCCTGCCTTTTTCTTTAATCATAGTTGGTAGGAGGCTCTTTGTCAACGTTTTCAAACCCTTGCTTCCATTTAAAAAGATTTAGAAGAATGGCGCTGGCACTTACCATAAAAGTCCATTGCTGCAGATCATGCTGAGCGTGGAGGAAGACCTGCAAAGATATGGAGGCAAAGGTGACACCGATGGCAATACTGGTTCCCACAATTGTGAAATTATTGTTTTCAAAGAAATTCAGCTTTGACGCCTGACGAGGTAATGACGCCAAACAGAGCCAGGGTAGCTCCTCCCAGTACAGCTTTCGGAACCACTGTTATCACCGCGGATACCTTGGGAAATATGCCCAGAAGGAGCATCATTACCCCAGCCGTCGCAATGACAGAGCGGCTTTTTATTTTGTAAGGTCGATCAGGCTGACATTTTCATTAAACATGGTAGAAGGTACGGAGTTAAATGCGCCTGTTATCACCTGCGAAACTGCCTGCGCCTTGATTCCCTTTAATCTTGGTGGCATTGTCTGTATGCGTTCCGGCAATCTCATCCAGTACAGAGAAGACACCAATACATTGAATCATATTAATGATACAGAAAATGGTCATGATCAATATGGACCCCGCCTCAAACTGCGGAGCGCCAAAGTAAAAGGGCGTCACCAGCTGGAATGCACTTGCCTCCTGAATCGGTGTTATATCCACCATTCCCAGGAAAGCCCCGACCACTGTTCCGCCGATAATCCCCAACAGAAGAGACATAGCCCGCCAGATTCCTTTGCCGAACTTCTCCACCAGGATGATAAAAATCAAGACTCCAAATCCCAGCAGAAGATTCTGCACCGACCCCATACGTACTGCTGCCGGTACCGCCGGCCAGATCCTGGATAGCCGTAGGCGCCAGACTGACACCGATCAGTGTAACGAAAGTCCCAACGACCACCGGCGGAAACAGCATCAGAATCTTATCCAGGAAAAAGGAAAGAAGAAAAATCAGGACACCGGATACCATAATGGCTCCAAACAGGGTGGGAAGGCCGTAAGTATTGCCAATCATGATCATGGGAGCCAGAGGTGCAAGGAGGAGCCCAGAATGATCGGGTATCTGGAGCCTATGTATTTTGCTCAAACCAAATACCTGGATCAGAATAGCGATTCCGCTGGTAAAAGGTTGGCAGATACCAGAAACGCGGTGGTCCTGGCGTCCAGCCCCATGGCGCCGCTGGGATCAGAGGAACCGCTATCGTTCCGGGGCACATGGCCAGCACATGCTGAAACCTACCAGCAGGTTCTTGCCAGGGCTTATTTTCTCAGAAAACGAATCCATATCAGGCCCTCCTGTAGTCCCAATAACCTTCATGAACTTTGGCTGCATCTACTTCCACTTCCGTGACAGGTCCCACCACCTCAATTGCCTTTTGTCCCCAGGGAAAATACTTCACGGCAGGGGAGGTCAAAGGTGGATTTTGCTCATTCTTTGCCAGTCAGCTCCAACAGACGGCGCTCTGTCATGCCATAAACTACACGGCCGATATTGGCCCAGTAGATGGCGCCGGCGCACATGGCACATGGTCTCTGCCGTAGTATATAAGGTGCAGTCCCAGAGATAATCTTTTGTAAATTCATGGGAAGCACGTGCTGCCAGCGTTGCCTCTGCATGACCGGGTACAGATTTTATCTGTGATCTCGATATTTCCCTGCTCCATCACGATGTCCCCCGTCCTTATTTACTTTAAAAGCGCTCCGAAGGGGGTGTTGCCCACAGCAGCACGGGCCTCTTTTGATATCTCGATTGCACGTCTTAAATAGTATTCATGGCTCTGGTAACTCATATAAAATCCTCCTGCATAATAGTATTAGGTAGCAAATTATTACCTTTGTTTGAATCCATCATAACACGGATAAGATATGATGTCTATGTGAAGGATTTACGATAAGAAGAGTAATAATTGTACAATATATACAAAACTTTGGTTTTCATCAATGGCTGTTGACTCCAAGAGAGATGAAATTCCACTGCAAAAGAGGACTTTCACCCATGAACCTGAGTGGAAAGTCCTCTTTTGTCATTAAGTAACAGGGATATGTTCTGCATTTCCATTAATTTTCTTTCGGGCTTTCATTTGCTCTTTCGTGTCATTTTAATGATCCCCGCCTTATACATTACCAGGGCACAGATTACCGTAACTCCCATACAAAGAAGCACTCCAAAGCCCTCTTTTCCGGTCAGCGGATAGAACGCGTTGAATACAAATACCAGAATCAGCGGAAGAATCATGGTTAGTGATTTGCCCTTTGCCTCATATTCTCCGCAGTCATCATTGACAAAGCTCAAAAGAATTCCGCCGAACAGCGCGGGAAGCAGATACTGAGTTGCAGTCTGAACGGCCGGACTAGTCAGTACCGGACGAAGCGGTACCAGAAGGACGACTCCCAGAACAATGATCAGCGTCGTAACAATAGATGAAACCGCCACGCCAATGGTCGCGATGGTGTCCCCCTCATCCGTCCCCTGAGGTATCTGTCAGCACCTGCGCATTGATAACCACCGGTATCTTCAGATTCATGACGTTTCCGGTTAAAAAGGTTAAGTAAGCGGAGGATCCCAGGATGGGGGTATAGCTCAATACTTCCGCGATATTCGTGGGCAGAAAGACCGCAAGCAGCCTCCGCCCCGGCGAAAAAATCTGTCCGATGCTCTCCGGCCATACGTCATAGACGGCTGATAGAATGGTTGGAATTCCAGCATAAATACTATTGCTATGATGACGCCGATGCGCCCGGTCCGGTGGATGCTCGTCTCGTATTTTTTATCCATAATCATACCTTCGCTCTTTTCCCCATTAACCAAGTATTCTGACCCACAAAAGTGACGACGCCATACCTAACAGGCGTATCCGCCATAACAAAGTTCCCCGACCAGAGTATCTTAAATTTCTTTATAACTGCCATATGGATTACCACAATCACACACAGGAGGTAACGACTACGGCCAGATAGACCGGTCCTTTCATAATCTGGATCGGTAAGAATGCTTCGATAATCGCCAGTGACAGAACGCCTGTCAGCAGGGCTCCCAACGCACCATGAGTATTTTTCGCCTTTTGTAAGCTGGTCTGCACCTTTTTGCCGAAGATCAGAACTCCCACGATCCCGCCGAGAATACAGATACTCATAACAAACATCACGGTACCTACGATGGAGGCATCTCCCGCGGCATTTAAAGCGGCGATGGTTCGTAGCCTGCGCCTGTGGCAACCATGTCGGCCGCCATCAGTTCATACGTTACAGACCCTACCACGGACAGTCGGAACCATGACCACGGGACCCCAGAACCGCTGCTAAACTGAACAGACCGATGACGATGGAGATGGAGGGGACGATGGAATAGATGGCTGACACGAGGTAATGGCTGTCTTTAATTTGTCTTTCGTCAGGCCGATTTCCAGACCGTGACGGTATGCCTTTCTCAGGGTAATGACACAGAATATCAGGATATATACGATTCCGGCTCCGACTAGCGCATAGAGAAGCGGACTGTTCATTATTTCATTAAATGTCATGATTCTTTCTCCTTCTTGTATGATAGAGCGGTTCACTGTTTTATGAAATATCTCCCGGCAGTATGCCCTCTGGTATTGGAGAGGTATAGACGCCTCCGGTTTCCTCCTCCAGCTCTTTCTTTGCAGTATCGAAAGTATCTCGGTTTCCGTAGATTTTCGCGCAGGCCAGGGCAATGGCACGCGCAACCGCCTGACTGGCTTTGTCACCGATCGAAGTTCCCACCTGCGCCGTCATCTGCCATGTATGAACACCGGTCTCAGGGTTCCGACAGCCGCTGTAATCTGGGCAGTCGGCACCTGATAGCTCACATCACCCACGTCGCTGGAGCCGGTCATCACCCGGTTTCTCATTGCAGGCGTATAAGGTACAATGAAGGTGTTCAGTGGACGTTCTGCAAATTCTGCCTCGCTGATTCCATTCTGTCTGGCTCCGTTTTTTACCACCCGTTCCCTCTGTTTCTCTGGCATGGCATTCAGAAACTCTCTTGCAATGGCAAATTCCTCTTCTCCAAAATCAGGGGCTCCGGCTTCCAGGTACGCATCGGATAAGAGACTGGAAAGCGTCGGATTGGGAATCGTATCGCTCAGCCCGCCCAGAACCTTGATGGTTACACTTGTCTCCGTCATCAGCGCCGCGCCTTCCGCAATCTTTTTGATCCGCTCTAATATCTCTCCACTCTGGGTAAGCTTGGGAGCCCGGATAAAATACAGCAGGGAGGCGTGATCCGGCACGATATTGGGAGCCTCTCCGCCGCAGTCTAAATACGCATAGTGGACACGGGCATCTGAGATTATATGCTCGCGCAGGTAGTTGACCCCCACATTCATCAGCTCGCAGGCATCCAGAGCGCTCCGCCCCAGCTCCGGGGCCGCTCCGGCATGGGCTGTTCTCCCCTTAAAATCAAAACGGACCTTATAATAAGCCACTGTCCTGACTGACATGGACATATTGCTGTCCATTGGATGCCAGCAAAAATGCCGCGTCTATTCCATCAAAACAGTGTTCCTTTACCATAAACGCTTTGCCAAATCCGGTCTCCTCTGCCCGGACATCCGTATAACTCCACGGTTCCCGTCACCCCGAGTTCTCTGCAGGTACTCCTTCACCGCAATCGCAGCCCCGGCAGCACCGGCTCCCAATGCGCTGTGTCCGCACCGTGACCGTATTTTTCCCTCAATAGGACACGGCCTCGCACAGCCGGCCTTCTGGCTCAGGATCCGGCAGGGCGTCATATTCCGCCAAAATGGCG
>VOFH01002596.1_pt1 | contig 13955 bp, 21 predicted proteins | sample 5384091 | NCBI WGS metagenome assembly VOFH01 (sample SAMN12384727, study PRJNA508395) | human gut metagenome | isolation source: healthy gut G | host: Homo sapiens
GTACGATAGATTTCTTTCTTCCAGTTCGTATTTACTTTACCGGATGGGTCATGAATAAAGTCAGCAACAGTAGCCGGTGAGTCGAGCAGAGGAATGAACATATCACCTCCGTTATCGATGTTGTTCAATGCTGCTTGTTTGCTATCTGTTATTCCGTAAGTAACCAGACAGTTGGCTAATGATTCACGGGTGTAGTCAATCAAGTCGGCTGATCCCATCATATTGAAAGCATTTACAGCCATCTTGTTCCAGCCTACTTCACCTGAATAGCTGACATTCGTTTTTCCTTCTTTACCTTTCTTTGTGATAATGATGATAACACCGTTTGCGGCACGTGAACCGTACAATGAAGCAGCAGCGGCATCTTTTAGAACAGTCATGCTCTCGATGTCTTCAGGATTCAGTGTACTCAATACGCTTTGAGTCTTACCGTAGTAGTTCATGTCGTCATCAGCTTTTGTTACGACACCGTCAATAACATACAACGGGCTTTTAGAAGCATAGAACCGACACCGCGAATGTTGATTTCGGCCATAGACCCTGGGTCACCAGTTGCTGAGGCTGTGCGCACACCTGCCATTTTACCGGACAATGCCTTGTCAAAAGACTCTTTGGAACCGGAAACGATTTTATCTGCCTTAATGACAGCAGCTGATCCTGTGAATGAAGACTTCTTCGCAGTACCATAAGCCACAACAATTAACCTCATCAAGATTTTGTGCATCGGATTTCAGTGTAACTTTCACCATTGGCTTGATTGCCACTTCTTGTGTTTGCATTCCAATATACGAAATCTGCAAAGTCTTTGCAGAACTTGGTACGTTCGCCAAATTAAAATTACCATCGATGTCTGTGATTGTACCTTGAGTAGTACCTTTTACCAACACAGAGGCTCCAACAACTGGTTGCCCATCTTCTTCAGAAATCACAACGCCTGTGACTTTCTGAGTCTGAGCAGTTACTAGGCTTATGCCCACAAAAAGGCAGGTCAATAACAGCATTAATTTTCTTTTCATAAAATTCTCTCTTAAAGTTCAACTTTACATTAATTGTCTCTATACTCTAACAAGTTGCAAAATTATTAATAAATATAAAACTAACAATTAATTTGATAAAAAAGGTTGCATATATAACATATTGTTATTTATAACATCAAAAATATGCTGATAAACATCTTTATTTGCTATAAATATTGTGATTTATCAAGATGGAATGTCACTTTGCGAATGCAAAGTGTGTAATTAACATTCTATTTGCTTGTTTTTGGATATAAAACAGCCTTGTGTTTAACAGAAAAAGAAGCTGAACAAAAAAGGAATGGCATTGGTACAAGTAGAAGCTTACTTAAACAGGAGAAAAATGTACTTCTCAACCAGGGTGTACCTCAAACCAGACCAGTGGGATGTAAAACGTAGAATGGTAAAGAACCATCCTAATTCAGATGCATTAAATCGAATGCTATATGATTTTATAGCTGACATTGAGCAGAAAGAGCTGGGATTATGGCAACAGAGAAGATCAATATCCTTAGATTCGTTGAAAGACTCTATTGAAAAACCGGAAAATAATGGGAATTCATTTCTGACCTTTTTTAAAGAGGAAGTCAACAACTCTTCTTTAAAAGAGAGCACCAGGCAGAATCATCTTTCCACTTTAGAATTGCTGCAAGAGTATAAAAAGGACATTGTATTCACTGATTTGACATTCGAATTTGTGTCTTCATTTGATAATTATCTACAGTCCAAGGGGTATCATCTCAATACCATTGCCAAGCATATGAAGCATTTAAAACGATATGTGAATGTGGCTATAAATAAAGAGTATATGGATATTCAAAAAGTATGCTTTCAGAAAATATAAAATCAAAAGCATAGAAGGGAGTCATACGCACTTGTCGCCGGAAGAGCTGAATAAAATGGAGGAGGTGAATCTGGAAGGGAAGTTTACGAAGTTACAAAAATCAAAGGATGCCTTTTTATTTTGTTGTTACGCCGGTTTGCGGTACTCTGATTTTATAAATCTGACTGCCGCGAATATTGTCGAACTCCATCAGGAGACGTGGCTGATCTACAAGTCCGTTAAAACAGGTATTGATGTGCGCCTTCCTTTATATTTATTATTTGAAGGTAAAAGGACTGCGGGTGTTGGAGAATTACAAAGACGATTTGAACGGATTCTTCAAACTGAAAGATAACTCTAATGTGAATAAAGACTTGAATGCATTAGCTAAGCTGGCAGAAATAGACAAGCGGATATCATTCCATACAGCGAGGCATACAAACGCCACCTTATTAATATACAGTGGTGCAAATATAACGACTGTACAAAAGCTGCTGGGACACAAAAGTGTGAAAACAACTCAGGTATATGCCAATATCATGGACATGACTATTGTGCATGACCTTGAGAAAGCAGCCTATTCTAAATTAGCTAATAGACAAAAGGCTAGGCAGTGATTGTCTGGAAATGTCCTGTTTTTAAGATTGGTTTCAACAGAGTTGATTCAAAATCTAACAATATGGCAGAAATAATGCATAAATCAATGTAAGAATATGCAATTTACAAGTGATTTGTCGCATATAAATGACTGTAATATACATAAAAAGTGCAATGTCAGGACTGCCTTTCCTTTTAAAGGAACGATCCGTTCCTTTAAAAGGAACAGATCGTTACTCACCGAGGAACATCTAATTGCTTTAAAAGGAAGAGCCAAAAGTAGTTTTAATTTCTAATTCTGTTCTAGCTGATAGACTTTCCTGTCACAGGAAATATATCATATCGAAACTAAACGTTTCTTTTTATATTCAAAGGTGCAAGCTGATATAAGTAATCATATAGCACAAGGAAACAAAAAACGGACAGATGTATTTCATCCGTAGATCTGCTGTTTTAAAATCCTGCCGATTTTTTTGTCATTCTCCCAAGCAGGTTCTGCATATTTTGAATTATACCATAACTAAATATGCTTTTCTTCAGATTTGATCTTTTTCTACTATCACGCCCCAAAAGTAATCATTCATTATGATTGGTGGTGAGAAATATTCGGGAAATATAAAAATAGTATCCAATAATAATACCTCATATAAATAAAATAAAGACATAATCTTTCTTATAATGAATGAACTAAATGATTGAAATGGATAGAAACAGGGTATCATTCGTTAAAGAAAAGGGTAGTTATAATGCTGATAAATAATTGATTATCACGTTTATATATGGATACAATAACATATATGACGATTAGGTTTATATTTCTCATTATTATAATAATCAACACTTTATATAAAGAATTAGTTCTGCAAAGACTTTGCAAATTTCGTACATCGGTATGCAAACTCAAGAAGTAGCGATTAAGCCTAATTTAAAGGTAGTACTTAGGTCGGATGCTCAACAGATCGATGAAGTTGTTGTTACAGCAATGGGTATTAAAAGATCTGAAAAAAGCATTAGGTTATGCTGCGGAACTTCAGTGGGTGGAGAAAAAATTGCGGAAAGCCGTACATCTGATGTGATGTCAAGCTTGGCAGGTAAGATTGCAGGTGTACAGATTTGCACTTCATCTGACCCCGGAGCCTCTAATTCGGTCATTATCCGTGGAGTTAGCTCACTCTCCGGTACCAACCAGTGGTTATGGCGTGGATCAATTCTTTGAATAACTCTACCGTATACTCTAGCAGATGGCTTGAATAGCGGATATGATTTTGGAAACGGTGCCAACGCTATCAATCCGGATGATGTGGCAAACATGACTATTTTGAAAGACGTGCTGCTGGTGCTCTGTATGGTAGCCGTGCTGCCAACGGTGTAGTCATGATTACTACCAAAAGTGGCCGGAAAGAAAAAGGAGTTGGAATCGACGGCGAATGGAGTTCAGTGGTCAACTGTTCTGCGTCTGCCGGAATTTCAAAATGAATTTGGTATGGGATGGAACGGCAACCATACAGAATTGGAGAACGGTTCCTGGGGACCTCGTTTCGATGGCTCCATGCAGTTGTGGGGTAATGTGTACAACAACTCTCAGAAACTGAAACCTTATGTCGCAATGCCTGATAACATCAAAGACTTTTTTGATGCGGGATTCAGATATAGCAACAGCCTTTCATTCAATGGAGCTACAGATAAAAGTGATTATTATGTATCCTTCTCTCAGATCAGCGATGATGGTATGATCCCGACAGATGCCGACAGCTACGATAAATACACTTTTTTCTGCACGCGGCAGCCATAAGGCAGGAGCGTTGACATTCTCTTCTTCACTGAATTACGCTTATCAAAAGAATAACTTTGCTACTACGGGACAAGGTTTGTCCATGCTAAACTCTTTATATCAGACACCAAGAGATATCAGCATAATAGGACTGGAAGACCAGAATGATCCGTTCAACACTCCGGGATATTATTATACCCCCTACGGAGTTATGAACCCTTATTATATTTTGAATAACTATTTGAATGAATATGAATCTGAAAGATTCTACGGAAAATTTCAATTGGATTATGAATTCCTGAAATACTTCAAGTTTACGTACCGTATGGGCTTGGATACTACAACAGGACAAAGTGACAAAAGGAAAACCGAATCTGTACGCTCTTTTATTATGAAGGTACTCCCTAATGGAGAAGGTCAGGGCTCCAGCAGTCCTTTCTCTGGTGAAACCGGACAATATTCTGAGCAGATAACCCGTCGTCGCGAGATAAACCAGATATTATGGTTAATTTCAATATGCCGGTTAACGATTTTAATATCAATGCACTGGTCGGTTTCAATGGCAATGAACGTAAAGTCTCTTATCAATATTCAGAAGTTAATGATTTAACGATTCCTACATGGTTTAATCTGAAGAATCCGGCAAAACTCCTATAGTAGAACAGCACATGGAACTCAGACGTCTGATGGGTGTTTTCGGACAGTTTGAAGGTTCATGGAAGAATATGCTCTATTTAACGGTAACTGCCCGTAATGACTGGTCTTCTCTTCCGAAAGAAAATCGCAGTTTCTTCTATCCCGGTATTACCGGTAGTTTTATTTTCAGCGAATTATTGAATGACAATCTGCAAGATGTGATAACTTTGGTAAGATACGCGCCAGCTGGGGTAAAACAGGTAACGATGCTGATGTATATGGTTAATCCTGTGTATGCACAATCTTCCAATAGAATACCTTTCGGTTTCTCTGACTTTCCCTCTAGGAGGTGTCAACGCTTACTCTGCAGGAAATGTACTCGGAAGTAATACATTAAGTCCGGAAATGACCACAGAATCTGAAGTCGGTTTAAATATGGCTTTCTTCAAAAACCGCCTCTCTTTTGACGTATCTTATTATAATAGGAATACCGATAAGCAGATTTTCTCTTTGGCTATGGACCCTGCTTCAGGCTATACAGCACAGAATATGAACCTGGGTAAGATTCGTAACCGTGGTATAGAACTCCTGATCAGCGGCACTCCGATAAGAACAAAAGATTTCAGTTGGGAACTGACATGGAACTTCACAAAGAACTGGAGTAAGGTGATTAGTTTACCGGAAGAATTGGGTGGTATTACAACGATTTATGGTCTCAATGGAGGTACCAGTATGTACGCTATAACAGGCATGCCTGTTGGTGTTTTCAAGGCTCAGGTAGCCGAACGTGATCCGCAAGGACGTATTGTAGTAAATTCATCAACAGGTCTTCCGGTTGAAGCCAGCGAATTCGGAATCTGCGGAGATATGAATAACAAATATCAAATGGGTGTTTCTACTAACTTGAAATATAAAGGTATAAGCTTAGGCATTGATTTTGATATCCGTCAGGGCGGAGTGATGTATTCACGTACTAAAGATATAAACTATTTTACCGGTAACGCGATACAGACTGCCTACAATGACCGTAATCCTTTGATTGTTCCTAACTCAGTAAATAAAATAGTGAATGGAGAAAACGTTACTTATGTAGAAAATACAACTCCTATTACAAGCTCTAACATTTATAAATACTGGGGCGACGGTGGCTCTGATATGGGAAGCTGCTTCCTGGTAGACAAATCATACGTCAAGCTTCGTTCTGTTGTATTAGGTTGGGACCTGCCCAAAGATGGTTGGCAAAAACTCCTTTCCAGGCAGAAAAAGTGTCTGCATATGGCAATAACTTATTTGTCTGACTCCATCCAGCAATACATTTATTGATCCCCAAATGACTTCATTTGGTAACGACCTTGAAGGTAACTATGGAGAATACACGGCTAATCCCAGCTCACGTCGTTTCGGTTTCAACTTAATGGTTAAATTTTAAACAGGAATAAAAATGAAAAAAATATTATTATATGCATCATTAGCAACAACAGCATTGTTTGCAGGTTGCGACCTGAACATCAATGACGACCCGAACTACCCGATGAATGATCAGGTGACGGCGGATTTGATATTCCCTCTATCAGTGCTTCCATTGCTTCGGCGGTAGGCGGAGAAATTTATAATTACGCTGGCTTTTTCGCTCAGTACTATGAACAGAAACCGAGTCGAATCAGTATAACACTCTATGTGAATATACATTTACCGAATCTTCCCAGCAAATGGATTATTCGTATAGAATCCTGTTTGCAGGAGCTTTGGAAGATGCAAAGCAGGTGCTGGAAAAGACCACAAACCCTGCCGACCGATTCGCCACTACCATACTGAGAGCATATGCCTTTCAGATAATGGTGGATAATACCAGTGACTCACCTTATTCGGAAGCTCTGCAAGGTAATGCTAATGCCACACCTAAGTGGGATACGGGTGAAACAATATATAAAGGTATATTAGGTGAGATAGATGCGGCAGAAGCAGCTTTGGATGGAAGTGGTATGGATGTGCCGGATTTGATATTCAACAAAATATCGCTCAATGGAAAGGTTTTGCCAATGCTCTTCGCCTCCGTATGTATCTGCGTTTCATTGATGCCAACATAGATGCGGCTTCGTATACAGAGAAAGTGAAGACCTTAGTACAAAACAACGAATTCTTTACCGGTGACGTGAAACTGCATTGTTTCTTGGATGAAACAGACAAACGGAATCCATGGTATAATACGAATGCGGTCGGATTGACCGGTAATCATTGTGCTGCCTATCCGTTAGTATCTTATTTAAGCAGCACGGGAGACCCTCGAATCGCTTATGGTATTAGTAAAACAGATGCGGATGGAAAGTATGTCGGTCAACTTCCCGGAGGAAAAACACATATGCAAAGCATTCTGGGTACTGACAACTGGAAAAACAAAAAACGTAAGTGCGATTGATTACTCTATCGGGGCCACAAAACCTGTCTATTTCTTTACTCAGGCTGAATTACAATTCCTGATAGCTGAGGTATATGCTCGTTTTCACAATGATGATGCGAATGCAAAAGAGTGCTTATGAAGCAGGTGTAACTGCCGACTTTGCCGTTCGTGGATTTGCAGGTCAAGAGAATACCATTTTGAAGGAGCGTGTGCATGGTCTGCTGCTTCTACACAGGCAGACAAGTTAAACTTGATATATATGCAGAAATGGGTATCTCTTTTCTACATGGATCATATGGAAGCATGGAGTGAGATTCGTCGTGCAGATTGTCGAAACTGTCTTCTTATTCAGCACAGATACAGGCTAGTGAGTCAGTATACACTCCGGGAGAGTTAGTTGCTCCATGGACTAATGGTCTGGAAGCGGGTGGACTGATGAAACGTATGACTTATCCATTAAGCGCACGTCAGCAAAATGTGAATACTCCTGCAGGGGTACCGGAACTACTCCGGTTTGGTGGGATATCAAATAGTAACCAATAACTTAGTAAGTTTTACGTATGAAAAAATATAATATACAGCATATTAGTATGTTTGCCGTTTGTCTTTGGAGCTTGCGACAAATCAACAGATGACACTTCTAAAGTCACCTATTTTGTAACGTTGGAAAGAGAAGGTGATGAAAAGATCGTTCTGGAAAAAGGACAGCCTTATGTGGAACCGGGATATTATGCGGAAATGAACGGAGAGGATATCACTGAATCTGTTCAGATAAAAAGGAAGTGTTGATGTCAACACTCGGGAATCTACAATTTAGTATATGCGGGATACAATGAGGATGGTTTTGCCAAAACATTTACAAGAACAGTATATGTGGCAGATAATACAGCTTCTCCTTTGAAATCCGGAATTTATACCTGTAGCCGAAGGAAGTAAACGTACCGCCCCTTCTGTGTAGCTTTCAGTGGATATGAGATTGTGATTTTGCAGATGGAACCGGGGATTTTTATATCAGCGATTTCTTAGGAGGCTGGTATGACCAGCGTACCGGCTATGGCCCGGATTATGCAATGGTTGGCAAATTCGAATTGAATGATGATAATACCATTACTCCTCTGGAAAGTTATGTTGCAGGTTGGGGAGATTCCATGGATCAAATGACTAATACATTATTGGACCCTGCGACTGGGACTCTGAAATGGACTGTTGCTTATGCCGGTCAGCTATCTTTTGACATTATAGTAAAACAATAAAAATACGATTATGAAGAAATATATGATATTACTTTTAGCTTCACTGGCTTTTTACATTCGTGGCATGCGACAACGATACAGAACCAGGTGGTACTGCTGTTGAAAAAATGGCAGGAGACTGGTGGGTGACAGTGAATGCATTTATTGACGGGAAAGAAGTAGAAGATCCTTTGGAGCAGGACATCTGCAAATGAGTACTTACAATACAGCCAGCAACAGTGAAACTGAAATGTGGTTGGATGATTTAGGAAACTTCTGGGAATATAAACTGAAAGTAAACGTGAATTATGCAGCGAGGACTTTCTCGACAACAGGCTTTGTGGATAATGTAACATATGAATCCAAAGTGAAGATAACTGATGGCAAGGTACTGGAAAAAGCTGCCACAACTCCTAGTGGTATGCCTGCTGACAGTATCGTATATATGGTACAGTTCGACGACGATGAAAATGGATTAACTTATAAAGGTTTCAGGCTTCCGTCGAACAGGTTTCCCTGCTGACGATTTTTAACAGAAGAGTTTAAATATAGAGAAGGCTGTTCCAATGATCGGAGCAGCCTTTTTTGCAATCTAACCTCAACTAAGACAGATCAATATATGAGCAATCTCTAATATTTACAATAATTCTTTGCCTTTAAAAGAAAAATGAATGGGACAATGTTTTTAATTAGCAACATCCATTACCTGATTAATTGTATACAAATAAAGGTGCCTCTTATGGCATGATACTATTTTTTTATTTATAATAGCTCCTTATTTTATAGATATAATACTGATTATAAAGGTAAATAGTTCTCATTTCGGTAGAGAAATGGTATTACATAAAAGAGAGTAAACATTAGCTGAATTAGGGTAATTAACTGTCAAATAGATATATAAGCTATTTCTGATTGATAAAATATCCACTAGTGTTACTGATTTATCCCCTATATACATGATTGATTATCAGCTATATATAAATTTATTAGTTCTGCAAAGACTTTGCAGATTTCGTATATTGGTATGCAAACACAAGAAGTCGTAATCAAACCTATTTTGAAAGTCTTGTTAAAGTCTGATTCTCAAAATCTTGAAGAGGTAGTGGTAACAGCTATGGGTATTAAGCGATCTGAAAAATCTTTAGGTTATGCAGTATCCAGTGTAAAAGGAGATGAGATAACTAAAGCGCGTGAAAGTAATGTGCTTAATTCATTGTCCGGTAAGATTGCAGGTTTGCAATTGCACAGTCGTCTGGAACGGTAGGTGGTAGTTCAAGCATACAGATTCGTGGTGCTTCTTCTATTGGCACAGTTTCTTCCCCTTTATTTATTATTGACGGACTTCCTATCGACAATGGTTCTTACAATCCTGACAGAACCAATGGTATAGTCGATGTAGGTAACCGTGCAGGAGATATCAACTCTGACGATATTGAATCTATCAACGTATTGAAGGGGGCAGCTGCAACTGCATTGTATGGAGCGCGTGCAAAGATGGTGCAATTGTTATTACTACTAAGAAAGGGAAGAAGAATTCACCGGTATTTGTTACGGTAAACTCTTCAACACGATTTGAGAATGTACTTAAATTGCCTGATTTCCAGAATGAGTATGCATATCAAGGTAGCTACGGAGTATATAATGTAAAAATGCTGAATGGATGGGGACCGAAGATTTCATCGGTACAAGATCAGCAATTTACAGATTATAAAGGAGATAAAGTGACTTTGAAAGCAAATCCTGATAATGTGAAGGATTTCTATGAAACCGGAATGAGCTTATTAATAATGTGTCAGTAGCCGGAGGTGGTGAAAAGGCTGATTTCCGTTTGAGCTTTACTTCTACTAATCAGACCGGTGTTGTGCCAGGTTCTGACTATAACAAATATGCATTCTCTGTGAATGCAGGTATGAACTTTACTAGCAACTTCACAGGACGTATCTCTGCCCAATATATACGTTCAGATTCTGAAGGTCGTCCGGCACAGGGGGGCAAATGATAGCAACTTGCTGATTCCTTTAATCAATGGATTGCCAAGAACGATTGATATTCATGATATTAAGCAGAACTGGATTGATGAAAATGGCAAACAGGGTTGGATCCGGAAGGCAAAAGTAATAACCGTACTGGATTATTAATAAGAATAAATTTACCTAATAACTGGATCGTATGATCGGTAATATCACATTGACTTATAACGATTGAAGGATTGACTATTAACAATGCCGGAACGTGACTTCTATACAGAGGGAAGACGTATAAACTCAATTTACGCAAAGGGTACTGTAGGAGCCTTAAATGGTAAAAGTTCCAGACTTGGAATTTGTATAAAAGAATTATAAATAATGATTTAATGGTTTCCTATGAGAAGACATCTTTTGCCAATGATTATCATTTAAGGCGATGGTAGGTCATAATCTCTATCAGGAAGAATGGAAGAATGAGAATGTACAAAGCTCAGAATCTGGTAGTTGACGGATTGTATACATATACTAATGCGAAATCTACTACTCCGGGAATTATTATGAAAAGAAACGTCTTGTCGGTTTATACGGAGATATTAGCTTGGGATACAAAGATATGCTTTTTTATTAATGTAACAGGACGTAATGACTGGTCGTCTACTCTGCCTATTAATAACCGTTCTTATTTCTATCCATCTATCAGCGGTAGCTTTATTTTCCAGAATTGATGGAGAATAAAGACATCCTGAATTACGGTAAGATTCGTTTAAGTTATGCGAATGTGGGTAGTGACGAAGATCCGTACAATTTGGCATTTAAATATACTCCAGCTAGTACTTACTTTTGCAATATGGGTAATGTCAATACTTTCCCACACATGGGACTGGTTGGTTTTACCGGGCCTCGTGGTCTGCCGAATGAAAACTTGAAACCTCAGAACCAAAGTTCATTCGAAGTCGGAGCTGATTTACGTTTCTTTGGGGGAAAGATTGTTTGATATGACTTATTATAGCAATATCACAAAGAATCAGATTGTAAGTATTGATGTCCCGTTGTCAACAGGTTACTTTGCTAATAATATCAATGCCGGAAAGATTGGCCAATAAGGGGTGTCGAAGTAACTTTGGGCTTGACTCCTGTAGAAACACGTAACTTTAAATGGGACTTGGATGCAACGTTTTTCTAATAAGCAGACTGTAGAAGAGTTCTGAAGGACTTGATGAATATACATTGACTAGCGGATTGAGCGGTTTGCAGATTAAGGCTGCCAAAGGTGATTCGTTCGGTTTGTACGGTACTGCCGGAAGCGTGATGATCAAGGTAATTATGTAATCAACTCTAAGACAGGTTTGAGAGAAACAGTCAATAACGTACGTTTGGGAGACGTTTATCCTGACTTTACAATGGGTATCAACAATACACTTACTTATAAAGGGCTGACTTTTTTAGTTTCTTGATTGATATCCGTCATGGAGGTTCCTTGGAATATTCGGAAACAGTAGCTAATTTGAGAAGCAGTGGTTTGGCTGCAGAAACAGTGGCTCACCGTGAAGATGCCTCTTTCATTGAACCGGGTGTTATTCTTCAGGATGACGGAACTTACAGACCTAATGATGTTCCGGTGAAGAGTATGCAGGACTACTGGCAGCATGTGGCGAACTCCAGTAATAATGAAGGAAATATCTATAATGCATCATTTGTGAAACTTAGAGAAGTGCAATTGTCCTATAGTTTTCCGCGTAAATGGTTTAAGAGTTTCTTTGTTAAATCATTGGATTTAGGCTTCGAGGCACGTAACTTATGGATCATCAAAGATCATGTGCCGCATATTGATCCGAAGCTAACTTATTTCGGTCCTTCCTCAGATCGGAGGTGGTAGAGTTTAACAGTATCCTTCTACCAGAAATTTCGGATTTAATCTCAGACTAACATTGTAAAATTAAACGAACATGATTATGAAAAGAAAATATTAGCATATGCATTGAGCGCTTGGACATGTGGGTTATTTACATGCAGCGACTGGCTTGATATCAACCATGACCCCAATACTGTTCACCGAGAAAGTTGGATCCCGGATATTTGTTTAACTATGTAGCCGTAAACTGGGCCGGAATTTTATACCGGTGGTGACGTGATATATTCCGTTATCATTGGTTCACAGTGTCAGGTTGATGGTGTACTTGGATTATGGGGGCTGGGGTGAATCGGTATATACCATTTCCCTTATAGTACAGAAATACGGGAAACATTACTACTTCGGTGGTAATAACTTGATGCTGGCTATTAAAAATCGGAAGAAGCAGATCCGGTGAATCACAATGCTATTGCACAGTTGTCAGATTTCTGTTGGCTGAACATATGTATGAAGCGACGATCTATGGGGGGATATCCTTTCACTGAATCTTGGAACGGAACAATTAAGTATCCGAAATTTGATTCTCAGGAAAGTGTATTGAACCTGTCATTGCTTGATGAAGCACTGCAGATCGTGGATTTGAATGATGCCAATGCGATTGATGAATACGATATCTATTATAAAGGTGATATGAATAAATGGATGACTTTGGCCAAAATCTTTAAAGTTCAGAACACTGATGGTTATGGTGGACAAAGATCCTTCTAAAGCTACGTGCCCTTGGTACGTTGTTACAGGCTGGAGGCATGGTATCATCAGCACTCAGATAATTTGGTGTTCCCTTTAAAATTGCAGAACTGCAATTATGAATCCTAAGTATGAACTTATAGAAATTGGTTGGCGGTACACAGATATTCTTTTTTGCCAGCAACTATATTTATCTGCCGATGCAGGAAACGTAATGATAAATGTATTCCTTGTTATTTTGAACCGGGTGCCGACGGTGTATATAGAGGTTTAGGGTAACCGTGAACGCTGTTGTTAACATGACAAAGATAATATGTTATCAACTGTTGTGAGCAGTTATCTTTTCACCAAAAGATGCACCGGAGTTCTTAATAAGGCTTGCTAGAACAGGCTGCACCTGATTCTGAAAAAGCGAAAGCTTTATGCGCGCGGTTTGGGAGTTGCTGCTGAATTTGTCGAAGTTTAATGAAATTGTATAAGAAAGGCATTCGGGAAGCATTGCATTTTATGGAAAAGCGGAAAGGATATTACATATGTTCACAGGTCACCGATTCTTTGATGCTGACTAGGAGAAAGCACTGTATGAGATGTCATATGCAGCAGTGGATTGATTTAATGGATCGTCCGTTTCAAGGAGTTTCTGACAGTGGAGACGTTCTGGTAATTGACGGAAATGAAGTCCTGACCTTTACAAGTGCCGGAAGATGCAGTTTTCAAAAGAATGATCAGAAGATTTTCTATATGCCCGGAAGAGATGACATGCTAATTTCAAACCGAAAGAATCTCCGAAGATTAAGGAAAAGTTATGGTTTGATTTATAATTGAACCATTATAATGAAACATGAAAAAAGGGACAATACAACATTGTCCTCTTTTTTTTGTTATATTTGCGACCATATTTAGATTTATATAGTAG
>VOFH01001560.1_pt1 | contig 13933 bp, 19 predicted proteins | sample 5384091 | NCBI WGS metagenome assembly VOFH01 (sample SAMN12384727, study PRJNA508395) | human gut metagenome | isolation source: healthy gut G | host: Homo sapiens
GGACGGGACAGAGCCCAATACCTTTGAGAATTTTGCGGTTCTTGACTCCGATGGTGAATGATTTTCAGTGCATTCCCCAGACGATTGTAGAGGAAACGGCGCGGCAGATGTTCGGCGATACGGTGCAGGTTGTCCATGAAAAGCCGCGGTACGGTTATTATCAGGAATACGCCATGGCTTATATGCCCCGCCATATGGGCGGCTGGTATCCGGATATCTTTTTGCTGGATTATACCGAGCAGGGCGATGTGGTTGAGGCGACCGTCGCCTATGGGAGATTGTTTGGCAGTGCGGGCAACGCCATGAAGACACTGACAGATATGGAGGAGGAGCAGTCTATCCGGAACCGGGAGCAGAGACACCGGTTTACGCTGCAGAAAACAGAGGACGGCTACCGAATTACCGGGTACCACATGGTAGACACTCAGCGGGATATGATTTCCCGCGCCCAAGCTACTATACCTATACAGCCATCTGCGGCGGGCTTGCCTTTTTGACTGGGACGGAGTGGAAAATCTGACCCCGGATCAGTTGTTTGGCTGGTACGTGGCAGGCTACGGTCCCGGCGTCAATGATACGGAAGTAGATGCCACTTCGGTGGAACAATATTTTTACGCCTATACCGGGTACCATCTGGAAAATCCGGAGATCCTGCGGCAGTCCCAGTATTACGATAGTGAAACGCAGGCTTACCGGGTTCAGGGAGTAGAAGGCGTTATCGGTGCGGATGATTACAACCGGCAGTACTGGTGTGACTACGGCGAAGTGACCTATCCGGACGAAAATACAGCGCTGGTGCCGGTAAAGATCTATGAGGATGAAAGCCGCTCTCAGCTGCTGGCCGATGGCGTAATGAAAATGAAATACCAGGGCGATCCCAGCGATCCTTGGATCATAGACGGTTTTTACTTCCAACTAACCGTCTAGCTGGGAGCTGGGAGAACCGGCCCGTGCGAAAGTCCCCTTGACCGCATGCATGTGTCCGGGAAAACCAGCCACAGGCTGGCAGCCCATGCAAAAAGCCGCAGGACGAAATTTCGTCCTGCGGCTTTTTGACAATGTTTTTATTGGGCAAGCTCCAGCATGGAAAGCAGCAGCTTAGCGGAATGATCAGCTGCAATCTTTTCAAAAGTGTCAAAAGACATGCCTGCATCGCCGTTGGCATTGTCCGACATGCTGCGGATCACCAGGCATGGAATCTGGTTGGAGTAGGCCACCAGGGCGATGGCGGCACCCTCCATTTCCACACAATCGGGATGGACCCGTTCAATAATGGAATTGCGCAGCGCTTCATCTTCTACGAAAATGTCTCCGGTGGCGATACGGCCCAGCTTATACTGAAATTTGCGCTCCGGCATCTGCTCCAGCGCACGTTGCGCCAGCGCAATCAGGCTGGGATCACCGGGGAATTTACTGGTATGAGGATGGTAATCCTCCATTATTTCCCAATCAAAGTCGTGAAATACAAGATCGAGACAGGACGATATCTAAAACTCCCAGATCGTCACAGGTGCAGCCGGCAACTCCGGTGTTGACCATACAATCCACATTGTAACGCAACGCCAGTGTTTGTGCGCACATGGCGGCATTGACCTTGCCGATTTCGCTGCAGCACAGCACAACATCCTTTCCGCAGATTTTTCCGGTTTGATAGGTTAGGCCGGAAACGACTTCCTTTTTTCGCACCGGACATCTGCGTTTCCAGCAGAGCGATTTCCGACGGCATCGCGCCGATGATTCCCCAAGTCATACCCGTGATTCTCCTTTGATTTGCATTTTCTGACATTGTATCAATTTTGAGGCATAAATGCAAGATTTTGCATAAAAAGATTGCCTATCCGGTATTATAATGTTATACTACCGGTAAGAGCAACAGGACAAAGAGAGTGAGGGACTTTTTATGAGTTTTGAATCGGTAAAAGCAAAGAACCCAGGGATAAAATTTATCTGGTTACTTACCCGGCGTTCAAAAATACGGCCGCGTCATTAAAGGTTATGACTTTTCTTCTTATGTGGAGTATTTGAAAGAGCATACCGTTGTGCCAGAATCCGGTAATCAGTATGTGGCATCCATTCCGGAGATGGAAGCGCTGTCGATCACTAGAGAAGTGGAGCATTATCTGTATGCCGGTATGCCAGTGCAGGTAGGATACTGTAATGGAAATGGCTCTTTACTTAATGCGTTTGAATACCACAAGTGTTCTGAGGTCAGCGTCGGTCCCACCGACATGATTTTTATGATGTACAAAGTAGAAGATCTGTCTGACGAGGAACGGTGGATTCCAAAGATGTTGTGGCGTTTTACTGCCCTGCGGGTGTTGCGGTGGAAATCTATCCCCATACGCTGCATTATGCACCCTGCAAGGTGGAAGACGGCGGCTTTAAATGTTTGGTGATTTTGCAAAAGGGAACCAACGGACCTATTGAAAAACCCGTCAATCCGGTCAATCATGAAGACAGGTTAATCATGGCCTGCAACAAATGGGCATTTGGCCATAAGGACAGTTCAGTAGTTGCCGCCCGCGGGGATTTGAGGGGATTTTAGGAGAAAATACCTGCATCAAGTACTAAAGCTGCAAAAGATAGGCTTACCATCCGTAAGGCGGGCCTGTGAAAAAAGAGAAACAGCGCTGCTTTTTAAAGCAGCGCTGTTTCATTTATGGTAACTGGTTCGACCTCTTTTTGCCACCAAAAGGGAGTAAACTAATATAGGGAGATTTGTATTACAGCAATATTGATAAATATTAAATATAGCATTGAAAATTATTATTTAATATGCTAAAATAAATAAAAAGGTGGCCTTGCCGCCCTTTTCCTTTTACGAGGGGAAGGCGGGTCTGGAAGGAGTATGATTTATGGAAACCAGAATGCATGAAATTCATGCAAGAAATGCGAGCAAAGTAAAAATTGGTGTCATTCCCGGCCATTTTGCAACCAACCATTCCACGTCAACTATTATGTGGATATGACGGCGATCAAAAACCAGTTCTACCATTGCAAAGAAGCGGCGTCTCTGCTGGCGCAGGAGTATATGATGGGGACCAATATTGATACCATCGTCTGCTTGGAAGGGACCGAAATGCTGGGCGCATTTCTGGCACAGGCGTTAAGTGACGCCGCATCCCGGTTTTGAACGCAGGGCATGATATCAACGTGATTACCCCCGAACTCAACGCCAGCAACCAGATGATTTTCCGGGATAACACCCAGAAAAAAATTTGGGGCAAAGATGTGCTGCTACTGATGGCGCCAGTTTCTACGGGCAAGACCATCAATCGCGCGGTAGAATGTTTGCAATATTACAGTGGAAAACTGGTGGCGATTGCAGCGATTTTCTGAGCGCGGCTGCAGAGAGCCGCGGCATCAAGATCAATTCCATCTTCTCGCCGAATGATTTACCGGAATATCAAAGTTACGGAACGGGAGACTGTCCTTTGTGTGCTGCCCGTAAAAAGATAGATGCAATTGTGAACAGCTACGGATATTCCAAAATTTAAAAAGTGCGAAAGGCCTTCTCAGACGGAAGAAGCTTTTTACAAAAATGAAAAAAAACGGGGAATTCCGCAAGGAACTCCCCTTTTTTAGAACATTATAATGAATATTTAAGAGGAAAGAATCCATCCGCCAAAGGGAGAGACAGCGGCTTGGACAAAGAACCTGCTGGTTAGCGCTTCAGAGCAACTGCGCCGGCGGCGGCCAGAGAAACAACACCCAGAGCGACTGCGATATTAACATAATCGACGGCCGGTATCAGGTTATCTTTCTCAGCATCAGTGGAACCGGAAGTATCGGAATCGCTGCCGCTGTTTACCGTAGCATTGTACAGGCTGACGTCCAGCTCAATGTCGGAAACGACAGCACCCTCAATGGTTCTGGAAGTGTACTCCCAGCAATCGGACTCGTCATTCCATTCAAACTCATCCGCAACCAGCTTGCCATCAATGATAGCATAGACATAAGCCTCTTCGTCTGCCGGCGCATGCAGGTGCCGGTGTAGTCAACTCAGGAGTGCCACTGAAGAAGATCATCTCCAGATCGGCGTCCTCATAGGTGGTGGACATGGTTTGGTTGGAAGTCTCGTAGTAAACATTAACGGTGGAGCTGGAGCTGTTTCTGACAGAATACCAGAACATGGTATCCTCAAAATAGATCTCAGCATAATCAGCAGCGCTCGGGATGACTGCCAGGGCCTCAATGTTGGCGCTCGTCGGTGTAGACGTCATAGGAGGCACCTTAAAAGCAACGGCGCCGAGGCTCAATGTCAGCACGACAGCCAGCATCAATGCCATTTTTTTCATGGTAATTCTCCTTTTCCTTTTGTTATTTGGAAGGGAGTTTTGTCGCGCAAAACCCCTCTCAAATACATATTTAGTATAGGAGCGGTTTGTGAGGGCCGCGTGCGAGTTTTTTGACAGTTTTCTGTTGTTTTGGAAACAAATGCTGAAAAATCCCGATTGTTTTCCAGGAAATACAAAGAAAACGACAAAAAAGGCTGCCGAAGGCAGCCTTTTTGTTTTTACTTTATGCGATTTGGAGAGACACAAAGCAAAGACCAGTCAACAACTGGAATTATTTCTTCAGAGCAACTGCGCCAGCAGCAGCCAGAGAAACAACGCCCAGAGCAACAGCAACGTTTACAAAGTCAACAGAACCGGTTCCGGGGTTGCCTTTGTTCTCGTCAGCAGTGTCGCCGCCAACGGGTGGAGTTGTATTTGCTAACATCCAGCTTGATGTCAGAAACAACAACGCCCTCGATCTTCTTGGCGTTCATTTCCCAGCACTCGGAATCTTTGTTCCAGGTGAATTTGTCCGCAACCAGTTTGCCGCCGATGACAGCGTAAACATAGGCGTCCTTATCAGCCGGAGCATGCATGGTGCCGGTGTAATCGAACTCAGGAGTACCGTCGAAGAAGATCATCTCCAGATCAGCATCCTCGTAGGTGGTGGACATTTTCTTGTTGTCCTCATGGAAGTACACGTTAACGGTGGTCTTCGCAGAGTTCTTTACAGAGTACCAGAACATGGTATCCTCGAACATGATCTCAGCGTAGTCGGCATCCTTCGGGATGACAGCCAGAGCCTCGACGTTGCAGTCGTCGGTGTAGTTGTCATAGGAAGCGCCTTCTTTACCGTCGTGAGCGTCAGCCAGATCAACGGTGAAGACATACTCGCCGTAACCATCGTTGTCGATGTTAGCATCGCAGATCTCCAGCCCATTTCTGAGCGATCTCAACCTTCGCCTCAGCTACGGTGTATTTTTTGTTTCTCTTCAGAGTGATGGTCCAAGTGGCCTCGGTCTCATCGGTGGTGAAGGTCTCTTTGGTAACGACTTTCACTTTGTATACGCCGTTCTGTTTTACGATGGAGTAAGAATCGATCATCTTGTCGCCAGACTCTTTGATGGAAACAGTCAGATGTTTCGCAATCTCATCGCTGGTCAGCATGCCAGACTTATCATTCTCGTCCATAATGGTGTAGTAATAGGTAGCGCCGGGTTTGTCGGGCTCAGAACCCTCGGGTTTGCCCAGATCGCCGAAGCCCAGGTCATACGAGGTGTCGGGGTCGTTGTCAACAGAAGTGCCAGGAGTCGTGTTGGGGTTCTCAACTTCCTCAGCGAAAGCAACCACGGACAGGCTCAGGACCATCAGAACAGACAGAACCAAAGCAAGTACTTTTTTCATGGTAATGTTTCCTCCCTAAATATATTCAGTATCCGCCCCCGCCTCCAGAGGCAACTCTCCCTTACCTGGTAACGAAGGTTTTCGGATCTGTAACCATACTATAACACAACAAAATCATTTTGTAAATACTTTGTAATAATTTTTTTAAATTTTTTATTTCTTTCTTTTTCCAGCTGAAAACGGCTTTTCTGGCGGCCGATTCGGCCAGCGGCCGGAAATCTGCCTTTAGTATAGCACGATGCGGAAAATGGATGCAATCGGATTCGGCGCGGCAGAGGAGCCGGGGACGGAGAGAATGCACCAAAAAGGGAAAGCGGCTTATAATGGAACAGGCAGTGCCGGAATTTATACTTTTCTCTGTCACAACCAGACTTTTTTCTTTTGAAATCTCCCTGTTTTCGGCACGCCTTTCTTGAAACAGGAGACCGGATAGGCTATAATAAAAAAGAATATGGGAAGATCCGCCCTGTTTTTGGCAAACCCTTGAAAAACGGAGATGAAATTATGAGAGAGATCTATCTGGATAACAGCGCTACTACGCGGGTAGCGGAGCCGGCGGCCCAAGCGGTGTATGAAATGCTGGTTCACTGTTATGGCAATCCCTCCTCGCTGCACCGCAAGGGACTGGAAGCGGAGAGCCGGATCACGGCGGCAAGGGAGTCGCTGGCAAATCTTTTGGACTGCGACCCGGCACAGATCACCTTTACCTCCGGCGGAACCGAGGCCAATAATCTGGCTTTGCTGGGCGTGGCGGAGGCCCGGGTCCGGAAGGGAAAACGGATTGTGACCACGGCGTTTGAGCATTCTTCGGTGGATGCGGCCGCCGGCCGGCTGGAACAGCTGGGCTGGGAGGTCGTCCGGGTGAAGCCGGATGTCGCGGGCCATATCGATGCGAAGAAGGTTGTCGCGGCGGTAGACAGCTCAACGGTTCTGGTGTCCTGCATGTGCGTCAACAACGAGGTGGGAACGATCCTGCCGATTGGGCAGATTGTCAAAGGGATCCGGCGCAGAAACCCTGGGACGCTCATCCATTGCGACTGCGTGCAGGCGCTGGGCAAGATGCCGCTTTCCATGCGGCGGATGGATTTGGATTTGGCGACAGTCAGCGCTCATAAAAATCTATGGGCCGAAAGGGTCCGGCGCTTTGTATGTGCGCCGCGGCGTGCGGGTGCTGCCGCGCCAGTTGGGCGGCAGTCAGGAGAAAAAGCTGCGTCCGGGAACGGAGGCGGCGGCGCTGATCGTGGGATTTGGCACTGCGGCAGCGCTGGCGCGCGAACACCTGGAGGCGGACGCCCGAAGGATCGCTGACCTGAACCAGGAGCTGCGCTGCCGGCTGCTCGCCATGCCGCAGGTGGTAATCAACTCCCCGGCGGATGCGCTGCCGGCGGTGCTCAACATCAGCGTGCCGGGCTACCGCTCGGAGACGATGATGCACTTTTTGGAGGAACGGGGCATTTCGGTGTCCAGCGGATCGGCCTGTTCCAAAGGGGCGAAAAGCCATGTGCTGTCTGCCATGGGCCTGGATCCGGCGCTGATTGACAGTGCGCTGCGAGTAAGCTTTGGGCGGTATAATACCAAAGAGGATGTGGAGGATTTCGTCCTGGCGCTGCGGGAGGGGATCTGCACGCTGGCCCATCGCTAACGGCCGAAATCGGCTTTTATATAATAAGGTATATAAGGAGCATCAGGATGAAGGAAATCATACTGATTAAAACGGGAGAGATTGCGCTGAAGGGGCTGAATAAGTCCTCCTTTGAAGATGTGCTGGTGAAAAATATAAAGTGGCGGCTGCACAGCCTAGGACCGTTTAAGTTCCGAAAGGCGCAGTCCACGATCTACTGTGAGCCCCAATCGGATGACATGGATCTGGACGAAGCTTGCCGCAGGGTGTCCCATGTATTCGGCATCGCGGCGTTCAGCCGGGCGCGGGTAGCCGCCAAGGATTTTGAGGATATCTGCGCCCAGGCGCTGGACTTTTTGGGCGAGGAGCTGGAGTATGCAGATACTTTTAAGGTGGAGGCAAAGCGGGCGGATAAATCTTTCCCCATGAAGTCTCCGGAAATCTGCCGGGAATTAGGCGGCCGGATTTTAGAGCAATACCATCACCTGAAGGTGGATGTAGAACAGCCGGATGTGCTGGTGATGGTGGAGGTCCGGGAAACAGCGGCCTATATCCACGGCAAGCAGCTGCCGGGCGCGGGCGGCATCCCGATCGGCACTTCCGGAAAGGCAGCGATACTGATTTCCGGCGGCATTGACAGCCCAGTGGCTGGATATATGATGGCCAAGCGGGGGACTGGAACTCACCGGCGTGCATTTTGCAAGCCCGCCTTATACCAGTGAGAGAGCAAAGCAGAAGGTCATTGCCCTGATGGAGAAAATGGCCGAATACTGCGGCAGGATGAAGCTTTTGTAGTGCCGTTTACCGAAATCCAGGAGCAGATCCGAGACAGGTGTCCGGAGGAGTTGTTTACGATCATCATGCGGCGGTTTATGATGCGCATCGCCGACCAGTTAGCCCGGAAGCAGGACTGCGGGGCATTGATTACCGGCGAGAGCGTAGGGCAGGTGGCCAGCCAAACGGTGAAAGCCATCGCCTGCACGGATATCGTTACCGACCTGCCGGTGTTCCGGCCGGTGATTGGAATGGACAAGCGGGAGATTTTGCCATCGCCAATGAGATCGACACCTTTGAAACGTCAATTCTTCCGTATGAGGACTGCTGCACGGTGTTTACACCCAAACATCCCCGCACCCGGCCGCGCTTGGACCTGGTAGAGGCGGCGGAGCAGACGCTGGATGTGGACGGGCTGATCGCCGGAGCGGTTGCAGGAATAGAACTGGTCGAGATAAAAAGATAAGGCCGGTTGATGGGAAAAGGGAGGAAAATGTGGGATGAAACTGGATATCATTTTTGCCGGTGCAGCCAGGGACGAACAGCAGGAGGGCCTGCTGCTGGATCTGCTGGCTCCGCTGGGGATTGACAAACACACGGTGACCGAAGCGAAATCGGATCGGAAAACGATGGAGGGCGCGCTGGTTGCGGCTTTGCGCCGCAGCGATGTGGTGCTTTTGATTGGCGGCTTAGGCAGCAGCCGGACGGATTTCACAACATCTTTGCTGTGCGAAGGACTGGGGCTTCGGGAGGAGATTTGTCCCGCGGCACTGGGGCAGATGAAAAAACGATACAAGATAGAAGAAGAGGCTTTATCCAAAGAAGATCTTCTAAAGGTGAAGATCCCGGCAGGCGCCCATCCGTTTTTAAACCGCTGGGGGGATTGCCCCGGCTATGCGCTGGTGGCGGAAGATCAGTGTATTGCCGCATTGCCTGACGGCGTGGCAGAATTGGCCTCTATGGCGGAAGAAAGGCTTCTGCCTTATCTGCAGAGGGTTTTTTCGGATCATTCTCAGCCTGTTGAGGGAGGGGCTTTTGGTATTTCGCAGGAGCAGGCGGATCACAAGCTGGATCCGGCCAGAGAACTGGCGAAGGTTGTGGTAAAAAAAGAGGGGCTGGGCCTCCTGATCCGGATTTTGCCGGAGGGGGAGAAAAATAATACCGAGACCGCCGCGGGGTTGGTAAAAAGCGCGCTGGAGGGCTGCTTCTTCCCGGGGGCCAGATCGGTGGCGGCCGCCTTTTCCGCCGCGGCCGTGCAGGCGGAAATTTACCGTCGCTGCAGCGGAAAAGAAGGGCAGAACGAGATCTGCCGGCTGTTGGGACAGGCCTCCAGCGCGGGACAGGAAATTCCGCGCATGGAAGTGGGCAGGAAAGGCGCGAAAACCATCGGGATCCCAAAACGGGTTTTGAAAAAACACAAAGGGGTTTCCGCACCCTTGGCAGTACATATGGCCCGTAGCGCTCGCGAACGTTTCGGCACAGTGATTGGTGTGGGCCTGACTGGGTTTCGATCCGCCAGCCGGCATAGCGACATCGCCTATGCCGCGCTGTGTGACCGTGACAAAGCGTGGGTGGCGCGCATCTCGGTGCCGGAGGAGCGGCTAAATTTTGACGTGGAATTGGCGGCAACAGCGGCGCTGGATATGGCCCGCCGGTATGCGGATGCGGACACCTCTTTCCTGTCTGCCGGAGAGGATTTGCTGACGGCATTGTCCGGCAGGATCAGCAAAGAGCGGGTCTGTACCTTTGCTCCTGACGGAACCGCGGTTTGGCGTTTATCGGGGGAGGCGGCGCCAGTCGCGGGGAAAGCGGGAAAAAGCCGCCGGGAAAAAGCGCCGGCCCGGCCGTTGGCGACGGTGGGAAAGGTGGCGCTGGGGCTGATTTTATCGGCAATACTGTTGGCGGCCGGCGCCGTAGGATCCTTTTACTGGCAGGCTTACCGCTCTGGGCAGCTGCGTACCGCTATGCTGAGCCTGTACCAGTCTGGCGGTGGCGCGGTGCCGGACGGGTATCCAGAGGAATATGACCCGCAGTTTACGCTGCTGTGGGAACAGAATCAGGATGTCGTCGGCTGGCTGAGCGTGCCGGACACTGATTTCTCTTTCCCGGTAGTGCAGGGCAAGGACAATACTTTTTACTCCCTTCGGAATTTCAAAAAAGAGCTCAGTTTATATGGGACAACCTTTTTAAACGCACCGGCCAGCCTGAGCGAGGATACCAACGTCACGTTGTATGGCAACCGCATGGAGGATGGGCAGATGTTTGCCAAGCTGGAGAATTACCGAAAGCTTACTTATTACAGGGAACACCCGATCCTTTCCTTTGATACGGTTTACGGTGGTGGCAATTATAAAGTCTGTGCGGTATTCGTAGTGGATCGGAGGAGGAAAGCTGTTTTGACTATGAGAATTTTCAAAATCCTGAGGATTCGGACCAGTGGGAAGCGCTGATTGAAATGGAAGCCCGCAGTCTGATTTGCACGCCGGTGGATATCCGGGAGGGAGATAAACTGTTGACCTTATCGACGGAGGCGGAGGATTTTGACGGCGCGCGCCTGATTGTAATGGCCCGCCAGACTCGCAGCGGCGAAGTCAAAGCAGTAGATACGGATCGGGCGGTTTATAATGCAGAGCCGCTTCTCCCGGAGCAGATGAGACAGGATGAGGGCGACGTTCCTGCGCCGGGACGGGGAAGACAACCGGCCTGAGCTGGAAAGCGAAGCGGAATCCTGTTAGTTCCCAGTCATCTGGCGGCGGTGAAGCCGGTTTTGGGAATGATTCGCTTGGGGAAGGAAAACGTCTCCTCCGGCCAGGATGCCATTTCTTCTACCGGCAGCCAGCCTTCGGCTTCAGCCAGATCAGCATTCCGTCGTCATCTTCCGTGCCGCCAGCAAGTTCCAGCGCGGCGGCTTCTGAATCGGATCCTCCGGAGGTAGGGTGGACAGATCAACCTTGTCTGAGGCTTCCTCTGCTTCTTCGCAGGAGGGCCAAAGTGCGCCGAGCAAGCCGTCTGGCGGTGAGTCTTCCGGCTCATCCAGCTCTGACAGCACTGGGAATTCCGGTGGGAACGGAGGCTCTTCTACAACAGGAGAGGGGAAACCTTCCGGGTTAACGGGGAGACTATGACACTTATGACGCTGTATGCCGGGTCGTGGCGGCAGAGATTGCAACGGCAATTACGAGTCGATCAAAGCCCCAAGCGGTGGCTACTTATACGCTGCTATATAAGCGCAATCAAAACGGGAATTATCCCACCGGTTTGAGCATGGGAACCCCTTCTAGTACGGTCAAGCAGGCGGTGAAAGAGGTTTGGGGCCAGGCGCTTTACGCCGGCGGTCGCCTGATGGATGTATTCTACTTCTCTATTTCCGCGGGGAAAACCAATGAACCGGAGGAAGTATGGGGATCCTCAGTAGCGGGCTATGGATCGGTAGACAGTTCCTGGGATGAGAATGTTTCGGGGTATTCCAGCAGTCGGTGAGCATCAGCAAGGAAAGGTGATCGACCGGGTGTGGGAATATCTGGGCATCGATCTGAGGCGAGGTGCCGGTGGAGGACTGGTTTACAGTGAGTCCTATACCAGCGGAGGCTATAATGATGAAATGACGGTGGGCGGCTACAGCACCGTGCAGAAAAGCGGCAGCTCTGCCTTCCGTACCGGCGCGGCAATCACTGGGCGTATTTGCGAGAGAATGTGCTGAACCTGCGTTCGGCTTGCTTTACCTGGGAAGAGAGGCGACAGTATTGTCTTTACCACAAAAGGCTATGGCCACGGCGTGAGGCATGAGCCAGTGGGGAGCCATTGAGATGGCCAAAGCAGGGCTACAGCTATGTGGAAATCCTGGAGCATTATTATCCTGGCGCCAGCATAAAATAAAGGAGATGCAAAACCGGGCTTTGTGGCAGATTTGCCATGAAGCTCGGTTTTTTTTTTCGGCCGTTTTGGAAAAAGAAAAAATTTTTATGAAAAAAAGTAAATAATTTATGAAGGGTATTGACATACGGGAAAATAAGTGATAAATTATCCTTAGCACTCGATGAGTAAGAGTGCTAACAACAAAAGAAAGAAGGAAACCGGATATGGAGTTGGATCGGAGGAAAATGAAGATCCTCAGCGCCATTGTGAGCGAGTATATCCGGACCGGCGAACCGGTAGGCTCAAACGGGTGGCCCAGCTTTTGGATACGCAGGTCTCCCCGGCTACCTGCCGGCTGAAATGTCCTGTTGTTTGACCTGGGGCTGCTGGAGCAGCCACATACGTCGGCGGGGAGGATTCCGTCCCATCTGGGGTTTCGGGTCTATCTTGATAAGCTTTTGACCTGCACCCCATTGACTGATGTGGAAAAGGATGAGATCGACGCGTTATTTAACATTCATAACCCCGATCGGACCGCCTGCTGGAAGATGCTGCTGAGGCGCTGGCCCGCTTTACTGGTTGTGCGACCATTTCGGCCACCCGGCCGCCGCGGCATGTGACAGTACGGCGGATTGAGCTGATTCCGTTAGGAGCCCATGTGGTCATGATCGTAGTGGTGGCCTCAATGGGGTGATCAAAAACAAGGCTTATCGGTTGGATATGGTCTGTACGCCGGAGATTCTGGATTTTTTCAACAAATTTGCCAACGACCGATTTGCGGACCGGTCCATCGATGAAATTTCCACCGGATATCTTCATTCGGTAGCGGTGGCGCTGGGAGGTATTCTCGCGTGTTTACCCCCCTTTTGGCAGGCATCTTTGAACTTTGCCGCCAAATCCGGGACGGACAGTTTATACCCAGGGCAGCACCAATTTGCTGGGGTATCAGAATTTCACAATTCCGCTTATGATCTGCTGACACTGCTGGAAAACCGGACTCTTTTACAGGATGCGCTGGAGGGACCGGAGAACCAAACGTTGAATATCAAAAATTGGCAAGGAGAACCATCTGGCACAGCTGGAAAATTCTACAGTGCTGGTGGCCAGATATAATGTGGGGCAGGACAATAGCGGTGTGATCGGCGTGATTGGGCCTGTGCGAATGGACTATTCCAGGCTCATCCCACACTTGGAGTATTTTGCAAAAACCCTGGGAGATCTGTTGTCTGACACCATGAACCCCCGCGCAAGAGTAAACAAGGAAAGAGGGACTCTGAAATTGAACGACAAAAGAAAAGGAAACACAGCAGGATGAGCCGCAGGTAAAGGAGGCCCCTCAGAGGCGGAGGAAGAAAATTCACCTCAGGAGGATCCGGTGGGAGAAGCTGCGGCAAGCGGAGGAGCAGGTTCTGGCCTTAAATGATAAGCTTTGCGGACACTGGCAGAGTATGACAACTTTCGCAAGCGTTCAGTAAAAGGAAAAGGAAGCCATCTATCCGGAGGCGACAGCAGAAGCGATTTCAAATTCCTGCCGGTTCTGGACAGCATGGAGCGGGCCGCGGGATTTGCCTGCAGTGATGAGGAATATAAAAAGGTGTGGATATGATCATCCATTCGTTTATGAAGCGCTTGCAGCCGCCGGCGCAGAGGAAATCTCCGCCGAAGTGGGAGCTCCTTTCGATCCGGCCCTGCATAATGCGGTGATGCACATAGAGGATGAGAATTTAGGAACAGGCGTAATCTCACAGGTATTCCAGAAGGGTTACCGCCTGGGTGACCGGATTATCCGTCATTCCATGGTTCAGGTGGCAAATTAGCGCAAGCAATTTATAAAATAAAAATAGATGAGGGAACAGGCGCTTGCGGGCGCCGCACTTTAAGGAGGAGTTATTATGGGAAAAATTATCGGTATTGACTTGGGTACGACAAACTCCTGCGTAGCCGTTATGGAAGGCGGCGAGGCGGTCGTAATTCCCAACGCGGAAGGCGCACGGACCACTCC
>VOFH01002793.1_pt1 | contig 13931 bp, 17 predicted proteins | sample 5384091 | NCBI WGS metagenome assembly VOFH01 (sample SAMN12384727, study PRJNA508395) | human gut metagenome | isolation source: healthy gut G | host: Homo sapiens
ACCCATCAGCGACTGGCATCACACAGATAGTGGGAAATGGGTTGGTTTAGAGCTCGCTCGGTAATAGGAGGTTATTGGATGCAGGTATTGATGAACAAAGTCATGAATAATCAGTAATTTAAATCTAATTTATTATGAATTTAAAAGTAACAAGAAAAAGTAAGTTTTGGTGTATACCATACGTCATGCTTACATTATTAGCCTTTTTTAGGAAGCTGTGATGATGGAAAAGAAGTATCTCCTATTACAGGTAGTGGAGGAACTCCATTCAATCCTGCTTTTCCTATTCGTATTGATAGTATTTACCCTAAAGCAGGCTCTGCAGGGCAAAGAGTACTTATTTATGGAGAGAATTTTGGAAATAATCCTTCCCAATTGGAAGTTTATATTGGTGGTCAGAAAAGCTCGGTTGTAAATGTAAAGTCTACATATATGTATTGTCTTATGCCATCAAAAGCCTATGAAGGTGATATACAGGTTACGATAAAAGATGGAGAAAAACATATACTTCTGAAAAATCTGATGTGAGATTTGAATATCAACGATTAAAAAGTAGTAAGTACTTTACTTGGTGAGGTTAATCCACAAATTTCCGATAAAAAGAAAAATTTTGAAATAAAAGACGGGCCTTTTTGATAATTGTGGCGGTGTTGCTAATCCTTGTTTTTATGAAATGGGATCCTGAGTACCCTGAGTTGTTATATTTTGCTGAGGATACATCTGTTGACCCTGAAGGTGTTACAGGTTCTGGTATACGCTGTATTGATTTCGGACGGGAACAATTATATACTATTCTTCCTAGGAGTGAGTATGGAGGGTATGAGCGTGGGCGTTCTATTGATTTTTTAAAGATAAGGACGGAGTGTATCATATGGTTGTGGCTACATCACAAGCTAATGCAACTAATCCTGCGGTCTATATGTTTGATCGTGTTTCAGATACAACTAAACCATGTGGTTTTAAATGGTCAAATAGAAGAACAATTGTGAATTACAATGGTTGCGCATGTGCAGCAATCCATCCCCAAAACGGTGATTTATATTTTACTCATTTTCAGAAAGGTCACCTTTATAGAGTAAAAAAAGATATTCTTCAAGAATTTGTTGACGGAACCCGTACTACAGCTGTTTCACCTGGGACAGGGGCGGACTATATGTTTACCGTCCAAGATAAAGAATGGGAATTTAATATAATTATTCATCCAACAGGAAATTATGCTTACCTTATGGTTATTAACAAGCACTATATTCTTCGTTCTGATTATAATGGGGAGTCTTTTACTACTCCTTACGTGGTAGCAGGAAGCGCTAATCAAAATGGATATGTAGATGCTGTTGGGAATTTAGCTAAGTTCGATTCGGCATACCAAGGTGTATTTGTAAAGAATGATAATTATAAAGGTGAGATAGATGAATATGACTTTTTATATTGCAGATAAACATAACCATGCTATCCGAATTTTAACTCCACTGGGACAAGTCTCAACATTTGCAGGTCGAGGAAGCGCTAGTTTAAATTCTAATCCTTGGGGGTATGTTAATGGGGATTTGAGAAAAGAAGCTCGTTTCGAACGTCCTAAAGCTATTGCATATGATGAAAAGACAGGAATAGTTTATGTAGGTGATGCTTATAATCACCGTATCCGTAAATAGCTTTAGAAGAATTTAATGATTAACACACTAAAATATGAAAAATTATTTGTCTTATGTACTATGTTGCTATGGGTGGCTATAAACGCCTTGGCACAGCAAAAGATTAGTGTCTCTGGTATTGTCACAGATGAGAATAAAGAACCGGTCATTGGTGCTAATGTTAGTGTAAAAAGATGTCCCAGGGCTAGGAACAATCACAGATCTCAACGGACGATATGTAATTAAAGTGGAACCTTACAATCGCTTGGTATTTTCTTATATTGGTTATCAGTCACAAGAAGTTCTAATAAAAAATCAGTCAAAAGTAAATATAGTACTAAAAGAAGATGTTACCAATGCTATTGACGAAGTGGTTATTACTGGTACTGGAGCTCAGACAAAATTGACTCAGACAGGGGCTATTACAACAGTAAATGTAGATCATCTGAAAGCTAATCCGTCTTCTAGTATCGTAAATACATTAGCCGGTAATGTCGCTGGTGTTTTGGCAATGCAGACTTCCGGACAACCTGGTAAAAATGTATCTGAGTTTTTGGATTCGTGGAATTTCGACTTTTGGTGCAAGTACTAGCGCGTATGTCTTGGTTGATAGCTTCGAACGCAGTATGGATGAAATCAATATAGAAGATATTGAATCCTTTTCAGTTTTAAAAAGATGCTTCTGCCACTGCTATTTATGGATCAAAAGGCGCGAATGGGGTAGTATTGATTACAACTAAACACGGTAAAGCCGGTAAAATTAATATTACCGCAAAAGCAGAAACGACTTATAATATGCGTACGATCACTCCTGAATTTGAGAATGGGGTAAATTATGCAAATTTTTTAAATGAAGCACGTATTACTCGTAACTATGAACCCGTTTACCAGCCTGAAGAGTTGGATATTATCCGTCTTGGGTTAGATCCAGACCTCTATCCGAATGTGGACTGGATGGATTTACTATTAAAGGAGGAGCGTGGCAACATCGGGTAAATCTGAATATGAATGGTGGTAGAAATACTGCACGCTATTTTGTATCTTTCAGTTATTTGGACGAACAGGGTATGTATAACACGGATAGCTCGTTAAAAGGAGATTATAACACGAACGCTGATTATCGCCGTTATAATTATCGCATGAACACAGATATTGATATTACAAAAAGTACACTTCTCAAGTTAGGAGTTTCCGGTTATTTATCCAAAAGAAATAGTCCGGGATTGGGAGATTCTGATGTATGGGGAGAACTTTTTGGATATACTCCAATAAGAACTCCGGTATTATATTCTAATGGCTATGTACCTGCCGTCGGTACGGGTAATAAGACTAACCCATGGGTAGCGGCTACCCAAACAGGTTTTAATGAGAATTGGAAAAATACTATTCAAACTAATGTAACATTGGAGCAGAAACTAGACTTCAATACTAAAAAAATCTGAAATTTGTAGGACGTTTTGGATATGACACATATAATGATAATACTAGCAAACGTCATAAATGGCCGGAACAATGGCTTGCGGAACGAGCTCGCAATGAAGAGGGTGAATTAGTATTTAAAAAGATTTCCGGTGCAGGAAATATGGCACAAGAGAGTAGTTCAAGTGGAAATCGTCGTGAATTCTTAGATTTGACGTTAAATTGGAACAAGAGCGTTTAAAGCACATCATCCTAGCGCGACATTGAAATATACCCAAGATGCTTTTGTTAAAACGGTTGCTTTGGGAGATGATTTAAAAGAGGGAGTAGTAGACGAAATCAGGCTTTGGCAGGGCGCTTTGCTTATAATTATAACTATCGATATTTTGTTGACTTCAATTTTGGTTACAACGGTTCGGAAAATTTTGCGAAAGGACATCGTTTTGGCTTTTTTCCCGCATATTCTCTGGCATGGAATATTGCAGAAGAGAAAATAAAAAAAGCATCTGAAATGGATGAATATGTTTAAGGTTCGTTATTCTTATGGTAAGGTCGGTAATGATAATGTAGGAACCCGTTTCCCATATCTTTATTCAATTGCCGATAACTATAAAGAAAATGATCAGACGAAATATTATGCAGGTTACAACTGGGCCACTTATGGAAGTAATAAATCTTATAATGGTTTACGCTATACAAAACTTGCTTCTAATGATATAACATGGGAAATAGCAACCAAAAAGCGACCTTGGTATAGATATGGCTTTATTTAATGACAAATTCACAGCTACGATCGACTATTTTGATGAAAGTCGTAGTGGTATTTATATGGAGCGTGCATTCTTACCAGGAATGGTTGGTCTGGATGGCAATAAACCTTATGCTAATGTGGGTGAAGTAAATTCAAAAGGGTTTGATGGAAACTTTAGTTATAAACAAAAAATTAGTGATGTTAAGTTCACTGTACGTGGTAATATCACATATAGTAAGAATGAAATCATAGAACGCGATGAAGAGAACAATGTTTATGCTTATCAAATGAAAAAGGGTATCGGGTTAATCAAAATAGAGGCTTGATAGCTTTAGGATTATTTAAGGACTATGATGACATTCGTAACAGTCCTACACAGAAATATGGTCCTGTAATGCCCGGTGATAAATATAAAGATGTAAATGGTGATGGTGTTGTCAATGTTGGCGATATCGTAGCTATTGGTTCAACTAGTAAACCAAATCTAATTTATGGTTTAGGTCTTTCTGCTTTACCTACATTTCCAAGGTGCCGGTAAATCTCAGTTCTTTACTTATATGGTATTTGGGGCTTTACAGAAGGACAATGGGGTAATATTCTTAAAGGAACGCTGGATAATCGTTGGGTGGATGCGGAGACTGCACAAAAGCTTGGCATCCCTGCTAATGAGAATCCGAATGCATCATACCCTCACGTTTGAGTTATACGGATAATGGTAATGGTAATACAACGATCTATGAATATAAAAATAATTACCGTAATTCGACATATTGGTTGCGTAATGGTTCATATGTCCGTCTGAAAACGATTGATGTCGGTTATACTCTTCCAGAAGAAGATCGTGAATAAGATACATTTTAATAATGTACGTATTTTTATGACAGGAACTAATTTACTGACATGGTCCAGTTTTAAACTTTGGGATCCTGAAATGGGGGCTTCACGTGGTGAGCAATATCCATTAGCTAAGTCTATAACACTCGGTTTAAGCGTTAACTTATAAAATTCAGAACAATAAAATGAAAAAATATATTATTGATAATTATAATCGGTTTCGGGACTACATCATGTTCTGACTATTTGGATTCAGAATACATTTTTTTAAAGATCGTGAATCTTTGGAGAAGATATTTACAGATTATGATAAGACCGAACAGTGGTTGGCACGTGCATATTCATTCCTTACCGGGCAATGCTGCGATGTAGGCAGTAAACGCAATACTCCGTTTGTGTTTGACGACTGTATGTACTATGGTGATGATGATGTTACCATAGACGCATCCAAAGGTGGAAACATGTCATATAATGTTTCATGAAGGAGGGTATGACGAAGGTGCTTTCCAGGATACTTGGGATCGCTGTTATAAGGTATTCGTCGAGCTACGATTTTCATGCAGAATGTGGATATGAACGATAAATATAAACCTGAAGAGATTGTTGATCTTAAAAGCGCAAGCGCGTTTTGTTAGAGCTTATTTTTATTGGATTCTTCTTCGTAAATATGGGCCGATACCTCTAGTTCCGGAAAATGGTTTTTAACTACAATGACTCTTATGATGATGTCGCTACACCACGCAGTTCTTATGATGTTTGTGCCAATTATATTGCAAGTGAAATGGTAATAGCAGCAAAGATTTGCCATTGACGAGAGAGAAACTTAGTATAAACCGTCCGACGCGGGGCGGCTTTGGCTACCGTGCATTAGCTCCATTGTATGCTGCCAGTCCGTTAACGAATGGTAATAATGATGAATATGCACAACAATTGCTGGATGATAAAGGTAATCGTTTGCTTTCTCCTGAATATGATGAAAGTAAAATGGGCAAAAAGCAGCTGCTGCCTGCAAAGATGTAATGGAATTGAATGTATATAAGCTTTATACCACAGGTATCAATACCGTGAATACAGGTGCTTTTCCGGCAACTATAGCGCCTCCACATCACGATGTATATTCAAATGAAGATTTTCCGAATGGATGGGCGAATATTGATCCATACGAATCATATCGTGCATTGTTTAATGGAACTGTGTCATCAGTAGATAATCCTGAACTGATTTTTTTACTAGAGGGCAGAACATCGGTGGTGAACGCATTTAAGGATATGGTAATTCACCAACTGCCTTCCGTTGCTAAAGGATGGAATACCCATGGAATGACTCAAAAACAAGTGATGCTTATTATATGAATACTGGAGACGATTGTCCTGGAATGAATTCTCAGTACGCAGGATACCAAGCATATAAGGATCGTGTAGACAATCGCCTGCGACCAGTCGGCTATACTTCAAACGCACAGGACTATAAACCGCTTTCTGCAAATGTTTCTTTGCAATATGCAAATCGGGAACCACGTTTTTATGCTTCTGTTGCTTTTAACGGTGCCAGATGGTATTTAGGAAATGAATCAGCAAGCAAATCAGAATAAACAAGTATTCTACTATCGAGGTGGAGGTAATGGTTATTCCAATAATATGTTTTGGCTGCGTACAGGTATTGGAGTGATGAAATACGTGAACCCAAGCGATACTTATGAAAATAGCGACGGAGCCAAAATTATTGATAAAGATGAACCAGCTATTCGTTATGCCGATATTCTGTTGATGTATGCAGAGGCATTAAACGAATTGACTACATCTTATGAGGTTTCCTCATGGGACGGAATTAAAGCTTATACCATTAACCGTGATCCGAAGAAATGAGAAAAAGGAATAAAACCTGTGCGTATGCGTGCCGGTGTACCCGGATTATGATACTCCTATATATGATAACCCTGCAAAATTCCGTATTAAACTGAAACGTGAACGACAGATTGAGCTCTTTGCTGAAGGGAAACGTTACTATGATCTTCGTCGTTGGAAAGATGCAGAATTGAAGAGTCAGTGCCTGTTTATGGTTGTTATACTTTTTATGACTGAAAGTCAGAAAGATCTTTTCCATACACCGGTACCCATATCTAATCTTTCAGCAACTTTTTTCATCCAAAATGTATTTCTGGCCTATAAAACATGATGAATTGAAACGCAACAAACGTTTAACTCAGAATCCTGGTTGGACTTATAATGATTAATTAAAAAGAAAAGATATGAAAAAGATATATACTTATTTGATGATGCTAACTGTTAGCGCATTAATTATCTCCTGTAATGAAGAGTGGAGTGGTGAACAATATGAACATTATATTTCTTTTAAAGCTCCAATAAACAGTGATGGGGTATCACGAATTAACGTACGCTATAAGGCGAACGAAGCAACTACTTATCAGGTGCCTTTGATAGTTAGCGGTACGACTTTAAATGATAAAAACTATACAGTACGTATTGGTTTGGACCCAGATACTTTAGTGGTTCTTAATAAAGAACGTTATAGTACGCGTATAGATCTTTATTATCAGGTATTACCAGCTACTTTCTATTCATTGCCGGAGACCGTTGAAATAAAAAGCAGGGGAGAATACAGCACTTTTACCTATAGATTTTAAGTTGAATAATATTGATTTGTCAGAGAAATGGTGCTGCCTTTAACTGTTGAAGAATCTTCAGATGGTAGCTATACCCCTAATTATCGTAAGCATTATCGCAAAGACATTACTCCGTGTTATGCCTTTTAATGATTATTCGGGCAATTATAGTGCAGTAAATTATAAGTGTTATATCAAAGGAGCGGGAAAGTGAGGCCCCATTTGTCAAAAAACTATGTAATGACTTATGGTGGACGATCAAAGCCTTTTTTCTATGCTGGCATTATTGATGAAACCCGTGTCGATAGGAAAGGATATAGGATTCTTGCTAAATTTATAAATAATGATAATGGAGAAATCGGCAATGTGGAATTATCTCCTGCAGATTCTGACAATAAAATGAAATTTCAAATAGGTAAAGATGACTATGGGAAAGAGGTAACTCCTACCTATAGTGTAACTGAAACAATGGATCCTATTCGTCCTTATTTGAAACGTAAGACTATAATCATTAGAAATATTAATTACACTTATGTTGACTATACTACAATTCCGGGGGTAGAAACCGAATATCATGTAATAGGTCTTTGGCTTTAGAGCGTCAGATCAATACTCAAATACCAGATGAAGATCAAGCTATTGACTGGGAGGCTGGGAATTAAATAGTTTTGTCTATTGATTAATATTGGATAAATTATCAAATATAAGAGATAGAGAAGAACATATGACCGGAGTTCTTCTCTATCTTTATTCTTTGTGAAAGAAAATCGATTATTTATTAGATATTGCTTTTTATTGGTCAGAATTTTGCCTTTTTCTATGATATCTTCCTTATTTTTGTTTGGAAGCAATGAGAATGGTGTTAATTAAATCGGAATAATTATGAATATAAAAAACATTTACCTTGGTTGGGGGCTTTACTCCCTATTATTAATGCACATAAGCGGATACGAATCCCAATGTAGTTATCATTTATATCGACGACATGGGTATAGGTGATATTGGCTGTTATGGAGGAAAATTTGTAGCGACGCCCAATATTGATAAACTGGCACAGGACGGATTATTGTTTAATCAATATTATTCTTCCGCACCGGTTAGTTCACCCTCCCGTTGTGGATTAACAACAGGACTTTTCCCTATTGAAGTAGGGAATTAATACTTTCCTTAACGACAAGGCAAGTAATAAGAGGTGCGAGCAGCGTAATTATCTGGACGACAAACTTCCTTCTATGGCACGTGCTTTTTCAGAATGCAGGATATGCTACCGGACACATTGGTAAATGGCACATGGGAGGTGGACGTGATGTGCACAATGCCCCTTCTATCAAGAACTATGGGTTTGATGAATATCTTTCTACTTATGAAAGCCCCGATCCGGACCCCTGCGATAACAGCTTCTAAGTGGATATGGTGATAATGACAGTATAAAACGTTGGAAACGCACAGAATATTTTGTAGATAAGAGTATTGACTTTATTAAACGTCATAAAGATAGTCCATTCTTTCTCAATCTTTGGCCGGATGATATGCATACACCATGGGTACCGGAGTTTAAGCAAAAAAGAAAGAAAAGCTGGGAGACAAAAGAGGCGTTTTCGCCTGTGCTTGGAGAGATGGACAAACAAATCGGTCGTTTTATTAAGGCACTGGATGATATGGGATTATCCGAAAATACGATTATCATCTTTACCAGTGATAATGGACCTGCACCAGTTTCAAGGCTGTTCGCTCCGCTTATTTGAGAGGTACCAAGAATAGCCTTTACGAAGGAGGTATCCGTATGCCGTTTATTGTCAAATATCCTAAGAAGATTAAACCCGGTCGGGTGAATAATTCTTCAGTGCTATGTGCGGTGGATTTATATCCTACTTTATGTTCCGTGGCCGGGATTAAAACTGAGAAGAACTATAAAGGTGATGGACAGAATTATGCAAAAGTTTTGCTCGGGAAGTCGGAGGCAAAACGAAAAACGGATTTAATGTGGGACTTTGGTCGAAATAAGCATTTTGGTTTTCCCGGCAATCCTTACGATAGAAGTCCGCATCTGGCAATCCGTAGCGGCAAGTGGAAGCTGTTGGTGAACGGAGACGGAAGCGATGCACAACTATATGATATGGAGCTGGATAAATTCGAGAAGAATAACATAGCTGGCGAACATCCGGAATTAGTTGCAAAACTAAGCAAGAAAGTATGAATGGTACGCCTCAAAACAAAGATAAAGGATTGCAACAGACCTCTAATTAAAAAAAACATGAATTCAAAAAGCTTTTTTTTGCCGGCAGCACTGATGATAGCCGGCAATTCCGTTGCAAACTCAAAAGGGAAAAAAACTGATAAAAAGACCCAATATACTGGCTGATTCTTGCAGATGACCTTGCTATTCTGATTTAGGATGTTATGGCAGTGAAATCCATACACCTAACCTTGATAAACTGGCACAACAAGGAGTACGCTTCAACCATTTTATAATGCGAGTCGTAGTTGTCCCACCCGTGCTTCTTTTGCTGACCGGACTGTATCAGCATCAGGCAGGAATCGGACGAATGACTTTTTGATGACAACCTGCCCGGGTATCGTGGCACACTTTCACGTAATGCGGTTACGATAGCCGAAGTGCTGAAAGAATCTGGTTACACTACCAGTATGATCGGAAAATGGCATGTTGCTGAAACTCCATTGCGTAAAGATCAGCGTGAATGGCTGGCACATCATGTTTACCATGACACCTATTCGGATTTATGTCACTATCCGGTAAACCGTGGCTTCGATTCTCATTACGGAACTATTTATGGAGTAGTAGATTACTTTGACCCGTTCAGCCTAGTTGAAGGAGAAGTACCTGTAAAAAGAAGTACCGGAAGGATACTATATCACTCAAGCACTTTCGGATCGTGCCGCAGAAGAAGTAACGGAATATGCCAAGGATGATAAGCCGTTCTTCATGTATTTGGCTTATACCGCCCACACTGGCCGCTCCACGCCTTGCCGGAGGTTATTGAAAAGTATAAGGATACGTACAAAGTCGGTTGGGAAGCTATACGCAATGCCCGTTACGAGCGTCAGAAGCAACTGGGAATATTTCCGGGAATGGACGATTTTTGTCCGAACGTCAGTTTAAAGACAGATGGGAGGACAATGCTCATGCGGAATGGGATGCCCGTGCGATGGCTGTGCACGCTGCAATGATCGATCGTATGGATCAGGGAATCGGACAGGTTATTGACGCATTGGAGAAGACCGGCCAGTTGGATAATACACTGATTCTTTTCCTCTCAGACAATGGTTGCAGTAATGAGAACTGTCAGAATTACTCTCCGGGAGAGAATGACCGTCGGACATGACCCGTAAGGGAGAAAAGATGGTATATCCCATAATAAAGAGGTATTACCCGGACCGCAAACGACCTATGCTTCATTGGGTGCCCGTTGGGCGAATGTGGCAAACACACCTTTCCGCTTTTGGAAAGCTAAATCCTATGAAGGAGGAATCTGTACTCCGATGATTGCGCACTGGCCGAAAGGAATTAAAAAGAATGTAGGCGGTATGACACCGGAGATAGGTCATGTGATGGACATCATGGCTACTTGTATAGACATGGCTGGAGCAACTTATCCTGCTAAATACAAAGGAAACGATATCATTCCTATGGCAGGCAAGAGTTTGCTTCCTATTTTCAAAACCGGTCATCGTGAAGGACATGATTATCTGGGCTTCGAGCATTTCAATGAGCGTGCATTCCTTTGCCAAAGACGGTTGGAAACTCGTGCGTCCGGGCGAGAATGCCAAATGGGAACTCTACAACTTGAATGAAGACCGGAGCGAACAACATAATCTAGCTGATAAATATCCGGAGAAGAAGAACGAAATGGTGAAAGCGTACGAGGAATGGGCGAAACGCTGCATGGTAGAACCCTATCCGGGACAAAAAAGAAATAAGAGCATTATGGTAAGAACCAACTTCTTAATGACTGCCCTTTATTGATGGCATCATTTTGTTCCGCACAGGACAGAAACCGAATGTCGTACTGATTCTGGTAGATGATATGGGTTATTCCGATATCGGTTGTTATGGTGGCGAAATACTTACTCCCAATATTGATGCGTTGGCGTCTAAAGGTGTACGTTTACTCAGTTTTATAATACTTCCGTTCTTGTCCGGCACGTGCAAGTCTGATGACAGGCTTGGTACCAGCACCAAGAGCAGGTATTGGGCAGATGTCCGAAGACCCTTTGCGAATCCTGACCAGAAGAGTCCTACAATGATTGGGGAGTACAAGGGTATAAAGGCTATCTGAACAGGAACTGTCACAATAGCCGAAGTGCTGAAAGAAGACGGTTACCATACTTATATGGCAGGTAAATGGCATCTGGGAATGCATGGAGAAAGAAAAATGGCCTTTAGCAGGGCTTTTGAACGTTTCTATGGTATTCTTTCGGGGGCATGCAGCTATCTTCGTCCATCGGGGACGTGGGCTGACGCTGGATAACACCAAACTTCCGGCAGGATGCGCCTTATTTACGACCGGATGCTTTTTGCTGATTATGCTATCAGTTTGTGGATGAACAAAGGATGACCGCCCTTTCTTTCTCTATTTGGCTTTCAATGCTCCTCATTGGCCCGCTACATGCGAAAGAAAGATATACTACAGAAATTTACAAAAGATATATCGTAAGAAAGGTTGGGATGAAATTCAGGAAGCTTGTGGCGTAAAACGGATGGCAAAGATGGGGATTATTGATTCAAATACAGACTTTGCCGAATGGGAAAGGCTCGGAAATGGGACGAACTGACAGAACCAGGAAAAGGAACCAAAGTCGCTTATCGGATGGCTGTATATGCAGCTCCAGGTGCACATTCAATGCCACAATATCGGCAAACTGATTGATTTTAAAGAAGAATCATAAAATGGACAATACTCTTATTTTGTTCATGTCCGACAATGGTGCTTGTGCCGAACCTTATGAAAGAGCTGGGAGGAGGAAAGATGGAGGAAGTGAATAATCCGGCTTCGAGTTTTGCGCCGACTTATGGCAGGGCGATGGGCGCAGGTTTCTAATACTCCTTTCCGAAAATATAAATGCCGTGCTTATGAAGGTGGCATTTCTACTCCTCTTATTCTGTCGTGGAAGAAAGGGCATTAGGGAATAAGAAAGGTAAAGTGGTGTCGTGTTCCCGGATATTTGCCGGACATCATGCCGACTATTTTAGAAGCAACCAGGCTAAATGTCCGGAGACTTATCATGGAGGAAAATAAAATTTATCCGTTGGTCGGCAGCAGTCTTTTTCCTGCTGTCCAAGAAAAGAGCGGACTCCCTTGCATGAATATATGTATTGGGGCATCAGAACAACAGGAGGCGATCCGCTGGAGAGATTGGAAGGCTATCCGTGATGAAAAAAGGCAAGGAATGAGACTTTATATGATGTCGTAAAGATCGGACAGAACTTTAATGTGGCAGAACAGCATCCGGAAGTATTTTGACAAGATTGGTACGGAATGGGAGCATTTGGCATGCAAACTTTGTTTACCAGAGAAACATCCGAAAAATAAAAAGGACGAATGAATAAACTGATCTTGGGGCGTCTATGGTAGTAAGTGCAACTACATTGTCGTTTGCACAGCAGGTAGAACAACCTAATATCGTTATTGTACTTGCCCTGACGATTTGGGATGGGAGATGTCGGATTTCATGTGGCAGCGGATAAAAACTCCTTGTCTGAACGCTTTGGCGGCAGAAGGGTTGTACTGGATCGGTTCTATACAGCTCCTATCAGTACGCCCGCGTGCCGGACTTATGACAGGGCGTTATCCCAATAGATTTAACGCGGCTAACCGTTATTCCGCCTTGGCGTGAAGACAGATTGGATGAAAATGAAGAAACTCTGGGCGATATGTTGGCACGTAACGGATATAGTAACAAGGGCCATTATCGGCAAATGGCATTTAAGGACATACCGGAAGGTACATTACCGATAAATAGAGGCTTTTTCCCACTTTTACGGGCATCTGAATGGTGCAATTGTTATTTCGATCATATGCGTGAAGGAGAATTGAGTTAGCTTTCATTTGGGAGACTTGTTATGAAGTAAAGGATATTCTACTGAATTGATTACCCAAGAAGCTGTCAGATATCAATACTTATGAGAAAAGAAGGTCCGTTCTTGTTATTAATGTAACTTATAATGCCTCATACAGGAAAAGATATAGAACTTTATTGTGATGACTTTTGTTAGTCTGACGCACCGAAAGAGCAGAAGAGTAACGTATCAGGCAATGGTGATGTATGGATAGAGGAATTGGTACGATTGTGGATGCTTTGAAGAAAAAAGGATAATGGATAATACATTTTGATCTAGTGATAATGGTCCCGCCGGTGTACCGGGATCGTCATCCGGCAAACTACGGGCAGGAAGTTTGACGAATGGGACGGAGGTGTGCGTGTCCGGCTGCCTTTATTGAAAGGGCGGAAAGTAACTATAAGAATCTGAGTTCGCGACTGGATTTGTAGATATCGTTCCGACATTGAAAGAGTTAGTAGGAGATAAGAATCGTCCGAACGTGCGTATGACGGAATCAGTATACTTCCGTTGTTAATAGGTAGTACCAGTTGTATTGACCGTAATTTCTATTTGGGATGTGGAGCTGTTAGAACAAAGACTATAAATTGATCA
>VOFH01001604.1_pt1 | contig 13925 bp, 13 predicted proteins | sample 5384091 | NCBI WGS metagenome assembly VOFH01 (sample SAMN12384727, study PRJNA508395) | human gut metagenome | isolation source: healthy gut G | host: Homo sapiens
AGAGTATACAGCAGAGCTGCTTGGATTTGACGGACCGACATTGAACAGTATGGATTCTGTGTCAGACAGAGATTATCTCATCGAACTGTTGTCAGCGATGTCTACAATCATGATGCATCTGAGCCGGTTTTCGGAAGAAGTGATCATCTGGAACTCCAACGAGTACCAGTTTGTTGAGATTGATGATGCTTACAGTACCGGAAGCAGTATTATGCCACAGAAGAAAAATCCGGATATTGCAGAGCTTGTTCGTGGCAAGACCGGAAGAGTCTACGGAGCATTGATGTCACTTCTGACAACGATGAAAGGAATCCCACTGGCATATAATAAAGATATGCAGGAGGACAAAGAGCTGGTATTTGATGCCATCGATACGACAAAGGGCTGCCTTGCATTATTTACAGGAATGCTCAGGACAATGAAGTTCAATGATGCAAGAATGGAAGAAAGTGCAAAGCACGGCTTTACAAATGCGACCGATGCAGCAGATTATCTGGTGAACCATGGAATGCCGTTCGGGATGCACATGGCATTGTAGGACAACTGGTACTGTATGGAATTGAGCATAAAAAGCACTGGATGATTTCACTATGGAAGAGTTCAAGGCGATTTCACCGGTATTTGAAGAAGATATTTACGATGCGATCAGCATGAAGACCTGTGTCAATAAGAGAAATACGATCGGTGCACCGGGAAAAGCGGCAATGGAAAAGGTGATTGCCCTGGAAGAAGAATATTTATATTTATAAATCAGAACTATAATTGAAATAGTAAGATACAGGAAAGGAAGAAAGAAAATGGAACAGAAGTTAAAAGTTGGTATCCTTGGAGCGACAGGAATGGTAGGACAGAGATTTATCTCTCTGCTTGAGAACCACCCATGGTTTGAAGTGGTTACAGTAGCAACAAGTCCGCGTTCCGCTGGAAAGACGTATGAGGAGGCCGTAGGAGACCGCTGGAAAATGACGACTCCGATGCCGGAGGCTGTAAAAAAACTGGTTGTACTGAATGTAAATGATGTAGAGCATGTAGCATCTACTGTTGATTTCGTATTCAGTGCGGTAGATATGTCAAAAGAAGAGATCAAAGCAATTGAAGAAGCATATGCGAAGACAGAGACACCGGTTGTATCTAACAACAGTGCACACCGCTGGACACCGGATGTACCGATGGTAGTACCGGAGATCAATGCAGATCATTTTGAAGTGATTAAGGATCAGAAAAAGCGTCTTGGAACAACTCGTGGATTTATCGCTGTAAAACCCAACTGTTCCATCCAGAGCTATGCACCGTGCCTTGCAGCATGGAAAGAGTTCGGACCAAAAGAACTGGTTGTTACAACATACCAGGCAATCTCCGGCGCAGGCAAGACATTTAAGGACTGGCCCGAAATGGTTGGCAATATCATTCCGTTCATTGGTGGAGAAGAGAGAGAAGAGCGAGCAGGAGCCGCTTACGTGTCTTGGTAGAGTTGAGAATGGACAGATCGTAAAAGCAGAGTTTCCGAAGATCACATGCCAGTGTGTGCGTGTACCGGTTCTGAACGGACATACCGCTGCAGTATTCATCAACTTCGAGAAGAAGCCTACAAAAGAGCAGCTGATCGAGAAGCTTGTAGCATTCAAAGGGATTCCCACAGGAAGCAGAACTTCCGAGTGCTCGAAGCAGTTTATCCAGTATCTTGAAGAGGACAATCGTCCACAGGTAACAGAGGATGTGAACTACGAGCGTGGAATGGGCGTATCTATCGGACGTCTGAGAGAAGATACAATGTTCGATTATAAATTTATCGGACTTTCAGGACCAAAGGATGTTATGTAAAGATTGGAGGAATCACAATGAAGCAGCACACGGTTGTGTATTTAAATATGGAGACAATGTCGATACAGATGTAATCATTCCGGCAAGATATCTGAATTCTTCTGATCCTAAGGAGCTTGCAACACACTGCATGGAGGATATCGATAAGGATTTTGTAAATAATGTAAAGGCCGGAGATATCATGGTAGCCAACAAGAACTTCGGCTGTGGTTCATCAAGAGAGCATGCACCGATTGCCATCAAGGCTGCCGGCGTAAGCTGTGTTATCGCAGAGACATTTGCAAGAATTTTCTACAGAAATGCAATCAATATAGGCCTTCCTATTATCGAGTGCCCTGAGGCAGCAAAGGCAATAAAAGCCGGTGATGAGGTGACAGTGGACTTTGATTCCGGTATCATCACAGATGAGACAACAGGAGAGAAGTTTAAGGGACAGGCCTTCCCACCGTTCATGCAGAAGATTATCGACTGCGAGGGACTTGTAAACTATATAAATCAGAAGTAATTATAAAAATTCCCGAGGTTATATAACCGCGGGAGTTTTTAGTACAATATTAAAAGTAATGGTAATATGCAAACTGTGGGATATGCGTTCTATAAATCAAATTGCTGCAGATACTGCAAATATTTATCGGAAACTGTCACAGAAGTGTAAATATCCGCGTATTCCTTGCCTGATATACTTTCGATATAGTTTTCGGGATAGTTTTTTTCTATGCCATGTGCATGAGCCATATCGACAGCTTTATTGTATGCAATAGCGGCCTTTTCGATTGTGTTGTAGGTTCCTATGACAAAATTGCCGTTTATGTGTATGCGAGCTTTATATTTGTCGAGCCCTGCAGTTTTGACAATCTCTATACCATGGTATGGATTTAACAGCTTGATGTTTTCGTAGCGCATGTCGGTTGAATCGTTGTTTACAAATACATAGTCCCGTCCGCAAACAGCATGAGGCTGTATGCCATAGCGGCTAAGCAGGGTGACCTGCATGCCGTAGTCGTTGACGTACAGATGTCCCTGGCGTTTTAATATGCGATGCTCAGAGTAGTAAAACAAATCATCTATATCGAATTTCAGCTCATGTGATATATCCAGATAGTAGCTGAAATAGTTTTTGCGCAGGTATATTGGGGTTTTGATGTACATTCCGTTATCACGGAAATTAATAAGAGTTACAATTTTATCAAATGCAAGTGCATGGGTGTGAAAGTAAGAGTCCTCTATGCTGTTTGTTTCTTTTAATAAAATTGTCGATGCAGTGGCATAGGCGCGGCTTGCAGAAAGCTCACTGTCAAAGCTTCCGAGACTGATGTGTTTGCTTTTGTAGGTGATGTTGGACCTGTAGTAAATGGTGCCGTCTTTTCTGACAGCGGTGTAAACTCCCTGGAGCATAGATATAATTTGTGTTCCTTTCACATATATTTTTAATCATATATATATTATTGTAGCATTTTTGTTATTGATTTGATATATGAAATTTATTATACTATAAAGGATAATAATTGTCTGCATATAGAGATGTAGCAATATGGATTTAGAGATAAAAAGAGAAATGAGGTAAAAAATGGATTTATTATATTCAAGCACAAGAAACAGTGAAAAGAAAATAACAGCTTCACAGGCTATCCTTAAGGGTCTTGCCGATGACGGAGGATTATTTGTACCTGAGAGCATTCCGGCACTTGATGTTTCTGTTGAGGAGCTTTCTAAGATGTCATACCAGCAGGTAGCATATGAGGTTATGAAGCTTTTCCTTACGGATTTCACAGAGGAAGAGCTTAAAAATTGTATCAACAGGGCATACGACAGCAAGTTTGATACTACTGAGATTGCACCGCTTAAGTTTGCTGACGGGGCTTACTACCTTGAGCTGTTCCATGGCTCTACAATAGCCTTCAAGGATATGGCATTATCCATTCTGCCTCATTTACTTATCACATCTGCAAAGAAAAACAATGTTAAAAACGAGATTGTCATCCTGACAGCCACATCAGGAGACACAGGAAAGGCAGCTATGGCAGGCTTTGCTGATGTTGAGGGGACACAGATTATCGTTTTCTATCCAAAGAATGGTGTCAGCCCGATTCAGGAGAAGCAGATGCTTACACAAAAGGGTGCCAATACTCATGTAGTGGGTATTCACGGCAACTTTGACCAGGCACAGTCAGCAGTAAAGGCTATGTTCAATGATAAGGCTCTTGCAGAGACAATGGATGCCGCAGGCTATCAGTTCTCATCTGCCAACTCAATCAATATAGGTCGTCTTGTACCACAGATTGTGTACTATGTATATGCTTACTCAAAGCTTTTTGCACAGGGAGCTGTCGCAAAGGATGAGAAGATAAATATCGTTGTTCCTACGGGGAATTTTGGAAATATACTTGCAGCGTTTTATGCAAAGAATATGGGACTTCCTGTTGCAAAGCTTATCTGTGCTTCAAACGAGAACAAGGTGCTTTACGATTTCTTCACAACAGGAGAGTATGATAAAAACAGAGAGTTTATCCTCACAAATTCACCATCCATGGATATTCTCATCTCTTCAAACCTTGAGAGACTCATTTACCGTATCGCAGGAAATGATGCAAATAAGAATGCTCAGCTTATGGCTTCGCTTGCTAAGGATGGCAAATACACTGTAACACCTGAGATGAAGGAAAAGCTTTCTGACTTCTATGGAAATTACACAAGTGAGAAGGAAACCGCTGAGGTTATCAAAAAGCTTTACGAGGATACAGGATACATTAATAAAGCTGCGGAAGGAAAAGAGATCCGTGTTGATTTTAGCGGTGTTTATATGAATGCATCTGTATGGGTAAATGGAGAAAAGCTTGGAACACATCCATACGGATATACACCATTTTCATTTGACATAACAGACTATGTGAAATATGGTGAGGAAAATACAATTGCAGTAAAGGTGGAGAACAAGACGCCTTCAAGCAGATGGTATTCCGGAAGTGGTATTTACAGAAGTGTAAATCTGACCATGACAGAAAAGGTTCATGTGGATCTTGAGGGGACGCAGATTACGACTGAGAACCTGAAAGCAGAACAGGGTGGAACTGTCAATATGGATGTCCGCACACAGGTTGTGAATGATTCTGAAGATGAACAGGCTGTAACCTTGACGCACACGGTATTTCCAAAAGGCAAAGATGAAAGTGCAAGCAATCGGAACAGTGACAACCGAAGCTAAAACTGTTGCATCCGGAGAAAGTGATGAAATCGAAATAACACTTGAGGCACAAAGTCCGGCGCTCTGGAGTGTGGACAGTCCGACACTTTATACTGTAAGAACAGAAGTAAAGCTTGGAGAAAATACAGTAGATGTTTACGATACAGAATATGGTTTCCGGTATTTTGATTTTGATAACAATACAGGATTTTCGCTGAACGGACAGAATACAAAACTAAAAGGTGTATGTATGCATCATGATCAGGGAGCACTTGGTGCAAAGGCAAATGCCCGCGCAATTGCAAGACAGATTGAGATCCTGAAGCAGATGGGGTGTAACACGATTCGAGTGACACATAACCCTGCAGCTGATGAGCTGATCCAAGCATGCAATGAGCAGGGGATGTTGGTGATCGATGAAGCTTTCGATACCTGGCTTTATGCAAAAAATGGAAACAGTAATGACTATGCAAAATGGTTCAATCAGACAATCGACGGGGACAATCAGATTTTAGGTGCAGGGGACGGTATGACCTGGGCACAGTTTGATCTGACAGCAATGGTGAAGAGAGGATACAATGCACCATCAATCATTATGTGGTCTCTTGGAAATGAGGTTATGGAAGGAATCAGCGGTGGCGTTTCCAATTATCCGGCAACTGCCCAGCAATTGGTGAACTGGGTAAAAGAGCTGGATACAACAAGACCGATGACAACCGGAGATAACAAGCTGAAAGCCAACTGGAGTGAAGCAGAAAGTATTGGCAATACATTAAATGCAGCAGGTGGAACCGTTGGATTTAACTATTGCGCAGGCTGGCAGTATGACAACTGGCATAAATTGCATCCAGAATGGCTGATGTACGGTTCTGAGACTGCTTCTGCGATCAACAGCCGTGGAATCTATAATCGGATCAACGGTGGAAGCCAGACTTCCGACAAGCAGCTTACATCCTATGATAATTCTGCTGTAGGCTGGGGCAGTGTAGCAAGTGATGCATGGTATACAACGATTACAAGAGATTACCTTGCAGGAGAATATGTCTGGACCGGATTTGATTATATCGGTGAGCCGACACCTTGGAATGGAACCGGAGCAGGATCAGTAGGAAGCTGGCCGGCACCGAAGAGCTCTTACTTTGGTATTGTGGATACCGCAGGCTTTGCGAAAGACAGCTATTACTTCTATCAGAGCCAGTGGAATGATCAGGTGCAACCTTACATGTACTTCCGGCATGGAATGAAAATGTAGTCTATAAAGACAACAGTGGAAAGGTTCCGGTAGTTGTATATTCGGATGCAGCATCGGTCGAGTTGTTCTTTACGCCGGCAGGTGGAGAAAGACAGTCTCTTGGAAAGAAAGCATTTACACAGAAAACAACAGCTGCAGGTTATACCTATCAGATTTACGAGGGAGAAGATAAGAACGGAACCGAGCATAAGAATCTTTATCTTACCTGGAAGGTTCCGTATGCGGATGGAACACTGGAGGCCGTTGCATATGACGCAGATGGAAATATCATTGAAAATACAGACGGACGTTCCAGCGTGACAACGACTGGCGAAGCTGCAAAATTGCAGATGTCAGCAGACAGAACCGAGATTGTTGCGGATGGAAAAGATTTATCTTATGTGACAGTTGATGTAACAGACCAGAATGGAAATATTGTTCCGGATGCAGAGACTCAGAGCGTACCTGCAGATAAGCAGTCAGATACACTGAATGCGATCAAGGACGGAAGTACAACGATTTCAAGCAATACATCCGGCGGAGCAAATCCGACCGTATGGAGTAACTACGATTATTCTCAGGATGGAAATACAACAGCGGATCTCATTTTTGAATATGCAACAGAACAGAGACTTGGACAGATCGTAACTCATTTTGCGAGAGATAGCTGGAGCATGAGATATCCGGATGCCGGAGCAACTGAAATTTATGTGTCAGCGGACGGAACAAGCTGGACAAAACTGGATACAACCGAGACAATCGGAACAGAGTCAGGAAATGTAAAACCATATACTTATGATTTTGCACCGGTAGGAGCAACCTTTGTGAAGTTCCACCTGACCAACAGTACTCAGGCAACAGGAACAACTGCAAAGGCATGCACAGGTATCACAGAAATTGAACTGAAAGTAGCAACAGGAAGTCGTACAACCAATACGACAGCCGAGCTGCAGACACTGACAGTCAATGGAAAAGAAGTACCGCAGACAGCACTGGACAGCAAAGTATATACAACTCCTGCAATTCTTGCAGAGATTGAAGCAACAGCAAAAGATAACGCATCTGTAACAGTCCTTCCGGCTTACAATGATGTGATCCGCATCATCGTTGAGTCAGAAGATCATCAGACAAGAAATACTTATGAAGTAAGACTGAATGAAGCAAGAACAGACAACACCGGACAGCGACAGCAGAGATTATCCGGTATCAAAATTAACAGCATCCGCAGGAAGTGAGCAGTCTACAACAGGAGTTGAAGGTCCTGCATCGAATGCAAAAGACGGAGATGAGTCTACGTTATGGCATACAAGATGGAGTGCACCGGCAGCGACAAGCGATCAGTTATGGTTTACATATGAACTGGAAGAAGAAACGGTACTGGATGCACTTCGTTATCTGCCAAGACAGGGAACAGCAGACGGACAGAACAATGGTCGTGTAAACGAGTACAGAGTAGAAGTAAGCACAGATGGTTCAACATGGACAACTGTTTCAACCGGAAACTGGGAAGACAGTCAGGACTGGAAACTGGCAGAGTTTACAGAACCGGTTGTTGCAAAATATGTAAGACTGACAGGCGTTCATACTTACGGTTCAAGTGCAGCGAATGTAGATAAATACATGAGTGCTGCTGAGATCCGTCTCCGTATGGCAGAGAGTAAGACAGATATTGCAGATGCAGCAAATGGAGTAACAGTAACAGCTCCGGATTCAATCGAAGTTGCAAAAAGCAGATGCAGAAAATCCGGTCATGTTCGATCTTTCTGATATTGTAGTAAAAGCAGGAGACACAACGCTTCGCTATGGAGTTGATTATGTGATCTCTTACGAGAACAATACAGACTTTGGAACTGCAAAACTTGTAATTAAGGGAATTGACGGATATACAGGAACTCTGGAGCATGAATTTACGATTACACAGAAGGCAAAAAGTCATGACAGGAATTACCTGGAATACAAAGCCGGAGAAAGTCATTTATACAGAAGGTGAGACACTGGATGTAACCGGTCTGGTGATCAACGTAGTTTACGATGATGATTCAACCGAGGCAGTGGCATACAGTGAAGCAAATGCAGATGAATTTACATTCAGCCCCTGCATTGGATACAAAACTTGCTGCCACAGATAAAACGGTAACTGTAACTTATAAAGGTACAAGCCTGATCTATGATATTACTGTAAATCCGAAGAAAGTAGACCCGACAGATCCGGATCAGCCAGACAAGCCGGATACCCCGGATAATGGCAATAATAACGGAAATGACAACAACGGAAACGGTAATAATAATGGAACAGATGACGGAAAGAAAGATCCTGGACAGTCTGGAGTAACAGATAACAAGAACCAGGGTAATAATAGTAATAACGGTACAGCGGCTGGAAATAAAGCAAATGCAGCAGCAAAGACCGGAGATACAGCCAATATGCTTCTTCCGATGATTGCAGCAATGCTGGCAGGTACAGCAGTTGTTGGTACAATTTCAATCAGAAGACGCAGAAGATAATCAGTCCATTACAAATGAGGGTTTGAGGAAAAAAGAGGAGAAGTTTAAAACTTCTCTTCTTTTGCGTGTAGAGATTGCTTATTTCCCGTATAAATTATATAATAAAATAGAATAAGACCGTAAAGCTTTCGGTCGTAAAAAAAGAAAGGATGGGATTATGAAAAAGTTTAGCAGAAAGCTTGCAGCAGGATTTCTTGCATTGGCGATGGTATTAACGACGGCTCTGCCGTATCTTCCGTCGATCGATGCATTTGCAGCAAAAAGCAAGACAATGGCACATATCGTGTCAGGTGCTGAAAATGGAAATACGCATTTTGGCGGTTCAAAGCCAGAAGCATTTGTATTATCTCCAAAAGCAACATTTACAAATGAGAGTTTCAGCAGCACCTTAAAACTTGGCAGTGCACAGTCAGATACTCGTGCACGAGTTGTCCTGAAATACAAGGACGACAGTAACTGGGCATATATCGGTTATGATGGTGCCGGTTCAGCAACAGACTGGATCTATGAGTACAATAATAATGGTACTTCATCTTACGGAAGCGTTGAAGGACTTCCGGCAATTAACCAGAACGATATGTTCACAGTAAATGTTACTTATACAGAAAGTGCAGTGAAAGTTGCTGTAAAAACATTACCGCAGGAACCAGCGGTACAGGTACAGTGACGGATGCCAGCTTTGTAGCATTAAAGGATGTAGCAGGTAAGGTTGGATTTGGGGAGGCTCCAGAAATGAATCTTATACCGATCTGTATTTTTCTGATGTGGTAGTCGGAGATACTACATACTCAGATTACAGTGATTGGACAATCTATAATGATAAGAAAGGATCCTGGGATCCGGCAGCGGTAACAGATGACGGAACGCAGGAGACTGCAAGAGGAAGAAAATGGATCACCGTTCAGGGTGGAAGCAGCAACGGAAATGGACATAACTATGGAAATGCCAGTGTTGTTGCCCCGGCACTTCTTCTTGACCAGACAAAAACGACACCGGTAGGAGGAACCGTTTCTTTGAAGTTCCGTCCGGTGACAAGTACGAACTGGGGAATCTTCTATACTTATAAGGATGATAATAACTGGCTGTATGTCGGTTATGATCCAACAAGTAAATGGTACTTCCAGTACAAAGTGAATGGAACAGAGTCTTATCCAAAGCTTTCAGGTCTTCCTGATCCGGTGCTGAATGAGACAATGGATATTTCCATCACAGTTTCCAGAGAGAACCTGACAGTAATCGTAGATGGCAAGAAAGTGACCCAGTCTGTACAGGCACTGACTCCGATCTCTGATTCGATCAATGGAGAAGGACATCCGGGAGTGAAGACGAACGGAGCTACAAAAGTAGAATTTTCTGACTTCAAGATCGGAACGACAGATTGTATGGATGATACCTGGGGATGGGCAGCTACAAGATCCGGTCAGGTAACAGAAACTTATACGACAGCAGTTGCAGCAGTTTCCGGTAAGGTTACGGCTGAAGATGGAACAGCACTCAAGGGTGCAACAGTGAAGCTGGGTTCCAATACTGCAAAGACAGATGATGCAGGAAACTACAGTTTCGATGCCATCGAGACAGGAACATACAATCTTGCAGCAAGCCGTACAGGCTACCAGGCACATACAGAAGAGGTTACTGTAAGTGAAAATGCAGCACAGAATGTATTCAATGTTACCTTATCACCAAAGGCAGAACTGGATTTAAGCCAGTATGCAAAGATCAGTTCTGATTATATGGATGTATATGTTGGAAAGGAATTTCCGGTAGTTGCACGTTATGCGACAAAGAAAGTTGATGGTACTCCGTTCTTCCGTGGACAGGAGGAAGAGATCAACTCTGTCAGCATCAACAAGACTGCGATCACTCCGACCAATGTATCAGCCGAGGGAGATGATTCTTCCAGAACTTATACAATGGATCTTGTGAGTCCTTCAACAAATATCGACCTGACTATGAAAGTGAAGATCAGTGTAGATGACAATGATCTGACCTGGGAAGCAACATCCATCAAAAAGAAAGACGGATGTACAGATATTGCTACAATCGAGATCCCGCAACTGAATCTTCTTTCTACAGATATGTCAGAAGAGAATGCAGCATTTGATGGTGTATCACCGTCTACAACGACTACCCAGAGCGGAGATTCCCATATTACATGGGATAATGGATTCAATCCATCTACAACAGGAACTTATAATATGGATTCCTGTCAAATGGAAGCTTAAGCGGTGGTGTATGGAGTAACTCTGAGATCGAGGATGATAAGAGAATTACGATGAACAGCGGTGCAGACTCCATGAGTCTTACAAGTTCTGTATGGTATTACGAACGTGGAGATAAAATGGACAGGCTGCAAGCTACAGTTATCCGACCAGTGATCTTCCGTGTGCAAAAGTATGCATCGCAGGAGATGCAAATGGCGATGGAGACATCGACTGAATGATGGAGTCTTGCATTCAGAGATATCATGAACATTGCACAGGGTGCAGATGATATCAAAGATCTTGTAAACTATCGTATTGTTATGAACTTTGCCGGTATGGCAACGAATCCATATCTTGAGACAGCAGATAATATCAAGAAAGTATATCTTGCAACTGATGGACTGCCGCAGGCAGTTATGCTCAAAGGATATGGAAATGAAGGTCATGACTCAGCCAACTCCGAGTATGCAGATGTATCTGAGCGTGAAGGTGGAATTACTGATTTCCAGAACCTGATCAAGATCGCACATCAGTATAATACAGAAGTTGGTATTCATATCAATGCACAGGAGGCTTATCCAGAGGCAAAATCTTTCAATGAGACAATGCTGACAAGCCCGATCACAAATGGTTGGGGATGGCTGGATCAGTCCTTTACGATCAATAAATTATGGGATCTGGGAAGTCAGGCCCGTTATAAGAGATTAGTACAGCTTTATGACCGTATCAACGGTACAAGCTTCTACAGTGGAAACTGGGATAAGGGTGAATATGTCAAAGATTCTCAGGGAACACTGAATGCTTCTATGAGTGAGATTGCAGCAGATGCAGCAAAGAGAACAGATAATATGGACTTCATTTATCTGGATGTATGGTATCAGAATGCGTGGGAGACAAGACAGATCGCAAAAAGAGATCAACTCACTCGGATGGAGATTCTCTACGGAGTTTGGTTACGAGGAGAGTATGACTTACCTGGTCACACTGGGCAACTGACGCCGCTTATGGTGGAGCAGGCCTGAAGGGATGGAATAGTGAGATTATCCGGTTCCTCCGCAATGACCAGAGAGATACGCAGATTCTGAACTATCCGAGGTATGGCGGAACAGCCGACAACCCGCTGCTTGGCGGATATCGTCTGTATGGCTTTGAAGGATGGGGCGGAGATCAGGATTATAACTCTTATATTACAGAGACATTTACAGAGAACCTGCCTACAAGATTCCTTCAGCATTATTATGTAACTGACTGGGGAAGACTACGGTGAGGATGAAGCCTGCCCGACAGGAAATACAGAGAAGCAGATCACTCTGAAGAACGACACCGGAGATACGGTTGTTGTTACAAGAAATACAGAGCAGAGATCCGATTCTTACATCGAGCGTACGATCACTCTGAATGGAAAAGAAGTACTGAATGATGTGAAGTATCTTCTTCCTTGGACAGATGAAAACGGCGACCAGAAACTGTATCACTGGAATCTGACGGAGGCACATCTACATGGGAGCTTCCTGACGGATGGACAAACCTTGCAAATGTTGTAATGTACGAACTGAGTGATCAGGACGTATCAATGAGAAGACAGTTGCAGTATCCAACGGAACAGTGACTCTGGATGCAAAAGCAGCTACCGCTTATGTGCTTGTTAAGGGTGAATCCTCTAAGACACTGAAGGTAGATTACGGCGAGGACAACTATGTGGTTGACCCGGGATTCAATGGTTACCAGGAACAGACAGTGCATTGATGCTGCTGACTGAGTGGGGACATTGACAATGCAGCAGTGACGGTCGAGAAGTATGCGAATACAGGCGACCAGAGACTGGCAATGAACAGCCCGGAAAAAGATGTGACTGTATCTACAAAGATCACAGGACTGACAGCCGGAAAAGCTTATGTTGCAGAGCTTTATGTAGATAATGAAAGCGATGCAAAGGCGACACTGAGTGTCAATACAGGAAGTAAAGAAGTATCAAATTATACGATGCGTTCTTTTCTCCAGAAATACAGTTGCAAGTGATGAAAAGCACGGTACAAATATGCAGAGGATTCTTGTATCCTTTACAGCAGAAGGTACGATCGCTGACCTGAAGCTTTCAAGAGCAGCAGGTGAAGGAAGTACTTACTGGGATGATATCCGTATCGTACAGAAGACACTGGACAACTATGCGGAAGACGGAAGTTTCCATCAGGATTTTGAATCCGTTGTAGAAGGAATGTATCCGTTCGTACATGGATTTACGCAGACAGGAGACCAGGTGACTCATCTGGCACAGTTGAATGCACCGTATACACAGGCAGGCTGGAACAACAGAGTTATCAGTGATGTCATTGATGGTGAGTGGTCACTGAAGCAGCATGCAGCAGTAACAGGTCTTGTATATTATACAATTCCTCAGAACTTCCGTTTTGAGGCCGGAAAAGTATACCATGTTGAGTTTGATTATCTTGCAGGAAATGCAGCATATCAGATGATCGTAGGTGACGGTAACAGCTATTCTGCACCGACATCCTATCTGGCGGCAGCAACCGGGGGATGAAGCACAGCATGTAAGTATGCAGGTGATCGGAAGCGGAACCGGACAGACATGGATCGGTCTTTATGAGAACGGTTCACTTGCCGGAACCGGAAGTATGGGACAGACAGACTTTGTCCTGGATAATTTAACGATCACAGAAGATGCAACAGCCGTGACAGCAACTGTTGAAAAGACAGAACTGTACAAAGGTGAGACAGCACAGATCTTAGGTCAGAACTTAGACCAGATCACATTTACATCCAGTGATGATAGTGTGATGACGGTAGATACAGAGAACCATAAGATCAATGCAGTCGGAGCAGGAAGTGCAACATTGACAGGAACACTTGCAGACGGCAGCACGCTGACTTTCGATATCACAGTAAAGATACAGTTGTAAATGATATTCCTAGAACAGAAACACCGGATATCACATCCAGTGCCAATACAGAAGAAAGTACAGGA
>VOFH01002670.1_pt1 | contig 13922 bp, 22 predicted proteins | sample 5384091 | NCBI WGS metagenome assembly VOFH01 (sample SAMN12384727, study PRJNA508395) | human gut metagenome | isolation source: healthy gut G | host: Homo sapiens
ATAAAGGTCATTGCATTATTATCCTGAACGCCTCATCCATCCTACCAGCCAATCGGCGATCAGTGGACCTAAAGCGGTCTGAGACACCCAGAACACACCGTACATGACTGCGGCAAAGATCATTCCCGCTACTTTGTTGGTCAAAACTTTATCTACAGTATCTGCGGCAGTCTTATCCTTTGCGAGAACCTTACGTTCCTCAACAGCCGCTACTACTTTATTAACGAAGGCGAAACGTTTTCTATCTTCTGCGTTCACTGCATTTTACTGCGAAGATTCATCGCCTGTACATATGAGCCTTCTGGTTCTTACCATTGAGGCTACGGCCGACTCGACTATCCTGAGCCCTTATTGCTGATGGAGACAGTCTCGATCACAGGGCAACCAGCTTTTCGGCAAGAAGCTTCGTGTTGATCTTGGTTCCTGTTTTTCATTTATCGTTTCGGTTGAGAGCTGACGATCACAGGTATTCCCAGTTCCAAAAGCTGAGTGGTAAAGAACAAGCTTCTTGCTCAGATTAGTGGCGTCGATTATTTATGATATGTCTGACGTTCGTCTCTGACGTATCTGCTGGTGATGCTTTCTCGTGGCGTAAAGGAGACATGGAATATGCTCCCGGCAGGTCCACTGCCAATGAGGTCCTCCAAGTCTTCGCAAATTCTTTTTATAAAGCCTCTTTCTTTCCTTATAGTAACCCCGGCCCAGTTACCTACATGCCCGTTTTCCCGTCAGCGTTATACATCAGGAAGTCTTACTGCTGTTAGGATTGCCGGCAAAAGCACTCATTATATCCTCCTATTTGTTTAATAAATTGCCAAATAATTGCTGTATGTAGTTATTCAACACTAACCGTTATCCATAAGAAATAGTGACCGAAGTCACTATATTCAAATCAAAATAGCTTCTGCTATACCGTTATCAATATTATATCTTGCCATCTTTTATTGATACTACGCATCCGCTTTCAGACGTGAAACCACCGTGATCGGTTCCCCGCTGTAACAGCCGAGGCGAAAGAGAAATAACTCAGTTCCTCGTCGTCTGTACGTGATCTCCTTTTTACAGTGTAAGTCTCACCAATAACAGCATCGTTTAAATTCATGATATTCTCCGTATCTTCTTTAATTAGCTAATCCGTTATGCAAAGGCCTTCCTTCTGCGAGGCCGCATCTAAGTTAGCTGTTTCTAACTACGATGTTATTGTAGCACAAATAAAAAACTTTGTCAACCTGTTTCTCGCTAAATCTCTAATAGTTATTGTATAATTTAAGACGTTCAGCAAGATCGCAGGCGGCTGTTTTGCCGCCTGCTTTGCCGACCCTTGTCTCCTTGTATGTTTCGCCTAAAGAAATCAAGTCTGCCGAGTACTCTCACTTTGCGAGTAGGGAGGGGAGCAATCTCCGCAAGGGTCCTTGGACAAGCAAAAAGAGACTCCCAAACTGAAGTCTCTTTTTGCTTGCTGGAGCTGTTGAGCAGACTTGAACTGCCGAACCTCTTCCTACCAAGGAAGCGCTCTACCGACTGAGCTACAACAGCGCATTTCGAATTTTACCGCGGCGCACCGCAGCATTTATCCTACTATATGTCGGCAAAAATGTCAATATCCAAGATAATTATAAATTTTCTTTTTTGATTCTCTGTATAGCGTTGTCTACAGTCTTGCTGCTTCTGTGGATCTCGGAGGCTATCTGCCTGTAACCTTTCCCTTGCAGCATCCTGTCCAGTATATTCTCAGAGGGCTGAAAAGCTCACTGCTGTCAGCCTTCAGGAAATTCGACGATTTCCTTTATAAGCATCAGAGCCTCAGGGTCTTCATAATTTTGAGAGGTGAACCCCTTCCAGAGACTTTCCACCCCTTTCCGCCGCGTCTGGCTGAGAGACAGGATTCGTTTAGGATCTTGTGCCTTTCCCCATATTGGCCTTTCTTATGGCGGAAATTATCTGCCCTGTTTATGCACAGCTGGGCAGCGTCTGAAACTGGTATTTTATCTTCTGTATTCGCGGATAGCTTTGAAGATGCCTATCATCCCCTCTTGAACCACATCTTCCTTTATCCCGCCTATTATGAAATATGCGCTGGATTTTTCTGGCTAAACTTATACTTGGTTGAGGAGAAACCTTCTGTAGAGCCTGCGCCATCTTGACAAGTTCTTCATCGGTGAGAATATTATAATTATCTCTTTCCATCTCTCTGTTTCCCGATTTCATAGCAGCACCGCCGCCGCATTGATGCGTTCAGCGAAGTTATCTTTCCTACCATAGGCATGGATACGGTAAAATCACAATTCTCTTTTACCAGCCTGCTTTGATGCCCTCTCCCCGCTTCCTATGACTACCCAGTTTTCCGGTGAGATCTGTATTATAATACCAGCTCCGCCCATGTCGCAGGTCGTTATCCAAAATCCTCTGCGTTCTTCAGGTCCTCTATAGTCCTGACTATATTGGACACTCTCACGCAAGGTACATATTCTATAGTCTGGCGGAAGTTTTGGCCACCGTTTCTGTAAGTCCGCAGGCATTGCGTGTTTAGGTATTATGACGCCGTGAGCGCTGGCGCACCTGCCGTCCTCATTATGGCTCCCAGATTGGGTCCTCTAATTGTCCAAAATGACAATTATGGTCCTCGCTTTGCTGGCGAGCCTTTTCAATGATATCGTCTATGGTCTTGTAAGAAATACATAGGCGGCTACCCCTGGTGATTTAATCCGTGAGTTAGCCTGTCCAAAGCCTGTTTTTTCTGTCCTGACGAGAGGTATTCTCTCCTTGGCCAGCGCCTGTTATCTTAGAGACCGAGCCTGGCCGCCCCTTTTTAGTATCAGGTATTTTATCTATATCCCGGCCGCTCTTCAAAGCTTGTCACAGGGTTCCTTCCGAAAGTGATATTATCTTTAGGCCGCCTGTCCTGCCTGATGTTTTTTTCTGTCAGCCATATTATTCTCACTATATCCTCTCATACCGGTAAATCTATAGGTTACGTTTTTCTTTCATGAGGGCTGACTCCCCAGATAAGCCTGAAATCGCCGTCTGCGTCCAAATTGGAAGCATATCTGCTTAAACGCAGCGTCTATCTTGGTGACATAGCATCCGTCGCAATAAGGCAGTAGCTGTCGGTAGATCAGTCCGCCTCCCATTACCATAGCCCTCCTTCCATATATCTGAGAGGATACGGAGGGACTTCCCTCTATGCTGCCGGCGATGACACAGCCCCCTTTCTCAAAGTCTTTGTCTTTAATGTAAGAATCCATGTTGATCCTGTTTTGAAGAGGCCTTCCCTCCCGAGGAGGCTCAAGAGTCTTCCTTCCCATCACTACGGTCTTTTCCCGTGGTCTTCTCTTTGAAATATTTCAAATCTCCCGGAATATGGCAAAGTTTCTCCTTCCCTTCCGATAGCCCAGTTTTTATCGGTTGCTACTATTATCTTCATCCTTCTCCTCATATCTTAAGTCAGATAGCTATAGGTATATTGAGTATCTGCGGATTTTTCTGATAATCTTCTATCATCACATCGTCTACAGTAAAATCGTAAAGTCTTTTATCTCAGGATTGAGCCTGAACTTAGGGGGCAGGATACTGAGGTCTTGATACCAACTCCCTATGACAGGTATATGCCTGTCATAGATGTGGGCGTCTGCGATCACGTGAACCAGTTCTCCGCTCTCAGGCCGCTGACCTGAGCAAACATATGGAGCAGAACGGAATACTGAACCACGTTCCAGTTGTTGGCCGCCAATATGTCCTGAGACCTCTGATTCAACACAGCGTTTAGTCTGTCCCCGTCACATTGAAAGTCATACTGTAAGCGCAAGGCTCCAGATTCATCTCCGCCAGATCGTCAAACTTATATATATTGGTCAAAATCCTCCTCGAATAAGGAGTGTTTTTAAGCTGCCACAAGACGTTGTCAACCTGATCCATCTCGCCCTGAGCAAACTTGTATTTCAGTCCCATCTGATATCCGTAGGCTTTTCCTATGGAGCCGTTCTCTGCCCACTCGTCCCAGATATGTCCCCTTGAGGTCTTTTATGTTATTGGACTTTTCTGCCATATCCATAGCACTTCATCGACCGCTGTCTTTATGGCTGTGGGGCGCAAGGTCAGAGCTGAAATTCCTCCTCAAGGTCATAGCGGTTGACTACTCTGAAAGTCTGATAGTATGGGCGGCAGTTCCGTCTTTTCCCATCTGGCTCTCACCTGCATGCCTTCTGAAAACCCTTCTCAAGTATTTTCGCACATGTTGACAAATAAAACGTCTGCTTTACTCATTCTTCGATTCCTTTTCTTTAGTATGGCGGCCGCAAGCCGCGCCCGGACTTTATCTTCTTGGCCTTCAGGTCTGACTCTATTATATCAGAGCCTCCTATGATCTCCTCTATGCGATCTGTCTCGCCGCTGAGATAGAGAGCCCCGATCAGGGCTTCAAATGCCGTAGCCAGCTTGTATTCTACCGGGTCGGCATTCCGCGGTTTAGACGATGTCCTGTGATTTTCGCTCTCTTAGCGAGGCAAGCTCTTCCCTCTGTCAGAAAGCCTTTCATCAATTCTCTAACAGCCCGGAGCCTGTCCGAAAGTTTTGACGAAGGCACCGCCATGGCGTGAAACATGTCAGCCGCCGGCTGTCCGCTGGCCATGGCCCACTGCCTTATAAACTTCATAGACCGCATCTCCCATATAGGGCGGGGGCGGTAGTATTCATGTTTCTTATCTTCTGATTCATCTTACTGCCGGATTCTATCCATGATAACCTGAACCCTGAGGCGTATCTTTAAAGTTATGCCTCTTTCTTTGTTGATCCCTTATCTCGTCGGCTCTGACGAAGTTCTTCTCTGCTCTTGCCGCCTGACGTTCATCTATCAGCGCGCCTGAATCTCAGGCTCCACCTCGGTAACTTCTTTGGATACATCCTGCTGTAGAAGCCCCAGAACAGTGGCCAGTTCCATCCAAGATCCAGACACTTCTGAGCAAACTCTTTTGACGCTCCTTCCCGAACAGCCGTATTTACAGCTGTTATCAGCTCAAAGACTGCCGAAATAGCGTCCGCCGTATTCAGGTCGTCATCCATAGCTTCGATGAACTGCTGTCTGTATTTGTCAAGTCCCGCAAGAACAGTCTTTTTCGCTTTCGGACATGTTCCCCGTTCCCGAGGCCGCCATATGCTGAAGATTTTTTTAGCGTTTCCTCATCCTCAGGAAGTCCGTTCTGAGACTGAGTGAGATCTCTTCGCCAAAGTCTATAGGTCCTCTGTAATGTCCGCTCAATATCAGAATCTGAGAACTTCGCCGTCATACACCTGCAAGAGATCTTCACCGTCTTGAAGTTGCCCGAACGATTTTGACATCTTGATGCCGTCTATATTTATATATCCGTTATGCATCCAGTAATGAGCAAAAGCCTTGCCGCTGTGGGCTTCAGACTGCGCGATCTCATTTTTCGTGATGAGGAACTGCAGGTCCTGGCCTCTGCGTGAATGTCTATAGTGTCCCCAAGGTGCTTCTTGGACATGGCCGAACATTCGATATGCCATCCCGGTCTTCCCATTTCCCCACGGGGACTCCCACGCTATCTCGCTTTCCTCTTTTCTTGCTTTCCACAAAGCGAAGTCTAAGGGGTCTTCTTTCTTCTCGTCTACTGCTATTCTTGCGCTGAAATCAAGTCGTCTATATTCTTTCGGAAAGTTTTCCGTATCCCTTTTGAACTTTCTGGCTCTGTAGTATACGTCTCCGTCAGATTCATACGCATACCCTAAATCTATCAGATCCTGTACAAAACTTTATTATATCATCCATGGTCTTGGTCACTTGCGGATGAACTGTAGCCTTTTTCACATTGAGAGCCGCCGCATCTTTAAAATATTCGGCTATATATTTTCGCTTACTTCCTGGCGCTGATCCCCTCTTCTTTAGCTCTCTTGATGATCTTGTCGTCCACATCGGTAAAATTCTGGACGAATTTGACCTTATACCCTCTGTACTCGAGATATTTTCTCATGGTGTCAAACACTACGAAAGGTCTGGCATTGCCTATGTGGAAGTAATTGTAGACGGTAGGACCGCACACACATACATTCTTACCTTTCTTCTTCGATAGGTACAAACTCTTCCTTTTTCTCGTCAGGTATTATAAATCTTCATTTTTATTTTCCTCTTTTCCCTTTCGTTATCTCTGCCGCGGCGCAAACTTCCCGCAACCTGTTTTCCAGAGTGACGATTCTTCTTCTCAGACACTCTATCTCCACAGCCACCGGGTCAGGCAGGTCTACCTGATTCAAATCCCTGAGTGCTCTGCCCGTTTCTCTTGACTATGGTGCCCGGAATACCCACCACGGTACAGCCGGGCGGTATCTCTTTGAGCACTACTGAACCGGCCCCGATTTTCACGTCGTCTCCCACCTTGAACGGCCCGAGCACCTTGGCTCCGGAGCTGATCATGACTCTGTTTCCGATAGTGGGGTGACGTTTTCCTGTATCCTTGCCGGTTCCTCTAAAGGTTACTCCCTGATATATAGTGACGTCATCGCCTATCTCCGTGGTCTCTCCTATTATTATAGCCATGCCGTGGTCGATAAAACATCTTCTTCCGATGGACGCTCCCGGGGGTATCTCTATCCCAGTGAACCACCTGGGCAGCTGAGATATTATTCTGGCCAAAAGCTTTATCTTGTGCCGGTAAAAAGCCAATGAGCCGGCCTGTGCATTATCAGCGCCCATATCCCCGGATAACATATAAGAACCTCAGGCCGTTTCTGGCGGCCGGGTCTTTTCTACCATGTTTCTTATATCTTCTCCAACTTCTCTGAAAATGCCATCGTCTTAAATCCTTACTTTTTATTTACTCTTCTACTACTCTTATAGTTTTTATCACTTGCGGCTGTCTCGGGCAGTCGCTCCAGTCTGTCCACCGAAACAATTCTGTCGGCTTCATCCATGCCTTCTGTTATCATTCCGAATGCGGCATATTGTCCGTCCAGGTGCGGCGCCTCTTCCACCATGATAAAGAACTGAGATCCTGCCGAATTTGGATCCATAGCTCTTGCCATGGACAGAACTCCTCTCTTGTGATCCAGATCATTTCTTACACCGTTGGCGTCGAACTCTCCTTTTATCGTATATCCGGGTCCTCCGGTTCCGTTTCCTTTAGGACATCCGCCCTGTATCATGAATCCCGGAATAACTCTGTGGAAAAGTCAGGCCGTCATAAAATCCTTCGCCTGCCAGTTTCTCAAAAGTTCTCAACTGTTATCGGCGCATGCTCGGGATAAAGATCTCCCTTCATCACTGCGCCGTTTTCCATCTCAATAATTACTTTTTCATCTTTTTTCCTCCGTATTTATCAACTGCACAGGAAAGCTCCCTGCTGCTCCCATTATTATCATCAGCGTAATGGCGTTTATCCTGAACTTCTTTGCTAAAAGAACGTAAGCGCCGCCATGATAACAGGTATAACTTTTTACTATCTCCGTCACCTGCCAGATGCTGTTTATATCAGATATGCTGCCTGCAAAGGCGAAGAGCGGCCTATGAGGACAAACCCTGCCAGCACCATTCCCACGGCCACAGGTCTTATGCCCGAAAAAAGCTCCCTTTACCAGATTATGCTCCTGGTATTTATTGAGGAACTTGACACATATCACCACGAGAATAAAAAAAGACGGCAGTACGACGCCCAAAGTGGCGGCGAAAGCTCCCGCAAATCCCGCAGTCTCGAATCCCGAAAAGGTCGCCGCATTTATGGCCAGGGGGCCCGGCGTAGCCAAATAACAAACAATTCAGAAAACTCATCGGGATCCATATTATTGAATTGAAGCATGCTCTGATATATCAGCGCTGAAGTATAGCCATACCGCCCGCCAAATCCCACTATTCCGATTTTGGCAAACGTGAAAAAAGGCTTATAAGTATATTCATTCTTTAAGCCCTCCTTGTTCACTACGGAATATATTTCTCGGCCAAGATTCCGGCCAGTATTACCCCACGGCGTTTATCCCCAAAAACAACTACCAGGACAAAGGCCGCTGCGGCAGTCAGCCACTGAAAAGGTTTTTCAGCGTCTGCTTTCCCATCTTGTATGCGGCAAACGCTATCAGACCCGTCGCGGCAGCCTTTATGCCTTCTAAGACGCCTTGCACGTACTTGTTATCGTCTACGCTTCTGAAAAGATACCACCAGAATGATGATAACAAACGAAGGTAATACGACCCCGAAAAGTAATTTATGACTGCGCCGATGACGCCCTTTTCTTATATCCCACATAGGTAGCCATATTGACGGCGATGACTCCGGGAAGGCTCTGGCTCACCGCTATGCAGTCAACACCTCCTCAGGCTCATCCATCCGTATTTGTCGCATATTTTTTCCTCTAAGATAGGTATCATGGCCCATGCCTCCGCCTATAGTGAACATACCTATCTTGAAAAAACAGAAAAACAAGTTCCAGTAAATATTATTTTTAAAAATGCTTTTAGCTTTCTCATTATTTCTCTGTTCTTACGATCTGTACGGCGGCCTCGACAGCTTCTGCCACCGTCATTTCAGTCTTATTTTCCTCACGCCTGAGCTTGTATTCCACTATGCCCTCAGAAGCGCGTTTTCCCACGGTGATTCTCACAGGTATGCCCGGCAGGTCGGCATCCTTAAACTTTACTCCGGGTCTCTCATCTCTGTCGTCGAGAAGAACTTCTCCTGCACGGATAAGGTCTTCGTATATCTTTTCAGCAACGGCCGCCTGCTCCTGATCATTGGGCTTTACGAGAGTTATTATGACATGATAAGGAGCCACCGACATCGGCCATATGATGCCGTTTTCATCGTGGTGCTGTTCTACCACCGCAGACAGCGTTCTCGTAACTCCAATACCGTAACAACCCATCACTATCAGCTGATCCTTCTGATTCTCATCTTTATAGACAGCGTTCATAGACTGAGAATACTTGGTTCCCAGCTTGAACACCTGCCCCTACTTCTATACCTCGGGCATGCTTTACAGGCGCACCGCACACAGGGCAAGGGGTCGCCTTCTTTCAACATCTTTATATCTGTGACGATATCCCCTCATAATCTCTGCCGTAATTCACATTTTTGACGTGATGATCCTCTTTATTTGCACCTGCGCACAAGTTCTTCAGTCCCGTAAGTTCGCTGTCCACAACTATTTTGCAGTTGCAAAGCCCCATAGGTCCTGTGAATCCGCCCACGCAGCCTGTTGCCTGAGACATCTTTGCCTCGTCTGCAAACTCTATGGCATGTTCAGGAATCTTCAGGCGTTTACAAGCTTTATCATATTGAGTTCTCTGTCTCCTCTGATGAATGCGGCTACGTATCCCTCTTCTCCGCTCTCGTCATCACGGACCACAAAGAGCAGCGCTTTTATGGTCTTTGTCTGATCTAAGCCCAGGAACTGAGCCACCTCTTCTATGGTCTTAGTTCCCGGTGTATGAACCTCCTCAAAAGGAGGAGCATGGCCTCATCACTGCAAGGCGCGTCGACATTCTGCTCTCTCATTGGTCGCCGCCATGGAACATTTATCACGGTATGCGATCTCGCTCTCCGATTTCTGAAAGCGCAGTGAATTCATGGGAATTACTGCCTCCCTATGGCTCCCGTATCTGCCTCAACCGGTCTGAATGTCAGTCCACATCTGGTGAATATCCTGTCGTATGCGTCATACATCTCCTTATAGCTTTGGTCGAGGGCCTTCGAAGTCGCGGTCGAAAGAATAAGCGTCTTTCATGATGAACTCCCGGCTCCTCATCAGGCCAAAGCGAGGTCTTGCCCTCGTCCCTGTATTTAGTCTGGATCTGATACAGATTCATTGGGAGCTGCCTGTATGAGGACATCGTTTCTGATTATATCTGTGAATATCTCTTCGTGGGTAGGCCCAAGGCAGAAATCTCTTCCGTTTCTATCCTTTACCCTCCAAAGCTCCGGTCCGTAAGCGAACCAGCGGCCTGACTCCTGCCACAGCTCGGCAGGCTGTATGGCTGACATATGTATTTCCTGTCCTCCGGCGGCATCCATCTCCTGTCTTATTATGTTTTCTATCTTCTTTACGGATCTCCATCCAAAAGGCATAAATCCGTAGATACCGGAAGCCAGTTTCCTTATCATGCCTGTGCGCAGCAGAAGAATATGACTCGGTATCTCTGCCTCCCAGGTACTTCTCTGAAGGTGTTTTTATATGCATCTTTGAAAGCTTCATTTTATAATTTCTCCTAACCTTTAGTCAATATACAGACCGCTTCTGCGGCTATTCCCTCTTCCGGCCCACAAATCCGAGTCTTTCGGTAGTGGTAGCCTTTACGTTGACATTATCCTGCCTTATACCCAGCGCAGAAGCGATGTTTTCTCTCATTTGGGAGATATAAAGGCAGCATCTTGAGCCTCTGGGCCATTATAGTTATATCTATATTGCCTACTTTATAACCGGCGTCTCTTATGAGCCTGGACGTCTCATTCAGCAGCTTCATGCTGGAGATACCCTTATACCTATCTTCGCTGTCGGGAAAGTGTCTTCCGATATCGCCCATGGCCGCCGCTCCAAGCATGGCGTCCATGAGGGCGTGAAGCGCAACGTCTGCGTCGGAATGTCCCAAAAGGCCTTTCTCAAAAGGTATTTTAACGCCGCACAATATGAGCTCTCTGTCATGAGTAAGACGGTGAACGTCGAAACCGCTGCCGACTCTCGTTTCCACAGGCAGATCCTCCTTAGTAGTTATCTTTATATTGCCATAGCTGCCTTGGGCCAGCGCCACATTGCAGCCTATGTTCTGCAAGCACCGCATCGTCGGTACCGTAATATTCTTCTTCATAAGCCTTTTGAAAAGCTCTCTTTATCAGTCCGTTTCAAACCCTTGGGGGAGTCTGTACATTGAACAGTTGTCTTCTGTCTAAAAGTGACGCTCCTGCCGCAGGTCGCTTTTCGCATACTCTTCTCACCGTATCTTTTGACGCCACGGCGGCCGTAGCTGCGCCTGTCTCATAAAGCCAGCGACATCACATCCCATATGATCTCTTCTGTCACATAAGGTCTCGCTCCGTCGTGAATCGGCACCAGTCCGCCGTCTGTGACGTTCAGGGCGTTTCTCACCGAGTCCTGCCGCTCTTTGCCTCCGGCATTATCTTTCTCACTTTTAAAAAACGCGAGCACAGAGCTCTGCACGTATTTTAGATGATCTTTCCCCGCCGTCACTATTATCATCTACCTCAACGAGTGTCTGAAAAGGTTCTATGGCTCTCTCGAGCACTGTTATGCCGCCGATTTCAAGAAACTGTTTAGGCACGTTTGCACCCATCCTGCTTCCAGATCCGGCGGCAGTTATTATAGCCGTAACTTTTTTTATTTTTTATACATACGCTACCTCTCGCAGGCTTCAGTTTCGCTAATTGGGAACTTTACCGAAGATCATTCTTCCTGCCGCAGTCTGCAATACGCTGGTGACCAGTATCTCTACGGTCTGTCCTATCTTTCGCCTTCCGTTTTCTACCACTATCATGGTTCCGTCGTCCAGATAAGCCACGGCCTGATTCTGATCTTTACCTTGCTTTATCAGCGTTACCGTCATCGTCTCTCGGGGTATGACCATAGGTTTCATAGCGTTAGCCAGCTCGTTTATGTTAAGTACCGGCACCTCTTGTATGGAAGCTACCTTGTTTAAGTTGAAATCGTTGGTGACTACTTTTTGCCTTTCAATATCTGGGCCAGCTTGAGCAGCTTTACATCTACTTCTGGTATTTCTCTCAAAGTCTTTTCTGAATCGGTATTATAGATCTCTATTCCGTATTCTTCCTGTATCTTGTTGAGTATATCAAGTCCCCTTCGTCCTCTCGTTCTCTTTAGAGTCCGACGAATCGGCTATGTGTCTCAATTCTACCAAAACGAACTCCGGAATCACTATAGGGCCCTCGAGAAATCCGGTCTTCATGACCTCTAAAATCCTTCCGTCTATTATAACGCTGGTGTGTAATATCTTAGGAACCCCGCGCCTTCTTACAGTCCTTTTCGTTGTACGCGTATGGATTTTCTTCCTGAGGCTTAGGCTTCGCCGGCTGCATCTTTGAGATGGACTGGAAATTATCTCGGCTCCTTTTTGCTTCCTATCACGGCCCCCTTGAAGCCAAACACCATGTATATGCCGATGGTAAGCGTCAGGTACATGACGTTTGACACCACGCCCTGATATATCTTCGTAAGCAGAAACGCCACCACAAGACCGATCACCAGGCCTGCCGTACCGGCCAGAAGGTCGCTTCCGGCTACGCCTTTTTAAATCGTTACCTATGTTGTTGGCCATCTTGCTTCCCTGTCTTCCGAGAAAAGGCGCTATAAGGTAAAAATAATTCCAAATATATTGCGAAAAGAACGCCCATGCTGACGGTCTCGCTTCGGTCAGATCCATCGTCTCGATGGGCCCTTTGAGTACTCTGCAAAAAAGAGCAAAAGCCGCGTAACCTAATACAGCGTAAAAAATCGTAAAAGATTCCTCTGAAAAGTTTTTAAACATCCAAATTACCCCCTTTCTTTGATAATTTACAGGTATAATACCGAAGATCTCTAAAAGCCCAATGACTTAGACGGCGTCTTCTATCAATCTTTCGGCGTCGGCCTTTGAAATATTGCACGATAATATTATTTCGCTGACCAGGATCTGTTTCGCGTTGTTGAGCATCTTTGTCTCCCCGGCCGAAAGACTTTTTGTCTCCCCGCCCTGATGAGATTTCGTACCACTTCAGCAACTACGAGTATATCCTGTCTTGAGTTTCTGCATGTTTTCTCTGTATCTGCGGTTCAGTTGCGGTCCATCGCAGTGCTGTCCTCTCTGAGGTTTCTATAGCGCCACGGACGGCAGACTCGTCCTAATTTCCCTGATCCCCACCGATTGTTCAGAATCGGCGGGTATCATCACATTCATATCATTGCACGGCAACTTTAAGATGTAGTACTGTTTTTACTTCACCTAAAATCTTTTTTTTCTTCGATTTTCTGGATTATTCCGCCCCGTGCATAGGGTGGACAATCTTGCTGCCGACAGAAAACATGATATACTCCTCTCCATTTTACACCTATATAATTTAGTATACGGGATTTTAAGCCCTTGTGTCAAGGCGAATAAAATAATTATCTTATCACATGAGTCTTTTTTGATGTCAACATTTATTTTTCACAAAACCTTTGCCCTATTTCCACATTTATGTTAAAATGTTTATGATAAAATGATATCTGTAAAAGAAATTTGTCATTTAATTAAACAGTATATGGGAGGAGCAGCCTTATGTATAAAATTTTTAGTAGTCGACGATGAACCTAAGATCCGCGAAGTCATAAGAGAATATGCCGAGTTCAGCGGTTATGAGGTGGTGGAGGCAGAAGACGGAATGGCGCCATAGGCCTGTGTAAGCTCAACGATTACGATCTCATAATCATGGATGTAATGATGCCTAAGCTGGACGGATTTTCCGCCTGCAAGGAGATAAAAAAATAAGGACGTGCCTGTCATAATGCTCTCTGCCAGGGGGTGAAGAGTATGACAAGCTGTTCGGGTTCGAACTGAGGGGTGAACACGACTATATCGTCATTTCAGTCTAAAGAACTGATGGCCAGGATCAACGCGGTCCTTTCAAGATTTAAAGCCGCTTCTCATTCCAACCAGACTACTTTTTGAAGTTTGACGGCCTGGAAATAAATATCGGCCAAGAACTGTCTCAGTAGACGGAAAAAAGTGGAACTCACACCTAAAAGAATACGATCTTTTGTTTTGCCAGTAGAGAACAGAATATCGCCCTTTCCAGGGACAAGTTGTTGTCAGACATCTGGGGATACGACTTCTTCGAGGAGATGACAGATATGAATACTCATCAAGAATCTCAGAAACAGCCTGGGACCTTACAGAGATTATATAGTTACCTTAAGAGGGGGTAGGTTATAAGGTTTGAG
>VOFH01003768.1_pt1 | contig 13920 bp, 24 predicted proteins | sample 5384091 | NCBI WGS metagenome assembly VOFH01 (sample SAMN12384727, study PRJNA508395) | human gut metagenome | isolation source: healthy gut G | host: Homo sapiens
ATGAAAAACTGGGTAAAGAAAATCATCACATCGGTGTCTGCGCCGTCATGTTGGCGGCCTGCGCCGTCCAGGTGAAAACAACACCGAACCGAAGGCCACCGCTTCCGACGAACCGATCACGGGGGAACCTATATCGTGCAGGGCGCGCGGCGATCCGTACAGCTTCAATCCGGATATGAAAGTAGACGACTGGGGCGTCGTCGCGTATCAGAATATTTTTAACCGCCTGGTCAAACAAACGATTTCCAACGACGTCGTCGGCGATCTGGCGGAAAGCTGGGGGAAATTTTCCGAAGACGGCCTGACGCTGACCTTCCATCTGCATTCCGGCGTGAAATGGCATGACGGCGAACCGTTCAGTTCGAAGACGTCAAATGGACGTTCGATAAGATCCGCACCGAAGGGTATCAGTCCAACAGCTTAAAGCAGCTGAGCGAAATTACCTGCCCGGATGAAAACACCGTCGTGTTCCATCTTTCCGAGCCAGGAATTCGACATCGTCGCGACGATCGGCTGGTGGGCACTTTCATCATGCCAAAGCATATCTACGACACGCCGGAATACGACTGGGCGACCAATCCGGCTAACTTCCAGCCTGTCGGCACCGGTCCGTTCAAGTTTGTTTCGTATGAAAAAAAGCGTCGCGATCCGCATGGTCCGCAACGACGATTGCTTCCGCGGGCGCGCCGTATATTGACGAACTGATCATTTCGATCATTCCGGATGAATCCACCGCTTTCCAGGCCTGGCAGAACGGCGAGGTTGACGATATTCTCGGCAAAGCCCCGGCATCGGAAATCGCCGCGCTGAAACAGGATCCGAACTACAACGTATATCAATACGTCGCTACCGGGCGCATCTACCTGTCGTTTAATCTGGAAGGAAGGTCCGTTTGCGGACGTGCGCGTCCGCCAAGCGGTAGAGCTCGCGCTGAACCGTCGAAATCCTCGACAAAGCGGCCAAGGGCATCGGCAGCGTACCGCAGACCTATGTCGCCGGTCTTTGGACTGGGCGTGATGAGCGACACGGGCGGATTCCGGAGATGGATCGCGAAGCCGCCGTCGCTGATCGAAGAAGCCGGTTATACCAAGGATGAAAAACGGCTATTACTTCACCTGCTCGCTGGACACGTTTGAAAGCGGCAACTTCAAGCGATACCGCGACGGTCATTCAGGTGCGCTTGAAGGAAATCGGCATCGATGTCAAACTGAATATCTCGGAAATGCAAACTTCCAGACCAGGTTCTCGATAACTATAACTTTGATATGGCGATGAACTCCGGCGCTCAGGGACCGGACGCCAACGCGATTGAAAAACCGCATCAGCTCCAATGGATCGTGAACATTTCCGTATGCCATCCGAAACGATGAAGGCATCGCCGTTTCCGGACAAATGCGCCGCGGCGAAGTGTATCCAGAAATCTTAAAACGGATCTGCCGATGGTCATCGTTACGGATGAAATCTACCATCCGTTGTCCAACCATCCGTTGTCCACAGAAAATCCAAGACGCTGGGCACCAATGAATTCTCAGAGGTCTGATCGAACAATAACATTCAATCAAACCCATCCCCGGCCATCCGGGGATGGTTTATTCTAAATTGCCGCTCGCCGCTGCCTTCACTGGCCGACAGAAGCAAAAAACATCTGTTTTCCCGTTCTCAACACGAAGCCAATCCTCGTGCCGGGCTTTTTCTGACGTTCAACGTGAATTCTCATGAAGGGGAAAGCGGCGAGGATTTATCGCTTTGCGAACAAAATTGATCAATTCTGCGGATTCAAGTTTCCTGACGGAGAATTTTGAGATACAATAGGAAAGGCCGTGAAGGCGGAGCTGATCGTCATTTGCGGCAATCCAAGATTAAAGAGGGGAACAGAATGAGAAAAGAATACGAGGACAATGGCGTTCATCGCCATTTTTGCAGCTGATCAATTATGTGGTTTTCAGCTATTTAAAGATTGATATTCCATTAGCGGCAGGCTCTTCCGTCGCGATCCACCTCGCCAACGCGATCGTCGTGGTGTCGGCGTTTTGTTGGGACCGGTGGAAGGAGGCATGGCCGGAGCGATCGGATTGTCCATCGCCGATCTGTTGGATCCGCGGTATGTTGCTTCCCGCACCGAAAACGTTTTTCCTGAAATTCTGCATCGGCTACATTGTCGGCAAAAGTCGGACAGAAGCTGGGACTGGCGCAGGCCGCGGATTCCAAATTTTGCGCTTAGAATCGCCGCTCTCAGCGCCGTTGCGGGGCTGGGCTTCAATGTGATCTTCGATCCGATCATCCGGGTATTTGTTCAAGCTGTTTTATCCTAGGCATCAATGCGGAAGCGGCCGCGTCATTCTGACCTGGACCCGGCGTAACCGCCTTCAACGCCGTGATCTGCGTTTTTGTTTCAGTGCTGTTGTTCGCGAGCCTTAAGAAAACCGTTCGCCAGCATTTACGGGAAGAAAAGACAGTGAATGAAATTTTAGCGTGGAAAATAAAAAAGTCGCCGGGCCGGCGGCTTTTTCTGTTAGATGGATAAACTCAGATCTCCGGACATAATTCCTGGATAAAGCGGTTGGGAACCTCCGGATAGAGAAACAGCAGGGCAAAGGGCAGGACGGAAATTAAACTGGACACCGTGCCCAACACGCCGAGATCGACGAATTCGCGATCAGACCGAAGGCCAGCGAGGACAGCGCCTGGCCGCCGTTGAAGCCATCATGATAAAACCGGAGATCATCGCCCGCTTTTCACGCGGGATGACCAGCATGAAGGCGGCGTTGAGAATCGCGTTGGCCACCGCGCTGACAAAGAAGGTGATCAGAAAGGTAAACGCCAGCGAACCGAACGTACTCATGGGTAACAGAGGGCGAACAACAGCGGAAAGCTCAGCGGGAAGCCGAAAACATGAGCTTGATCCAGCTGCGGCTTGATGTTGAGCGTCCCCCATGAAAATCGTGCCGGCCGAGCGCGGAGATGGACCAGCGACATCAGATACCCATACTGCACGACGTCTAAGCCCCGGCCTAAACAGAACGGCAGAAACACCGCCCAGGCCTGAGCCGAAGTTGGCGGACAAGCGATAATGATGATGATGCGAGCAGCGGTCGCCGAGCACCGCCTGCGCGCCTTCCTTAAATCGGAAAACAGCGTTTTAAGATTGATCGGCATGCCGGTTTTCGGCGCCCGGGGGACGTCGATAAAGCATTCGGTGAACGCGGAAATCAAGAGGGAAACACCGTTGAGCGGATCACAGAAGGGCACGCCCAGAAAGGCGATGATCGCGCCCGCTCAGGCCTTTGCCCAGCATCGCGACCAACGAGCGCATTCCGCCCGCCAGTGACTGCGCGCGAACCAAGTCCTTCGGCATGACCAGATCCGTCATTACGGTCATCGAAGCCGGGGTGAAGAACGCGTGCACAGGGCGGCGATGAAGGCTGTCGCTAAGACCATCCAGACTTCCAGATGCTGGCTCATCGCAATGAAGCCCAGTCCGATCATCGTTAAGCCGCGGATCAGATCCGTGCCGACGATCATCCATTTACGGTGGCTGCGGTCGATAATCGCGCCGCAGAAAGGACCTAAGAACATCGCGACGAACATCGAGATACTTGTTAACAAGCCCATTAACGCGGTTGAACCGGTTTTTTCATAAACCCATAACCGATGCAGATGAAAGGACATCGCCAAGGTGGAGAACAGCGTACCCTGCCACAGCAGGATAAAGTTTTTATTCCAGAGCTTGATCGTTTTCGTTTCATTCATGATATTTACCTCTTATTGATTTCATGATATGACAATGAATTTAATTTGTCAATTAACTTTTTTATAAAATGATTAAAAAAAAATCAATTCAAAAAATTAAAATAATCAATTTATATAAATGGCGCCAATCGTTAGATTACTATTTTTGTGCATGAACAGGCGTATGAAAAGATAAGAGCGGCAAAGAAAAACCCGCTTGTTCAGCGGGAGTAGATTAAGATGTGTTATCGCAGCGAATCAAGGATTGCTTTCATTCGTCCGGCCAGACCCTTCACCTTGGCGACGCTTTTAACGAACAGACGGCGACGCGGATGCCCTTGTTGACCTTCACCGCATAAATGTGATTGTCGATCAATTTCTGATGGTACTGATCCGCTGGGCGTTGTCCGGCATCGCCAGCGTTACGAAGAAGCCTTCTTTATAAGGATAATGCCGCAGTCACGCAGGCGGCGGCTTCCTGATAAAAGAGCGCTGCGCTGTTTAACAGATCGACATAGGTCTGCTTCTCAGCTTCAAAGGCTTCGCGGTTTTCCGTGGTGATCCATGTGGAAGTTTTCCATCGCGGCGTTGGGGATGTTGCTCCAGGTGGCGCGGGCGGTTTCTCAAACACGATCTCCGCTTCGCGCACGCGCTGTTCGTTCTGTCCTAAAACCAGCGCCGCCCCGCAGCGCAGACCATACGAGGTCAGCGTTTTGGAACAGCTGAACGCGATGACGGCCAGGACGTTTTCGTTCATGGCGTTCAGACACGTCAGGTAATCGCGGGGCACGCGGCGTCCCCGATAGCTGTAATCGATATAGGCGATATCGTTGAGGATGACGCATGGACCTTGTTTGCTCAGCTCGTTGAGTAAGTCCACGAGTTGTCGCCATTCGTTTTGGTCCATGGAATAACCGGTCGGGTTGTGGCAGGGATCGTTGACGACGACGAGCAGGCGACCCTGTTCGTTCATCACGCGCCGGCAGACCGCTTCCAATGAAGCGATGTTGAAGTGATCGCCGTCAAACATTGCGTAGGAAGCTGTCTTTAAGCGCCCGCCTGGGCAGCCATCAGATTGTACGAGCCCCAGCAGATTTCCGGCAGCACAACCGTCTGCCCCGGCTCCAGCACGTTGATCATCGTCATGTTGACGGCGCCCGTGCCGCCGGGGGTAGCGATGACGGAGGTGTGCAGCGCAATCGGCTGATCCTGCCACCCAGTTTTTTACCTGAGCCCGGTAGCCGGGATTGCCGGTGAAGCTGGCGGCATAAGCCGCTTTGACTTCCTTGGCGATCGCGTTGTAGTGGTCGAATACGTTTTGATAGGCGACAAGCCGGCCCTGTTCGTCATAGAGCGAACCGATCGTCGCGTCGATGACGGCGTCCGCGCCGTTTTCGGCGATATCCTGCTTCGCCATCGAAACGACGGCGAAGACCGTATCTTCAATCGGCTGCAGATCGGCGGATTGTTTCATAAAAGACATCGGAATCATCTTCTTTCCATTTTTAATGACTTGATTATAACTGAATTGCGGGGAATTGAAAAGAACCTTTCATACAATGAAAAGGAAGGAGGCAAGTATGCGAATTCATGACGAAGTACGAAAAATGCCGGTTAGCCCAATCCGCGAGTGGACAAGCCGGCTGCACGCTTTAGGACCGAAGGCGGAGCTGACGCTGGGCGAGCCTGTCCAGAATACGGATCCGCGGATTGTGGAGGCGGCGGCTGCCGCGCTGCGGCAGGGGCTGACGCACTATCCGCCAGCTGCGGGCTTGGTGATGCTGCAGGAACAGCTGGCCCAGCGGGAACGCGAGCTGCGCGGATGGACGTTTCAGCCGCAGCAGATTCTGATTACTAACGGTGCTCAGGAAGCCCTGGCGGTCTGCAGTCTGGCGCTGCTGAATCCAGGCGACGAGGCGCTGCTGTGCGATCCCGGCTATCCGGGAACTGCCAGCGTCGTAAGGCTGGCGTCCGCCGTCCCCGTTCCCTGTCCGGCCGATGCGCAGCTGCAGCCGGATGCGGCCAGGATGGAGCGTTCCATCAGCGTTCGCACGCGGGCGATCATCCTTGCCAGCCCGAATAACCCAACCGGTCAGGTCGTTTCCGCGGCCGTGCTCGATCAGCTGGGCGCGCTGGCGGAAAAATACGATCTGGCGCTGATCGTCGACGCAGCGTATGAACAGCTGTGCTGGCAGCCGCTGAACTTCAAGACGCTGCGGGCCGTACCGCCACCGCGTGATCTTCATCGGCAGCTTTTCCAAGACCTACGCGATGACGGGCTGGCGGTTAGGCTGGATCAGCGCTCCCCGCCGCTGGCAGACGGCGATGCTGAAAACGCATCAGGCGTTAGTATCGGGGGTCGCCCCCTTTGTGCAGAAGGCCGGCTGTACGGCGCTGACGCTGCCGGTCGATTCCTGGCGGCAGCAGATTCAGCAGCAATGCGAACACGCAGGCCGGCGGTTAAGGGAAATCGGCTTGGACTGTCCGTTGCCCGCGGGGGAGGGTTTTACTGCTTCCCCTCCATCCGCAACACGGGTCTTAGCGGCGAACAATTCGCGCTGAAGCTGGCGGAACAGGCCGGCGTCGCGGTGCTGCCCGGATCGCTGTTTGGCGCCCGCGGCGCTCAGCACGTGCGATTGTCGGTCGGCGTCGATCGGGAAACGCTGGACTGGGCGCTCGATCAGATCGAGAAATTCGTCAAAGCAGGCGGCTGAATGCCAGGATCAGAAACAGCAGCGAAGGCAGGTATTCGCTGCCTTTTTCAATGCGGCGGACGAACGGCAGCGCCTGACAGAGATTGCCGGCTTTGACCAACAGGAAATTGACCAGGCCAAAGCACAGCGCGGTCGGCCACACCGGCGCGTGATCGAGCGCAAAGCTCAGGCCCAGCACGGCGTTGTCCAGACTCAGCGCCAGTCCCAAAAGCAGCGCCTCACGGCTGCTCAGCCGCTGATTGTGGTCCAGGTCGGAGCTGGCCGGATCGTTGATGACCCCGATCAGCGAGGGCGGACCGGAGCGGCGCTTTTTGAGCGCGTCCGCCAGGGAAAGATAGGCCAGACAGAAAAACAGCACGAAGCCCAAGCCCTTGGACGCGCTGGACTGGGATACCGGCGGTGAGATGGCGCGACGATACCATCACCGCGGCGACGATCACCAGCGGGCAAAGCGAAATCAAAAGCAGTTGGGGCAAAAAAATCCGGATTTTTTTCAGACTGAACGTGAATCCGCTGAAAAAGCCGTCAAGGCTGACGAGCAGGCTTAAAAAGATCAGACGGGCCATAACATCCCTCCTCTAACGTCAAGGTATGTCAAGCACACAAAGCGGGACAGGCGAAGAACCCGGGAAATTTTTTTGTCAGATTCTGTCGGACTCATGTATAATAGAGGACGTTAAGTTAGGAGTGAATACCATGAGCTTTGCCAGAAGATACGGCATTCCCTTTCTGATCATGATCGTCAGCGGTCTGATCGTGCGGCTGTTTCAGCTCTATCTGCCGGCCCCGATCCGTTCCACGCTGGTGACGATCGCGATTGCCGTGAGTTTGTTTGCCTTTGGCCTGAGTCTGCACATCCATAAAAAAAGACGAGATGAGTCGTGGTTTAAGAAACTCGTCATCTCGTTCTTCCTGATGTTTTTCCTGTTATGGGATCTGGGCTACATCGTATTCCCGCAGCTGAAGTCGATCTTCAATTTCTTAGGAATTCAGGGGTTTGTGATTTACATGGTCTACGTGTACTGCGGGTGGGCGTTCTTCGACTAGGAAACCGATTCCTCCGGAAAGAGGATCGAGCCTAAGCGCAGCTGCGTGGAGCCTTCGCGCAGGGCGATCGGATAATCGTGGCTCATGCCCATCGAGCAGATTCTGAACTGATCGATATCCATGCGCACCCGCGTGCGGTCGAACAGCATCCGCGCTTCACGGAAGACGGCGGCGATTTGCGCTTCATCCTCAACATGGGGACCCATGACCATGATGCCTTCGGGAATCAGATGCTTAAATTCCTTCAGCGCTTCAAAGAACGGATACGCCAGTATCGGATCCATTCCGGTTTTGGTCGACTCCCCCGCCAGGTTAAATTCGGCGAGCACGCCGATCGTGCGGTTTAAGCGGGCGGCTTCCTGTTCCAGCACGCTGGCCAGCGCCATTGAATCGAGCGAACAGACGCGGTGAAGATAGGGAAGAATGGAACGGACCTTGTTGCGCTGGAGATGACCGATGAAATTCCAGCGGATATCGGCGGGAAGCGGTACGGCGCTTTCAAAGCGACTCCTGGGCGCGGTTTTTCACCGAAGTCCCGCGCCGCGGTCGTAATACGCCCGGATTTGTTCGACGGAGCGGCGCTTGGAAACGATTAACAGTTCGCAGCGGCCGCCGCATTGTTGTAAAATAGTTTCATAAACCGGTGGCATAGTATCCCTCATTTCTTGTCCTATTATACCACCATTACAGGAGGAATGACGATGAAAGCGGATCTGCATATTCACTGCTCTGCCAGTTTTGACGCCACGGAATCGATCGATACAATTTTGCGCCTGGCTCAGGAAAAACAGCTGGATGTGATTGCCATCAGCGACCACAATGAAATCGCCGGAGCGCTCGAGCTTGAAGCCAAAGGGGCTGCGGGATCGAAACGCGCGGGGCATTGAAATCGACTGTTTTTTCGCAGACAACGTCGTGCATCTGCTGGGCTATGGCTGCGACCTTCGCGATCCCGGCTTCACCCGCTTAAGAAACCATTATATCGCCGAGCTGCGGCGGACGGGCGAGGCAGCGGCTGGCGCTGATCGAGGAGCATTATGGATTAAAGCTGGACGAGGAAGCGATCATCGCGCGGGCGCACGGGCGGCCTTATACCAACGTTGAGATCACCCAGCAGCTGCTGGAAACTCAGCGGCATCCAGATTTAGAACCCTATCAGACAGGGGCGCGCAGCTGTCCGATCGCCAATTTCTATTGGGATCAGCTGGCTCTGGGATGCTGGGGATATGCGGGCTGCGGCTGCCGGACTGGACACAGGTGGCCGATTATGTGCATGCCTGCGGCGGCGCGCTGATCGTGGCCCATCCGATGCAGAATCTGAAGCTGGACGAAGCGGCCGTAACGCAGCTGATCCAGGGCGGCGCGGACGGATTTGAGGTTTACAGCTCGTATCACGATGAGCGCGGCCGCCGGTTTTATCACGAGGTCTGCCAGCGGTGGGGCTTGTGGAAACCTTCGGCAGCGATTTTCACGGCACGACCAAGCCGAATATTGTCCTGGGACAGACTGGTTTCGACGGCGACTGCACGGCGGCGGTTCAACGGCTGAAGGAGCGGATCGCACACTGGCGCTAAAAAGGCCCGTCGGGCGCGTGGACATAGGGCCGTAAACCGCGATGGTTAGGGGAGAATCGATGAGAATACAGAATTACAAGCGCTTTCTGAAAATGAATGAAAAAATACGAAAAATGCCGTGAAATGGTAAAAATCGGGAAAAATCTTTTCAGGTTATTCCATTTAACAGATTTTCGTGTATAATAGAAAGCAATGAAATTATGTTTCATTAAATGTAAAATTATGAAAATTTTACATTTTTATTTTCCCGTTTGAGAGGACAGAGGAAAAAGATTTTTTAGGTAAAGGAGGAAATCTTGAAATGAAACGTTATATTGGAAACGTGCATTGAGTGGTCTTTCTCGTTGTCCTGTTGTCAGTCTGCTTCAACTTTACGTTGATCCGTCTGGCGCCGGGCGATCCGATCCGCATTATGGCGGGCACGGATAATCAAACGAAGAGATGATCGAAGCACTGCAAAGAAAAATATGGCCTGGACAAATCCATTCCGGAACAGTTCGTCATGTTTCTTGGCAATGTAGCGAAGGGGGGACTTAGGGTATTCTTACATCAGCGACGAATCCGTCATTAAACTGATCGGCGAGAAGATCGGCCCGACGCTGGCGCTGTCGTTAACCGCGGAATCTTTGCTGTCTGTCACTTTTGGTACATTGATAGGAATCTATGCCGCGCGCAAAACGGATCACGGTTTGACCGGTTTTGTCGCGACATCTCGTATGTGTTCGACGCGACGCCGGGGTTCTGGCTGGGATTGATGATGATCCTGATCTTTGCCTCGACGCTGAAGTGGTTCCCGACCTCGGGAATGGTGAACCTGCGGGCCAATTATAAAGGGTTTGCGTACTTCGCCGACGTCTGCCGCCATCTGGAAATTTGCCGATTTCGACGATGGTGCTGACGCAGACGCCGTATTATTTCCGAATCGCGCGTTCTTCCGTCCTGCAGGTCATGTCGGAAGATTTCATCACAACGTTCAAAGCGACCGGCATGAAAGAAAGCCGGATCTTCAACAGAGTACGGCGCAACGATCCTGCCGACCGTTACGGTTTAGGCATGTCGCTGGCGTTTCTGCTTTCCGGTTCCGTCCTGATCGAAAACCGTTTTCGCTTGGCCGGGTATGGGCCGTCTGATGTTCAGCTCGATTTCCAACGTGACTATCCGGTGCTGACCGGCATTTATCTGGTCACATCCGTCGTTATCTGTATCGCGATGATTCTGGTCGATATCCTCTCTACGGCTTTATCGATCCGCGGATTCGCTACGACTAGGAGTAACTGAGCAATGAAAAAACAATATTTTTTCAGGCGGTCATGCGGGTGCTGAAGAAAAACTCCTTAGCGCATGGGCGTCATTCTTCTGATTATCTTATTGTGCGTCGCGTTTTTCGCGCCGGTGCTCGCGCCGTGCGATCCTTATAAATTATATGACGCGCTGGTTGCGGGTCCGGGTACGCCGGGACACATCCTGGGGAACGGATGGTCTGGGCCGCGACGTTCTGAGCGAAATTATTTATGGAACGCGGACGTCGTTGATGATCGGCGTCGTCGCCGCGAGTATTTCCGGTATTCTGGGAACGTGCATCGGCGGTATCGCCGGCTTCTTCGGCGGCAAGATCGACCGCTTCATCTCGGAATTCATGAACTTCTTCCTGATGACGCCGTCGTTCTTCCTGATCCTGATCATCGTCGCGCTGTTTGGAAGCAACATTCTCTACATCATGATCGTCATCGGTCTGACTTCCTGGACCGGCAACGCCCGTCTGATGCGGGCGCAGGCGATTTCGTTAAAGGAGAGAACATTCGTCAAGAGCGCTCAGGCGATGGGCGAAAGCCGCTTCAGCATCATGTTCCGGCACATTATTCCAAACGGTATTTCCCGATCATCGCGCAGACCACGATGAACGTATCGAGCGCAATTCTGTCCGAAGCCGGCCTGTCGTTTCTGGGCTTAGGTGATCCAAACGTCGTCAGCTGGGGTCAGATTATCTACCATGGCAAGCAGTATATGCCGAAGGGCTGGTGGATTTCCACCTTCGCCGGCGTTGCCGTTGTGTTCACCGTTCTGACATTCTTCCTCATCGGTGACGGCCTCAACCGCGTGCTCTCGCCTAAGATGGACGCCAATAACTAGGGAGGAAGGAAAAATGGCATTATTAGAACTGAAAAACGTCAATGTACGTTATATTATGAAGGATAAGAAGGTCCATGCCTGCCAGCATGTCAGCCTGGAAATCGAGGAACAGGATTCCATCGGCATCGTCGGCGAGTCCGGCTCCGGCAAATCCACCTTGGCCAGCGCCGTGCTGCGCCGCTGCCGCGCGGATCACGCAGGTCGACGGCGAGATTCTGTACAACGGCAAGGATCTGTTAAAGTTAACGAAGGATGAAATGGACGCGCTGCGCTGGACCGATCTGTCGATCGTTTTCCAGAAGTCGATGAGCGCGCTGAGCCCGGTGCATAAAGTCGGGGCGCAGATGGAAGACGTTTACCGCGTGCATTTTCCCGAACGCGGACAAGAACGAAATCAAACAGCGCGTTTACGAACTGTTTTAAAGTCGTCAATCTGTCCGACCGCGTTTATGAATTATATCCGCATGAGCTGTCCGGCGGCATGATGCAGCGTGTTTCGATCGCGCTGAGCCTGCTTGGCCAATCCGCGCTTATTGGTTCTGGACGAAGCGACCACGGCGCTGGACGTCGTTACGCAGAGCCAGATTCTGCGCGAAATCATGAGCCTGGAACAGAATTTGAACGTAACCCGCATTATGATTACCCATGACGTTTCCGTCGTCGCTTCCACCTAGTAAGAAGATCGCCGTCATGTATGCCGGCCGATTGATGGAAAGCGGCGAAACAAAGGACGTCTTAGTCAATCCCGCAGCATCCGTACACGCAGGGTCTGCCTCAAATCGTTCCCCGTCCTTTAAAGGGCGCTAAGAACGACCTGCGCGGCATTCGGGTTCGTCGCCGGATTTAAGCCAGAATATTCAGGTACGCGTCTTCGCGCCGCGCGCCCGTTGCAACTGAAAAATGCCGCACGGTCGAGCCGGAATTGAAGACGATCAATGAAAAGGGCAACTGGAAGGTTGCCTGCCATAAGGTAGGAGGTGAATAAGCGATGTCGGAAACAGTAATTCAGGTAAAAGACCTGACCCGCTGGTATATCCAGAAAAAGGTAACCAAGCAGGACGGCAAAAAGTCAGCAAGAAGCAGACGATCAAGGCTGTCGACGGCGTCAGCTTTGAACTGAAACGGGGCGAAACCCTGGGCGTTATCGGCGAATCCGGTCTGCGGCAAGTCGACGCTGGGCCGCGTTCTGATTCATTTGGAAGATCCGACGGCCGGCGAGATTTTTATACGACGGCGTTTCCAGCACGAAGCTGAAAAGGATCGTCTGGCATTCGCCGGACCTGCCAGATGATTTTCCAGCCGTTCGATACGTTTGATCCGCGCTTACGATTGAAAAAATCTTCTAAAAGCGAGCGTGCTGAAGGCTGCACAAGATCGGCGCCAATGAGGAAGAACGACTCACAACATTATGATCAAGACGCTGGAGGACGCCGGAATGGCGCCGGCTGAGGATTATATCTACCACCGTCATCCGCATGAACTGTCCGGCGGCCACTGCAGCGAATTTCAATTCTGCGCAAAGCATGCTTCACCGCCCGACGTTTCTCGTCGCGGACGAACCGGTCAGCATGCTGGACGTTTCGATCCGTGCGGATATCATCAACATGCTTCAGACATTGAGCAGGAAGAAAACACCGCGATGGTTTCATCAGCCATGATATCGCGACGACCCGTTATATTTCCGACCGGGTTTGCGGTCATGTATCTGGGCCGGATCGTGGAAACGGGCATTACCGACGAGGTACTGCACAATCCGCGCATCCGTACACCAAGGTTCTGATTTCCAACTGCGCGTCGCTGGACCCGTTGGAAAAACGTGAAATCATCGAAATTGAAGGCGAACCGCCGACCCCGATCAACACTGGCCCGGCTGCTACTTTGCCCCGCGGTGCTATCAGGCCTGCGAAAAGTGCTTCAAAGAATATCCGGAAGCCCGCGATCTGGGCAACGGACATATCGTTTCCTGTCATTTGTCGGCAACGACGCTGAAAAAAATAACCAGCGGTTCAGGCTCATCCGTCATTGACGAATGAGCTTTTTCTTAGAACTTTTCTTCCTTCATTCACAAACAGGACCGCGTGGGAAACGGCTCTGCGGGTGGGGGAGTCCATCGCTCCGGCAAAGGAAGCAGAAATAGAATACAAGGAGAAAGAAAGATGAAATTAGCAAGAAAAGCACTGACTGCGCTGTTGGCGCTGGCGCTGCTGGCTGGCTGCTCCACAACGCCAAAGACCCCTGCGGCGCCGGAAAATCCGACCGGCGGCGAGGGTGAGCCCGTCCAGGGCGGCACCTACATCACCAGGCAACTCGATCCGAGCTTTAACCCGACGCCGGCGACGACATGGCGACCTATACGGCGAGCAACGTTTCAACCGTCTGGTCACACACGGCTTCACGGAAATCATTCCGGATGGCGGAAAGCTGGAGTTCAGCGGAAGACGGCAGACGCTGACCCCATCGCATAACGTCATGGCATGACGGCGAACCGTTCGCAAGCTCGAGGACGTCAAGGACGCTGACATGATCCGGACCGTAGGTTTCCAGTCCAACAGCTTTAAGATGATCGAGGAGATCACCTGCCCGGACGCCAATACCGTCGTCATTCAGATGAGCTCCCCAAGCGCCGCGATCTTAGTTCATTAGGCTGGCTGGGAACGTTCATCCTGCCGAAGCACCTCTGTGATGCAGTACGGATCGACAGCCAACTTGAAGCGGACAGGCACCCG
>VOFH01003683.1_pt1 | contig 13917 bp, 18 predicted proteins | sample 5384091 | NCBI WGS metagenome assembly VOFH01 (sample SAMN12384727, study PRJNA508395) | human gut metagenome | isolation source: healthy gut G | host: Homo sapiens
GGAATTATAGGTAAAGCCACCCGTATCGGTCATCATAATAAATACACTCTTGCTCCCGCTTTTGGTAATTTCATTGAAATAACCCATACGGCATATCAGACGGAACACCAGTTCGAAGTGGAAGATATATTCGGATGTGAAATTGTAATATCACAAAATTTTCGATACAGATGATGGTCTATCAATATTTTTTCCCTTTTGCAGCCTTTTTTACGGCATCTGCCATTGCATCAATACGACTCAAAGCGTTGAAATCCAGACAACAGATTATTTCGGCCTCAGATATCAGCTTATCGGCAAATTCCTTTGTAGTGATCGTAAAGTAAACACATTTTGCTGCCCGGCATCCATCTCAGAAAATCGGGAAGGCATTCGGCACAATGACATTTACCGTTTTATCTTGTGAATTCAGGAAGTGCCACAATCCCAATGAAGAGCCTATGGCATCGCCATCCGGCGCTACATGGGCTACAATTACTATTCTCTCCGCATGCCCCATCCACCTGGCAAACGGTCTATCTTAGCTTGTTCGATTACTTTAGTCAACATACGCTTAATCTATGATTTACAAACAGACGGCTGGAGTGCCCCCATTCATCTATAACAATTTGAAGGACAAAAAGTACGAAAAAGTTCGAGAGTTGAGGGAAAGTAGTGCAGGTTTTATTTAGTCCTTGCCTACAGCCTTATTTCCGGAGCTTTTTTCATGCTCTTCATAACCGGCAAGATTGTATAGAACAGGGATTGTACTGTTTCCAACACGATAGATACCGAATTTAAAGTAATAACCTCTTCGTCATTGCGCCCTATTAATATCTCTTCCTTATTTACAATATGCTTCTTAACTTCTTTTTCCAGCCTGCTGATAGGACATGATCACATCCAGAAGACCGGGCTTCAGAATGGTTTCTTTCTCTTTCCCGTACAGAGTCCAGTCAATATCCACCCGGAAGGTTATCCAACAATCTTTCGGAAAGGAATCAAACGGCATTTTGTAGGCTATTGTCGAAGCTTTATAAGTGGAGGTTACGGGCTTCATAATCTCTGCCTTGTCCGGGTTTACATTACAACGGTCGGTTTTATCGGTCAGCCATTTGCAGGTCCGAGTTAGCTTTAATATAGAAATAGCCTTGTGAAAAGCCGAAAGCAAGAGGTGGATAGCCACCTTGCTCAATCAGCCAGCCATTAGGTTTACCGGCTTTATAGATTGTATCTCCTTTGGAATTGATTTTAGTTATTTTGTCATGGGCTATATTCTTTCTTGAAAATCATCCTCTTTTCCAACTCAAGGAATTCTTCAACGCTAAGTCTCATCACTTTACCGTCAGGGTCGGAAACAAGTGTACGACTCGGCATACCATGCCATTGTGCAAAGATGGTAGACACTTCCTTATCCAAAGTCCGCGGAATGTAAACAGAGAATGTATAACTCATGGATGAGCCTTGCGGACAACTTCCTTTACCGTAATGGTATACAGTCTTCATTTTCTGTGCATTAAGGTATTCAGTTGCCGGATAGTTACGGAAATCATTGGCAACAGCATAACAATAACACAATTCGGCACGACCTTTGGTTTCTCCCTGGGCATAGCCTTCCAAAGTATTGTCTTCCTGTTTCAGCTCGAAGCGATAAGAAGGTTTGCCTTGGAAAGGACGAGAATAATCCAACTGAATGGTATGGGGTTTATTTGTACCGACGGCCACCCAACGCCCATCAATAATCTGATTTGTACGGGCTGAATCAGCCTGCACATTTACGCGTTCTTTCAGGGGTGTTAAGTTATCTGACTGTGCACGGACCGGACTTACTGTTACCAAAGACAAAAGACAAAGGGGGATTAATACTGCGGTTCTCATTCTTTAATTGATATTTAATAATGTATACGAATCAAGAGTTAGATGGAGCTTATTTGAAGGAGTTATCAGCCTGCAAGCAGGCTGATAACTCCTTCCAACTCCTAATTAGGTAGAGGTACCATTGCCCTGCGGCCATAGTTTAATTTCAAACCTTTGTTGTAGGCTTCGGGGCCATGCAGATCTTTAATATCCATTTCACCCAGGTTTACAAGGATACCACGCGCCATAAGTCCGGCATCTTCATTTTCAAGACGCGGTAAATTTTCAGCAGCTTCTTTCAGTTCAGACAAAACGGACGGATATAGTCGCGCATTTCAGGGTCTAAAGATAAACATTCCAAAGAGGAGTAACCTATTTTCCTGTCCTTTTCTTTTGAGCCGGAGTAATAAGGCGGGCAATACCTTCCTGTGCTTTACCTAGATAAACAACCGCATAAGCTGCCTCGGAAGCTATATAAAGGATTCTCGTCTTGCAAGAGTGCCAATAATGCTTGCGGACAAGTATTAATTTGATTCTCTCTGGCAAGATTTGCATATCCTACTACTCCCCAGAATCTCATCTCCGGCAGAGGGCTGGCAATAGCTTTCTCCAATATGGGGAGAGAAGTTACAGTTGCTGTTCCCGCAATTTCGGCAAGCCCATAAAGTTCATCCAAGGGATATTTCTCTTTGCGTACTTTCTCATAAAGTATATGTCCGGTACGTGAATTTGGGAGGAAAAAGCCCAAATCATGGGTAGTACGAATGTGGTCGGATAACGCTTGACGCATTTTATATAAGGTTTCCGCATACTCAGGAATAGCGGATAAATCATACAATTCATCCGGATCTTTTCAAGGTCAAACAGCATTTCCGCCGGATGGGGTTCAAAAGTCTGCTTCCAGTCCGATTGGTATTGTGACCTCCCAGCACCAGTTTGTCCCAAGCTTTATTGGATGGCATTCCCCATTGATAATAATTACGCAGAGCAAACTGGCGGTAGGGAATATAACTACGGATATACTTGAAGCGACCATCCGTAACAGCGCGTACCGGCATGAAATGATGCAGTTGGTTGGCTGCCAATGCAAACTGTACTTCACGCTTTTTCTTTACTGGCGAACTTGCCATAAAGCGCCTTTCCTTGCATGTTCTTGGGAGGCTTTACACCTGCTAAACTAAGTACAGTAGGTCCTAGGTCGGTGAAGTTCACCAAACCATTTTCTTTTACCTTTAGCTCCATTTGCCAGGTGCCGCCATTTAGAGGAAAGTAGGCTATCATAGGAACTTTCAGTCCGCTTTCGTACAGATAACCTTTACCACGCGCCACGCAACCGCCATGGTCACTGAAAAAGAAAATGATGGTATTGTCTTCCAATCCTCTAGTCTCTAAATCTTTCAGGAAGATTCCCAACCAAGTATCCACATCCTGTACCGCTTCCAGATGACCTGCATAATCCGACCGCACTTCCGGCAAATCGGGCACATAGGAAGGTAAAGTAAGTTGTTGGGGAAAATACCTTCTTGAGTATAATCCCCTGCGTCCATCAGTGTGGAAAGTACGGATACGTCCCATGTGTGAAGTTACTGTGTTATATACAGCGAAGAAAAGGCTGATCCTTTCCACGTTTGGTACTATTGTAAGAAGCTTTATTGTTGCATTCGTCCCAACAGCTTTTTGTTATCTGTAGTAGAGTTATAATGTGTTTTGCTATTGTTTGTGCAGTAATACCCGGCTTCACGCAATCTTTGAGGAAAGAATATATCAGCCGGAGTATCATAAGGAACCGGTGTATATCCATTCCGTAAGTTGATGAATAACATCCGGTGATAAGAGATGAACGAGCTGCCGAACTTTGTGGTGCCACAGACCATGCATTCATAAATTGTATGCCACGAGCTGCCAAGCTATCTGCATTGGGCGTATGTACATCGCCATTGCCATAGCAACCAAATTCATAAGCACTGGTATCTTCGAAGGTTAGCCAAAGGATATTGGGTCTTTGTTTTTTTTGTCAGCTGCCCTCGGTTTGTGAGGAATATAAACCACAAAAAGCAGTACACATAAATAAAGGTAAGTGTCTCATAAAATAGTATGTATTAAGGATAATAAATTCTTGAGGCTAAAGTAGGGCGTTTATGAATAACAAGCGTTTTCTTATGTCGAAAAGAGTGCCAATATTGTTTCGATAAGCTATGTTTCGACAATATTAGCAGCGATTCAACAAAATTACGGTTGGTCATAGACGAATGTGGATAAGATATTATATAAAAGAGGTGAAAAGACTGGAGGCGAAACTTTACTTTTTGAAATAATAATCTAATCAAAAAAACATGAGAAGCTTAATCTTAGTACTATTACTGTTAAATGCATTATTCTTATCTGCCCAAGAGGCTACCAACAACAATCTGTCATTCGATAATTCTTTACGTACTGAATCAGAAAAGTTATTAACGGAGTGGATGGACACATTCCTGACTTATCAATGCGACAATTTACATCCGTCTCTCAATGGTGGTGTGCTGTGCCCTGCCTGTGCCTGCATGCATGGGCGCATCGGAGATGCCGTACTCCCCTTTAATGTATCTGGCTGAAAACACACAAAGAGAAATACCTTCTTGCTGCCAAACGCCTGATGGCCTGGATGGAAAACGCATCTTCCCAATGGCTCGTGGATGAACGATGTACATGTCTCCGACTGGAACGGTACAACAGTCTTCGCTTCCATAGCTCTTTATGAAGCATTACATTACCATGGGCATTTATTAGACGATTCTACCCGGAACCATTGGAAGCAAAGACTGATAGAAGCCGGTGAGTTCATGCTGGCAACCCTTTTATATACAGCCGCAAACGGGAAGGTATGCGGAATATGAATGTGAACTATTCAGCCTCAGCCACCTATGCATTGTATGCCATTGAGAGATGTGCAACCGGCCTGATTTTCAAAAAGAAGCCCGTCAGATAGCTGCCGATCTAAAAAACTTTTTCACTGAAAACGATACTTTTCTATATGGTGAAGGTCCCAATATAAGTTCAAAAGACAAAAACGGCTGCCTTCCGGTAGACCTGCTTTTTATAATGTAGAAGAATCCTTGCCGAATATGGTATATTACGCCCTTATGGCGAAAAGACACTGATTTACTGACTCTCGTTGACCGTTCAATGGCTACTCACCTGGAGTTTATGTTACCCAATGGTGCCTGGGACAATAGTTGGGGAACCCGTAGTTTTAAATGGACTTATTGGGGGCGGACGCACCAGTGATGGTTTTATGGGAGGCTATTATGCAATGGCTGCCCAACATCCGGAATATTTAGAAGCAATCCATCGTAATATACAATTACTGAAAAAGGCTACTTCCTGAAGGTCTGCTTTATGGTGGCATGCATTATCGGGTTTCCGGGGATTGCCCCATGCATTCACCATACATTCGGTCACGCCAAGGCAATCACTTCTTTTTAGAACTTCCTCCCCTGAATATCACTTCTTCCCAAGAGCTTCCGCGTGATAAAACCTATGGTCTGAAATATTTCAAGGATATCCATACCTGGCTTATCTCTCAAGGCCCCTGGCGTGCTACATTCACCGGATATGATGCAGAATATAAAATTAAAGGTACTCATCCGATGGGAGGCGCACTCTATGCTATGGCATACACAGGCAGGACCTGTTTTTGCCGCTACAATGAACCAATACCAGTTGATTGAAGCGCCTAATATGCAGAGTAATAACCGTAAGTATATCATGGGAGGTACACCACGGATCGAGTTTATGCAAAATGGGACCATATATAGCAATTTGGATGACCTGAATACAGATATCATCTGTGATACAGAAAAGAACGGCTATCGGTTTACCGTGAATACTCATTTGGTCGACATAAATCAAAACGCACCTGCCCAAGGAGAGATTCCTGTCACAATTTACTATACCTACACCCGGCAAGGTCTTGAAATAAACGTAGAAAACTGCTATGACGCTACATATCTGATGCTGCCAGTCATCGCATCACCCGCAGAAGAGGTAAAAGTAACTCCCCAAAAGCATCTATAAACAAGGATGGAGGCACTTTATCCATCACCTGTACAGCCGGACATATAGAAGTAGCGCCAACCGATAAAGATGGACGAATATTCAATCCGGTTCCTGGATTTTCTTTTTGTACCTTTGCGAATAATTCCTAATAGTTCGGAAAAGAAAATTCGTATAAATATTCTTTTTCGCTAATCTATTTTGTTAATTTGTCTCGTAATTGGATACGACTATGAAAATAATACAAACTTTGTTAGTACTTTTAGGAGGTTATTTCCATTTATACTGAATGCCGGAACAACGGAGGATATTTACTTCTCTCACATCGGTATGGAAGATGGATTATCACACAGTACCATATTCGCAATTAATCAGGATAAAGAAGGAAATTTATGGTTTGCCACGTACGACGGTGTGAATAAGTACGATGGTTACAATTTCACTGTATACCGCCATGAATATACAAACCCCAATAGTATTGCCAGTGACATAACCCGGTGCATAGCCATCGATGATTCGGATCAGATATGGGTGGGTACCCGTGAAGGCCTATCCTTTATAATCGTCGTAAAAACTCGTTCTCCATTACTACTATAAGAAGAATGGCATCAATGTCCCCATCAACAGCATTGCTCCCATTAAAGAGAACTGGCTGATGCTGGGTACGGCAGAAGGTATTTTACTTTTCGATATCAAGAAAGAATGCTTCATAAACGATACTTTGCCTTCCCTGCATTTGTTGAAACCAACCGTTTTAGTACGCCAGGGCGAATACATTTATATAGGTGCCGAAGATGGAGTATATACTTACACATTATCGGAGGTAAATTGGAAAGATTAGTAAGTATGCCCGCAGGGATACGCATACATGCCATTTTGTGTCAGATGTTCAGCCGGATATGGATGGCAAACCGAAGGGGATGGACTATTTATGTACGATGCCAAAACCAAGGAGTTGAAAAACTATCGTTATGAAAGTGAGCAGTCCGGTTTAAATTCCAATTATGTACGCTCATTGGAGCTGGATACGGAAAATCGTTTATGGGTAGGGACTTATAGCGGACTGAATATCTATAAAGAAGCTACCGACAATTTCTCTTATAAAAAGTTCCGAGATACAGGAAGGAAGTCTGTCACAAAAATTCTGTCAGAAGTATTTTTAAAGATTCTCAAGGCGGCATGTGGTTAGGAACTTATTGGGGCGGGTTGAACTATTACCATCCTCTTTGTAATCGCTTCCAGCGTATCAAGCATGTTCCTTTTCTGAATTCACTTAGTAATAATGTGGTCAGTTGTATTGTAGAAGACAGTGAACATAACCTGTGGATTGGAACAAGTGATGGCGGATTGAACTTCTATGATTCCACCCTCAAAATTATACAAGAACTACCTGTTTAAATCAGGATCATTGGATGTACCTTTCAAGGATATTAAAACAGTGTATGTAGACGAGGAACATGATAAAGTATATGTGGAGCCCATGCCGGAGGCATGATGGCCCTCCAACGCAAATCGGGACGGGTAGAATACTTCAATCGCCAGAACAGTAACTTACCCAGTAACAATATCTATTCTATCATCTCCGATGAGAACGGAGGATTATGGGTCGCTTCACTGGAACATCTCCTGCATTTCGATATAGACAAGCGCAATTTTACAATTGTAGACAAAGATCAGAATGGGCGTAAATTACAACAATATAACCGTTTGTTGTTTCGCGATTCCAGGAGACGTATATGGGTAGGAGGTGAAATGGGGGTATCTGTTTATAATCAGATAGGAACAGATTTCCTGGCCAATACAGATTTCCATATAGACCCGATACTACAACAGGCATTTGTGAATTGCTTTTATGAATCTACATCGGGATATATCTGATCGGGACACGTAGCGGACTTTTTTCGCTATGAAAGAAGGAAGTAAAGAGCTATTGCAGTATACCACGGCAGATGGTTTGCCGAGTAATGTTATTTATGGCATCATGGAAGATGCTTACGCTCGTTTGTGGATAAGTACCAATCAAGGTTTGAGTTGCCTGAATCCGGAAAATGGAAAGTTCCGTAACTTTACTATATTGACGGTTTACAGGGAAATCAGTTTAATGCCGGATCTTATTGTCGTCAAGATAACGGTTACATGTTGTTCGGGGGTGTCAACGGCATTACATTATTCCGTCCGGAAACACTGATTGACAATCCTTATGCTCCTAAACCGCTAATCAACAAGCTGTTTGTTTACAATAAGGGAAGTCCTTCCCAACGACGAAACGGGAATATTGAGTGAAACGGTTGAATATGCAGATCATATCACCCCTATCCTCTTCTCAGAATTCATTCGCCATATCTTTTGTAGTGTCCAACTATATCGCTGGCAAACACAACACTTTTGCTTATAAACTGGAAGGGTATAATGACGAGTGGTACAGACAGAACGATACCAGTCCGGTTTCGTACTCTAATTTGCCGGCAGGTGACTATACTTTTTATATAAAAGCAGCGAACAATGACGGTAAATGGAATGAAGAACCGACTGTACTTCATATTAACGCGTCCTGCCTGTTTGGTACTTTGTACCTGGTGGGCACTTTCATTGTTTGCTCTGTCTTTCATGTTGGTGGTATTTGGCATTGTCCGCTATTTCTGGTTGCGTAAAAGTATGCAGGCTGAAATTCTTATGGAAAGACTGGACAAGGAGAAACAGGAAGAAATCAGCCAGATGAAAATCCGTTTTTACGTTAATATATCACACGAATTACGTACTCCGCTCACCCTGATTGTAGCACCACTGCAAGAATTGCTAAGTCGCATATCCGGACATTGGGAACATGAACAGTTACTGTATATACAAAGAAATACCAACCGCTTGCTGCATCTCGTCAATCAGTTAATGGATTACCGACGGGCAGAGTTGGGAATCTTTGAACTAAGACTGGTAAGTGCCAATGCCTACAAAAAGAGTTTTGAATAGCTTCATGAACTATGAAAGTTTGTCGAAGAAAAAAGATATAGACTATAATTTCTATACGGAATTGCAGGACAAAGAACTGTTATTCGATGAAAACTATCTGGATCTTATTGTTAACAACTTACTGTCGAACGCTTTTAAATATACCGAAGAAGGTGAAAGTATTACGGTAAAACTGTATCAGGAAGCAAGTGATCTTGTACTGCAAGTTACAGATACAGGTATTGGTATTCCCAAAGAAAAAACAGGAGAAGATTTTTGAGCGGTTCTATCAAGTGGAAAGCGGACGTGAAGGAAGCGGTATTGGTCTTTCCCCTGGTACAACGGCTGGTTGAATTGCACCATGGAAGAATTGAGTTGGAGAGTGAACCCGGAAAAGGTTCTACTTTCTCCATTTACCTTCCGCAAGATAAATCTGTATATAGCCGTGAAGAACTGCTTTGAGGAGAAGAGAACGCAGACAATCAACGGGTATACTCTACGAATGCGCACGACGTATATATCGGTGATGAAGAAGAAGCCGATACAGAAAGCGAAGAAGATGAGAATACAAATAAACGAGGAACACTCCTTGTGGTGGAAGACAATAAAGAATTAAGGCAATATCTGGTCAATGGATTGTCCGGCTTATTCAATATGCTGGAAGCTGAAAATGGGCAAAAGGCATTAGACATTCTGAAAGAGAAGGAAGTTGACCTGATTGTAACGGATGTCATGATGCCCGTAATGGATGGTGCCAAATTATGTTGGTAAAACAAAACTTACGCACCTGTCATATTCCAATATATATGCTGTCTGCCAAAGCAGATATTAAATATCAATTGGAAGGTTTACAGGTAGGAGCAGATGATTACATAGCCAAACCTTTCTCGATGGCAATATTGAAAGCAAAGATTATGAACATGCTGCGTACACGCCACCGCATCTTCGAACACTATTCCAATACCACCGAAATAGAACCGGAGAAACTTACCAATAACACGATGGATGAAGAACTGCTCAGAAAAGCGATTGCAGTGATTGAAAGGAACATGGACAATGTAGAATTTTCTACAGAGCAATTTGCGCGTGAGATGAATATGAGCCGTTCTAATCTTCATTTGAAATTAAAGGCGATAACGGGAAAATCTGCTATTGATTTTATACATAAGATACGGTTTAACCGAGCATGTCAGCTTTATTGAAAGAAGGAAAGTATACCGTTTCAGAAATCAGTTTTATGGTAGGCTACAATACTCCCTTCTTATTTTGCAGCACGCTTCAAGAAGTATATAGGTTGTCTGCCTACCGAATATGGAAAGAAATAAGATATGAGAAAACATAAGATGTGGACACTACTCATTGTTCTGTCCTTGTTAGCAGCATGTAAACAACCCCAATCATTAACCCTTCTGTCAGTGAAGTCGCACAAATTAAGGCAAATGGTACATCCATCCGGCTTTTCTGTTTGACAAACAGGAATGGAATGACAATCAAAGTCACCAACTTTGCCGCCTCGCTAACGTCCGTTTCCGTACCCGACAAAAAAAAGGGGAACTTCGAACAAGTAGTACTGGGCTTCGATAGTTTAGAAAGTTACTTGGGAAAGCATCCTAAATTTGGTGCCACTGTAGAGCAGATTTGCCAATAGAATCAAGCATGGCGAATTTTGCCTGGATAACCAGATCTTTCAACTTGAAAAGAACAGTAAAGGAAATTCTGTTCATGGCGGAAGCCGGGGATTCAATACTCAAGTATTCGAAACGGATACCTTTTATGTAGTGAAAGACACGGCAATAGTTGTCTTTTTCTTATAAAAAAGCGCTCACCTTGAAGGAGGATTTCCGGCAATCTGAATCTGTCAATCGCTTATAAACTGACTGATCGCAATGAAGTAATCCTGGATTATACGGCCACCACGGATCAGCCTACTGTTGTAAATTTCACCAATCACAGCTACTTCAATCTGACCGGCTGTAAAGAGCCTGTACTGAACCATCTTTATACATTACATGCGGACTCAATTACCCCGGTAGATTCAACAGGAGTCCCTACCGGAGAGCTGAAGGCAGTTACAGGAACGGAGTATGACTTCAGAACTCCACGAACAGCCGAAAAACAAATCCGACGGATGATGGGAAAAACTTATGATATCAATTATAAACTAAATAAACACCCGGATTCTTTGGAATTAGTAGCTACAGTCACAGAACCTGTATCTGGAAGAATACTAAAAGCATACACCACTGAACCCGGGATGCAATTTTATATTCCAAGTTCCAACATGGATTATCTGAATGGGCATGGCAATAGAAAGTACGGTAAATACTATGGATTCTGCCTCGAAATGCAGCATTTCCCAGACTCCCCAATAAGCCCCAATTTCCTTCTACAGTATTGCGACCTGGCGAAATCTACCGGCAGACAACAATCTATAAATTTGAAAATTCACCAGCAACGAAATGCCACCTCCGTATCATGTCCGTACCTCCTCCGTACTGAGTCCGTATCTATGAGTATGGAGATACTACGGAGAAGATACGGAGATGGTACGGAGATACTACGGAGGAGGTACTGACATGATACGGAGATACCTCAATGGTCTTTCAGCAATCAATCCTGCATATTATTTCTTTATTGAATAAAGGCACCCCCCTTCCATAGGGCTCTGTGGCGCACATTTTACACAAAAACATTCTAAGGTGAACAATATTAGCATGCAAAAAGCATAAAATTGGGGAGTATCAAAAAACAATACTTTCTCACTTTTTTTGCGCTTGCAGTAAGTTTGCCGTCACAAAATGATCTCTAAAGTTAAACCTTAGATTTATTTATTATGTTCAAATTAAAAGAATCTATTTTATTGTTTTTCCTCGCTTTCGTCAGTACGATTGCATACGCGCAAAAGTCTGACAGTTACTGGTAAGGTAGTCGATAGCGAAGGTTATGAAGTTATTGGAGGTAGCGTTATTTAAGGGTGCTGCCGGTATTGGAACTGTTACTGACATAGATGGTCACTATTCGCTGAAAGTGAATGATGCATCTAAAGATGTATTAGTTTTTTCGTATGTGGGAATGACTCCCCAGGAAGTGAAAGTCAACAATCAAAGTGTTATTAATGTAACGTTGCAGGCAGATGCCGTACTGCTGGACGAAGTTGTAGCCATCGGTTATGCAACTGTAAAACGTAAAGACCTGACTGGTTCTGTTGCTTCGGTTAATAGCAAAGAACTTTCGAAAGTTCCTACCAGTGATATCACACAAGCCCTGCCGGCCGCATGGCAGGTGTGCAGGTTATGCAGAGTGAAGGTGCTCCCGGAGCTTCCATTTCGTTCGGGTTCGTGGTGGTATTTCCATTACTCAAAGTAACGAACCTTTGTATATCATCGACGGTTTCCCCAGCGAAGACGGTATGTCTACCCTTGACCCGGCGGAAATTGAAACAATCGACATCCTGAAAGATGCTTCTGCTACAGCTATATACGGTGCCCGTGGTGCTAATGTGTAGTCGTTATTACTACCAAGAGCGGTGGTAAAGACGGAAAAGCGACTGTTACATTTGACAGTTATGTAGGTTTCAAGAAAATAGCCAAGAAGCTGGATGTACTTTCTACTTATGAATTTACGATGTTGATTATGAACGTCGCGTTTACGACGCTACCACTCCGGACGACTGGGAGAAAGACATCAAAAAGTTCACCGAAATCTACGGCAACTACAGTGACCTTGAAAAAACTATGGCAATCGTAAAGGGTTGGACTGGCAAGATGAAACATTGGGACGCACGGCAATTACACAAAACTATCGTGTAGGCGTTTCCGGTGGTACTGATAAAACTAAATTATAACCTGGCATATTCTTATTATGACGAAGAGGGTGCCATGGTATATAGCGGCAACAACAAGCACAACATTTCATTCAACATGAATCATAAAGTGAATGACCGCTTGGACATCACCGCCCGTATCAGCTACGACCAAATGAAAATTACCGGTATGGGTACTTCTGGAAGGAGGCGACCGTTTCAATAAGATGCAGCACATTTTGCAGTACCGCCCCACAGTAGGTATCAACGGAACCGATGACCTGTTATTGGGAGATGAAGACCCTATCTTCCTGGATGATTCGGGTAACGTAATGCAGAACCCCTTACTTTCTGCGGCAGAAGAGACGAATGATCGTGAATATCGTACATTCAGGCTAACGGTGGCTTTACTTTGAAACTTTTCAAAGGTCTCTCTTTCCGTAATACCACAGGTATGCGTTACCAGACACGACGCAATGATGTTTTCTACGGAGACAAGTCAATCACAGCAAAACGTTCAAGCATCAATGGTAGTATTCAAAATCTGGAGACCGGTAGTTTCAGACTTCAAACGTATTGAACTATAACTGGTCGGGTAAAGGTCACTGACGTGACTGCCATGGTAGGTCAGGAATATGTAGACCGTTGGAACCGTAATTTCAAAGCAGCAGCATCTAACTTCCCGAATGACGATATAGTTTGGCTGACCTCTCACTGGGTCTTCCGACAGCAGTTTCCAGTCTGCCGAAAACTATGATGATAAAATTGCTCTCTTTCTTCGCCCGTTTCAACTACGGCTTCAAAAGATAAATACTTGTTTACCGCTTCGGTTCGTGCCGATGGTTCTTCCAAATTCGGTAAGAATAACAAAATGGGGCTATTTCCCTGCATTTTCAGCAGCTTGGCGCCTGGGAGAAGAAGAGTTTATCAAGAACGAATATCTTCTCTGACTTAAAAGTTCGTTTGGGCTATGGTATGGCGGGTAACAACCGTGGTCGACAGTTTACCTTAGTCTGGCTGTATTGGGATCTGTTACTTATCCCAATGGAGACTCCACCCAGCCCGGTTATGTTTCCAAGCAGATTCCCTAACCCTGACTTGAAGTGGGAAGCTAACAAAACCTTCAACTTTGGTCTTGACTTCGGTTTCTTCAATCAGCGTTTAACCATTTCTCCTGAATTTTACATAAACCGCAGTAGCAATTTGTTGCTAAACGCCAAACTGCCTACTTCATCGGTTACAACAGCATGGTTATCAATGCCGGTGAAACAGAAAACAAAGGTATTGACTTAACCATC